>Ga0310694_10002674_pt1 | contig 18014 bp, 19 predicted proteins | sample 174DNAGHGhighgp2_FD_203884 | JGI IMG/M metagenome (GOLD analysis project Ga0310694, IMG submission 203884) | Sheep rumen microbial communities from Palmerston North, Manawatu-Wanganui, New Zealand - 1742 DNA GHGhigh gp2 (v2) (version 2) | ecosystem: Host-associated > Mammals > Digestive system... | reverse complement strand
ATTTTTTAGCAAAAAAATATCGTAAATTAAGAATATTTTTTTATAAAAATATTCTTAAAATGGAAAAAATTATTGAAAAAATATTTTTATAGTGTAATATTTAAACTGCAAAAAGATAGTTTAACAAATTGTTTTTGTGCAAAAAATGAATAAAAGTTTACTTTAAGTTAAGTAAAATTTAAAAATAAAAAAATAATTGCATTTTAAAAATATTGTATCTATCTTATATACAAAAGTATATATTTTAACATTTGTATATAGGGTGGTGTATCATGTCAGAAACACAAAATATCATAAAACAAATTGAAAACGCTTATAGAAGTATTTGTAACGAATGCGAGGAAATAATATATTATCCGCCACAAGAATATCGCGAAAGCAGTGTTCGCATTATTAACGCATCAACAATATTATATAACGAAGCGTTGCGCTTATTTAGAGATAATTCTGAACAAGGAGCTAAAACAAAACTCTCTTTGAGCCAAATTGGAGAGGTAATGCAGAAAACACGTATCATCATGCAAAAAACAACCATCATAGGGCAAAAGGAAAAAGAAATAGAGCAAATTTTTCAGAACGTGAAATTAAATCCGCACAAATTTTTAATCTTAGATGAGTGGAACGGGGAGTTCATAGAGAACTTGAATATCTAAGGTGTTGCTATAAAAAAATCGCTGAATTATTGGTAAATATTTTTGTGAAAATGCAAAAAGTGCTGATTTTTAGGCGTTTTTCAGCGGTTTTCTTGTTTATAACGTTGATTTTTGTTTGAAATAAAAATAAAAATTTCTTCAAATCTTAAGTACGAACGTATAGTTCGTGTGGTTTTAATTTTTTTAGAGGAGTCCTCCAGTGAATAAAAATGAACTCATTTCTAGCATGGCTAGTTCCGCTGGTCTTACAAAGGCTGATGCAAGTAAGGCTTTAGACGCATTTATTTCTTCTGTTACATACGCTTTGAAGAAAGGTAACGAAGTTCGCTTGGTTGGTTTTGGTACATTTGCTGTTGCAAAGCGTGCTGCTACTACCGGTCGTAATCCGCGCACCGGCGAAACAATCAAAATCAAAGCTCGTAAACAGGCTAAGTTTAAAGCAGGTAAAACTCTTCAAGATTCTGTAAACTAAGTCTTATAGAGTAAAAAAAATTAAGCAGGCTCTCTGTCGGGGCCTGTTTTTTTGTGGAATCTTGGGGTGTTGCAAAAATATCCAAAAATTTTAAATTTTTTGCTTGCATTCTAAAAAAATATCTTATATAAACTCATCTGTTAATGAGATGGGCGTTTAGCTCAGCTGGTTAGAGCATCTCGTTTACACCGAGAGGGTCGGGAGTTCGAATCCCTCAACGCCCACCAATAAAAAGGCCACCTGCAAAGGTGGTTTTTTTATTGGTTTATGTGGCGGTTGGGATTTGAACTCCCGAGAAGGGAGTTTGAAACTTCTCTTAGTGTTGCAAGAATTTTTTTTCGTAGCAACACTTAGTTGTTCGCACAAGTAGCGGACAAAGTCCGCGTAGCGGTGCACTACCAGCGCCTTTTTTAATTTGCTAAAGGAATAATATTGATAACAGGTTCCTCATAAGGGTGAATAGCTTTAATGGCCGAAATTGTCTTCTCTAAATTTTCTCGTTTACAATAAGTTTCAACTTTAAATTCGGAAGCTTGGCTAATCTCATTTTCTTTGCCCAAATATGGGTGCGTTCCAAGCAAAGGACGCCAACAACCAGTAATAGGGTAATACGATAGACATGAATCATAGTTTCCTATATGTCCGGCATCAGCTTCTTGCAGTGCTTTTTGCAGCAAAGAAAAATGTGTCTCTGGAATAAAAATTTCCAATTTAAAATATCTGATATCCTGTGCGCCACGTATTTCCATAATCTTATTCCCCCTTTTAATATAGAAACATATATCACTGTCATTTATTTTTAACAAGACATTTTGTTTGCATTTTTTTTTAATCCGGTTACAATGCAGATACTATGAAGAAGGTTAGCACAAAAGATAAAATTATTGAGGCGGCAATTCACGAATTTGCCATCAAAGGTTATGAACAGGCAACAACCCGAGATATTTTGGAACAGGCGGGTGCAAATGTTGCCGCTATAAACTATTATTTTAAAGGCAAACAGGGGCTCTACGTTGAAATTTTGCTCCATATTGTTGATATTGTGCGCGAACAGTTTAAAGATATCTATCCGCAATATCTACTCTTAAAAGCGACGATGCCTAACCCTAAAAAAAGTCAGGAAATGCTGAAAATCTGCATCAGAAAATTTGTAGAGCTAATCTGCTCGGATAAATTCTCGGTTGATTTAGGGATGATTTATATTCACGAATACACGCAGGCTTCACCATACTTTGAGACACTTTCCAAAGGTTTGAATGATATCTATTTTCCGATAGCTACGAATTTGATAAGAGATGCTGGTGATGGTGCATTTACCGAAAAAGAAGCAAATCTGCAAACAGTTATGTTGTTTTCGCAAATTTTTAGCGTTTTGACCAGAAAAGAAGTTATTTTAAAAACAATGGGATGGCAAGATTATACCAAAGAAGCCATCAATGAAATTTTATCCATAATTTATCGCAACGTCGGTGTGAAATAAATTTAAATGAATCCAAGCATTTAAATTAAAGAAAATCATTTTAAAACAAAAAATTAAAGCAAGCGCTTGATTTATTTTTTTTTGTATGTTAGAGAAAAGCCAATGGACTAACTTTTAAGGACTAATAATGAAAAAAATACTCTTAACAATTGCCGCTGTATTGGTTGCTTCTAATGCTTATGCCGGCGGTTTCCAACTTTCAGAATATTCTTTAACACAATTAGGTCGTGCGTTTGCCGGTTACGGTATTGTCGGAGATGACTACTCTATGATAGCCTATAACCCTGCCGGTATGTGCTTGAGAGATACCGGTGTGCAAACCGGTGTAACAATGGTTGCCTTGAACTCTAAAGTAGAAGGTAGCGTTAGTAATGGTACAAGCGGAAAAGTCGGTAAACTTCAGGACCACCCATTGGTACCGCATTTCTTCGGACAATACAAAGTTAATGAAAAACTGCGTGTTGGTGCCGGTGCATACACGCCCTATGCTTTTGCAACAAACTACAGCAAATATTGGTATGGTCGTTCCCACGCTATTAAGTCTGAAATTACGGCGATAGATTACGAAATAGCTGCCAGTTATGACTTAACACCGAAATTTAGTATTGGTGCCGGTATTATTGCCGAAACAGTCAGTGCTGAATTAACAAACGCGGTTGATGGTGTTGCAGCGGCCGGATACAACTCTAAGTCAAAAGTTGAAGGCGATTCCTATACCACGGCTTACAGTTTAGGTGCTATATATAAACTTGGTGAAGATACACGTTTCGGTTTATCTTATCACTCTCAAGCTGTACACCAAATTCGCGGTTCTCACCATGTTACATCACAAGTACCGTTACCCGGAGCGATAGGGACAGAAATATATAGCCATGCCGGAACAAAATTAACATTGCCGGAATATTATACCTTATCCGCATATCATAAAATTAACGACTTTGGTCTTTCAGCTTCTGTAAAGTGGACGAGATGGAGTAAGTTCAAAACATTGGATATCTGGTCCAGCTCTAACCCTTATGGTATTAAGGCGAGTACAGGTGCAATTGATGAAGACTGGAAGGATACATGGATGTTCTCTTTAGGTACGGATTATTACTATGATGATAAGTGGACATTCCGTGCCGGTATATCCTTTGACCAAGCCGGTGTAACCAGTCCGAAACATCGTACTGCCCGCGTTCCGGATTCTGATAGATGGATTGTGGGTGTTGGTGCCAGCTATAAGATTAACGATCACATGCAAGTTGATGCCGGATACTCTCATGTTTTCATGAAAGCAGCTGAATCTCATAATGCATTACCGAATAATGGTAGCACATTGGATGCAAAATACAATTCCAGTATCAATATGGTTGGTTTTTCCTTCCAGTATAATTTCTAAAATAAGAAAGCCTGCGAACAACATACGTTCGCAGGCTTAATTTTTCAGAAGAAGTTTTACATTCCCAGAGCTTTCATTGCAGCACGTTCCGCATGAATGCGTGTTGTATCAAACACGGGCAACTTAACATCTTTTTGCTGAATAAGCATTCCGATTTCCGTACAGCCGAGAACAATACCTTCCGCACCGTTAACCTGCAAGCGCTCAATAATTCTCAAAAATTTCTGCTTGGCGGCAGGAGAAACAACACCTTTGCAAAGTTCATTGAAAATAACGTCATTGACAATTTCAATATCTATTGCATCAGGAATAATCGTTTCAATGCCGGCTTTAGCTAACTTCTTTTTGTAGAAGTCCTGCGTCATGGTGTACTTTGTACCGAGCAAACCCACCTTTTTAATGTGGTGGTAATTAAGCTCATTAGCCGTTACATCCGCAATATGCAAAAGCGGAATACTAAGATAGTTACACATCTGACGAGCAACTTTGTGCATGGTGTTTGTGCAGAGTACGATAAAATCTGCACCGGCTTGTTGCAAAACACGAGCCGCACAACCAAGTGTATTACCGGCATCAACCCAGTTGTCCTCAGATTGGTAACGTTCAATTTCAGCAAAATCTACACTGTAAAGAATAATCTTTGCAGAATGAAATCCGCCCAACTCTTTGTTGATTGTTTCGTTGATAATCTGATAATACGGAACAGTGCTTTCCCAGCTCATGCCCCCAATCAGACCGATCGTTTTAATTGTTTTTTCCATAAAAATTTTAAGTTAAAAAAATATTATAATTGTAAAATTTGGGAAATAGTATAAGAATAAAGCATGTTAGAGTCAATAGAGTTTCTTACATAAAATAAGGCAAAAGATGTTTTATACCGATTACAACTCGCAGTTTGGAAGGTTATTACTGGCAAGTGACGGTAAAAATCTGACAGGGCTTTGGTTTGAAGGGCAAAAATATTATGCAGATACCTTATCAAACACCGCAATAAAGAAAGATGACTTACCAATATTTGCCCAAGTAAAAAAATGGCTTAATGCCTATTTTGCCGGTGAGCATATAACTATAACGAACATACCACTAATGCCTCAAGGGAGTAATTTCCGCCAAAAGGTATGGAAAATATTATGCGATATACCTTATGGTAAAGTTATAACCTATGGTGATATTGCAAAAAGGATAGGTGGTAGGATATCCGCACAAGCAGTTGGCAGCGCCGTTAGTCATAATCCGATTTCAATTATTATTCCTTGTCATCGTGTCGTTGGTGCAAAGGGCAAGTTAACCGGGTATGCTGCCGGAATTTCTACTAAAGAAAAACTGCTTAAGCTTGAAGGGATTATTGCTCAATAAGAATTTTACCATCAATATCATTAAAACTGTGCGGCTGAGGTTGGCTTTCTATACCACCGAAAGGCATTTGTGCAACAAATTCCCAGTTTTTCGGAACATTAAAAGCCGTCTTCACGCAATCATCAACCAGTGGGTTGTAATGTTGCATGGAAGCACCGATATTTTTGTCTGACAAGGCGCTCCAAATCATAAACTGCAAAATAGCATTACTTTGATGTGACCAATTTTTGAAATTATCGGCATAAAGTGGCATTTTCTTTTCAAGCTCTTTAACAATATTGCTATCATCAAAAAACAAGATAGTCCCATAGCCTTTAGCAAAAGAGGCAATACGTTTTTTTATGTCTTCGGTTTTATCCTTAGGCGCCGTTTTAAGCAATTTATCCTCAACCAAAGACCAAAAATAAAGGTGTTTTTGATTGTAAAGCAACATCAAACGGGCACTTTGTGTATTAAAAGAACTCGGATACAGCTCCATACATTTTTTTATAAGCGCCTCAAGTTCACTGTTTTTCAGCGAGATTTTATCGTTAATATCATAAAAACTATGACGTTTATTCATAAGTTCTAAAATATCAGGCATGGTAAATCCTCCGAATAAAAAAGCCGGAAACTAAGTCCGGCTCAAATTACAAAATTTATGTAAGATTATCTTCTGTCGCCCATGATTCTAAGTAATGCCATAAACATATTGATAAAATCAAGATACAGAGATAAAGCACCGGAAATTGCAACACGGGAAGATAATTCCTCATGGTAACCGCCGGCGAAATATAAAGATTTTAATTTTTGCGTATCATAAGCGGTCAATCCGGCAAAGATAAACACTGTCAAATAAGAAAGAGCATAATCCAAACCGGTACTTTTCAAAAAGATATTAACGATTGAGGCAATAATCAACCCGATAACACCCATAATTAAGAAACTGCCCCAAGCAGTCATATCCTTCTTGGTTGTATAACCGTAAATGCTTAAACCGCCGAAAGTTGCCGCTGTGATTAAGAAAACCCGCGCAATACTGGTACCGGTATAAGCCAAGAAAATCGGCGCCAAAGAAATTCCCATAACGGCGGAATAACCCCAAAACATAGCTTGTACTTGTTTCAAAGTACCTCTTTGTAACACCCAACCGAAAGAAAAAATCATAATCAGCGGAGCAAGTAATGCCAACCACCCGAGAGCAGAATAGCCGTGCGGTGTAAAAAATAACTTTAATATTGCCGTATTGCTGACAACCAACCAAGCCACAGCAGCCGTTGCTACCAAACCACCAGCCATATAGTTATAAATTTTCAGCATATAGTTGCGTAATTCCTCATCAACAATTTCGCTGTTGCTATAAGAGACGACTTTTTCATTTTCTAACATTGTTGAGTTTCCCCTTCTTCAAAAATTAATCTATTAACTAATATAGGAACAACTCCTATAAAAATCAATATGAATTTTAGATTTGCTGACTTAGTTCAAAGAAACGCCAATGATTGCACCAATACCTAAAATAAGCGCAATCAGTTTTTGCGGGGTAAATTTATCCGTTTTAAACAAGACCGAGAGTAAGAAAATCATAAAAACACCCATCTGCCGAATAGCCATAATGATTGTCGGTGTATCGTTGATATAACTAAACGTTTCCAATACATAAAACAATGCTTCTAAAATGCCGACAACAATCGCTAAAAAATAAAAATTATTCCACCACTTCGGCGAGGATTTATCTTTCTTCGTCTTATCTTTGCCTTTAAGCGAAAGCCATGCAAAGTATGGAAGCGCAAAAGCATAATAACCGAGATTTACCGTAATTTCATTTGCTCCTAAATCTGCAGAAATTTTAATAATATACGGTGCGGTAAAATACATCAATTCCGTACCGATTGTGAGCGCAATACCAATCGGTTTAATTGTCTTAAATGACGCGGCTTGTTCTTTCATGGCATTTGTCATAAACAGCGCAACGGCAAATATAAACAAAGACAGCATGGCTACAAAATAAAGCGAAAGTGTCACATAACCCAAAATGCAGTCCACAATCAACGTTAAGAACAGACCGCCACTTTGAACCAAACTGATGAGTGCAATCGGCGTATATTTTAATGCTTTTAAGAAACAAATATAGCCAAGTAAAATCAATATACCGTGAAGTGCAACATAAGGAAGCGCGGCAAAAGTGCAGGTAATACCGGTAAATGCCCCGATTATCAGTTGCCCGATAAAAGCAATAAAGGTAAGCAAGAATACTGTTTTATGAATATTATAACGGCTGACTGCATAATCTAAAGTCGCATCGGAAACTGAATCAAATACGGTCGCCATAACGGCACTAAAACGATAATTTAACATTTAACGACCTTTCATATCATCTTCAATTTTTTTAAATTTCGTATGGTCAACCTTCTTACCATTGTTACCTTCCTCTCTTAAAATCGCTGTAATCAGGCATATTGTGCTAACAAATCTTTCCAAACTTGAGGTGCGTTAATCTCATCAAAATAGGTTTTCAAAAAATTGAAAATGGTTTGATGTTTTTTTTCAATAAACCGTCGCCCAGGCTCGGTTAAAGCCAAGTCACGCAAGCGAAACAATTTATCAAAAAAGTGATTTACAATCGGGCAAAACTTTATTTGCTTATATTTTTCGGCATCCATTTCTGTCGGCAAAAAATCCGGATCAAAAAACGGTTCTTTTCCGCCCGAACGGTGGGCGCGGTATTCAATACAACGAATAATGCCTATTAAACCGGAGGCATCGGCCATATCCGCATCAGAAACAATTTTTCCCTCAATACAATCCGGCACAATTCCGCTCAAACGCTTACTGTAGCCGATTGTTTTAACAATTTTGAGACAGTTATCGATAAAATCGGCATCAAATCCTGAATTGGCTAAAATGCGGCGAGTGTTTGTTAATAAACGCGCAGATTCTTCTCCGAATATTTTATAATCATCACAATCGTGCAACAAAGCGGCGGCGGCAACCAAATCGCGATTGGCTTGAGGAAGCTCATCACAAAAATTCATGGCATTTTCATAAACGCGAAAGACATGTTTATCATCGTGGCCGCTGGAATCATTGCACAGTAATTCAGAAACAGCTTGTTTTATGTATTCAATACCGGTCATATAAAAATCTCCTTTGAGGATTATTTTTGCAAAAAATCTTCGAATCTGATGTGCGCTATTCTGTTATCAGCACGGCTCAGGCAGAATAGGAATATCTTGAATATCCAATTCCGGATAGCCCTCAGATTTGAGCAGTTCACACATTTGGTCTTTTGTGTAATATGACGGCTCAGTTTGTTTATAGTGCGGCTTGCGGAAGTTGTTAGCAACATTCGTCCCGTTAATAATCTGCAGACCACCCATGCCGTCAATACACATCATACGGTAGTGATACGGTACAAGGCGGTGGTTGCCACAATCCATCACGTTTTTACCCTCGGTCGAGAAATAAGCCAAGCCCATAGAATTCGAGATAAACAGCGAATCATTGGTCTGAAACTCATCTTCGCCGATGTGGGCGAGTTTGCGCATTTTAGGTATTGAAAACGCTACGTCGTCATACAGAGGATTGTTGCTGTCCACAATGTCTTTGAGTTTGCCGACAAAATCTGCAGGCATTGCATCATCATTGTCAATGCGGAAAGTCATAATGCGCTGTCTCTGGAACTCTTCCGGCAGTATCAGTTTTGCGCCATCAATAAAGATGTTTTTCATAAACGGATATTCTCTTTCAAGCTCAGCAAAGATAGCTTTTTTATCTTCCGGCATTGCCGCGGAATGGTACACCAAAAGCACGAAATCCTTACAAGTCTGTCCGGCAAAGCTTTTGAGCGTGATGCCCTTAAACATTGACAAACGCTCTGAAAAATACGGGTCTTCAAACACTTTGTGCTTAACATCAGGTCTATCTGGGAAAGCAAATGATGCCGCCACCGAATAACGAACCATACCTATGATAGAAACCATATTGAATACTCCTTTTTATTCCTTTAACACCTCTAAAACCTCGTCAACATGGCCGGGGACTTTTACTTTCCGCCATTCTTTAATGATTTTACCTTTTTCATCTAAGATAAAAGTTGAGCGTTCAATCCCCATATATTTGCGCCCGTACATGGATTTTTCTTTCCAAACACCGTATTTAAAGGAAAGCTCATGTTCCACATCAGCTACCAGCGTGAAATTAAGGTTTTGTTTCTGCTGAAATTTTTGATGGCTTGCGATGCTGTCCGGACTAACACCGATAACATCGGCATAAGCCATTAAGCGGTTTATATTATCTCTGAAATCACAAGCTTCTTTAGTACACCCCGAAGTATTATCTTTCGGGTAAAAATATAACACTGTTCTATGACCGATTAAATCTTTTTCGCTAAAGGTTATCTCTTTGCCGTCTTTATCTATTGCGTCCAAAACCATTTTTATCTCCTGCCAATAATGTTTTTAATGATTATACAAAGCAAAGAATAAATTTAAAGTAAAAAATCCCTCGTGGCGGTTAAGCGACGGGGGAGTTTTTAATAAGTAAAGCTAAGATTGTACTAGATTATTCCTTATGTGAATGAAAAGATATATTCCACATAGAACCAATCCAACTGCCAATAGCGCGTTATATGGTTTATCAACCAAAGCCAATAGGTACATCACCTGACTATGGGAACAAAATCCCAGTTGTTCTGAGATTGCCACAACACTACCGATCATAAGACCGAACAATACTATAGCCACACAGACATATACGCAAAGCAAACTAAAAGACTGCAATTTGGAATCGCCTTTATATGTGTCTTGAACAAGCATTTTAATCGCATATGTTACAGCCACGATGCCTCCAATTGAGCACGCAAAAACTAAAATTGCGCAAATAAAAATAGATATGTCCATACGCATTTGCATTTAAGATTGACTACATCTGTAATAAGGACTACTCTTGAAAGAGCGTAATCTCTTCGGCTCTTCAACAGAAAAGCCCATGGCTTCCACTTCTTTTGCCGTGTAAGCTTTTTTGCCTTGCGGCATTTTACAGTTTTTTTCCATACGCTTTTAGGTTTTAGTGTCTTTACCACACTGGTAAATAAGCTCATCCACATATTCAATCAGACTTATAGTTTTTATCTGTTTTGATACAGGAATGCGCTCAATAGCAGATGTACAAAAGAATTTACCGTTTATATTGACCGTAACAATTGCCTCATCACCATCTGGAATTTCTGATGGTGCGATACTGTCTAATAACGAATCATCCCAAAAACACCGCAGAATTAAAGGCTCAGAAATATCTTCAGCCTTTTTGTTCTCTATTTGCACTGATTTAAGAGATAATTTCAGCAGATTGTGACGTTTATTGTAGCCAACAACCACTCCTCTAAGTTTAATCTTTTCCATACTTTAATTATGTTTTAGAGTTTAACAATCATTCGCATCAGAACGGCAAGTCGTCATCGGCGTATTCCGGCTCAACGTAATCGGCAGGTGCTTCTTTGGCAAAGCGGATAATTCCGTGCCGACAGAATTTGTCGCGACAATCCAGTCTGAAAGAATATCTGAAAATATAGACTTCCAAACCCCACAGATCTTGTCTGCCGGTAACGATTGTGTATTCCCTAATCGGAACATCAACCTTCTTGTCACGACACATGCAAACCAGCTCGCAGTCTTCATTGTCATCAGGCTTTACTCTGAAGTACTCTTCATAGTCATCATGCTTTAAGCACATTCTGGCCGTATGATACCCCGGCAAAGTTTCCAAAAACTCTTTTTCCTTTTCTGAAAACGTGCCGATAGTTTCAAATGCCGCCTCCAATTTCTGATTACCATGAAGCATGTTAGTTTTGCTAAACGGGAGGAATTTATCGTGGCGATAATATTCCAGCTCCATGAGAATGTCGTACCAAGACGAATTCTCATCACATTTTTGACAGTCTTGCGCATACAAGCGTTTCCACGCCTTAACACGCTCTTTAATTTTCTCAAGCATAAGCAATAATTTTTAAATGATACATTTTGTTATAATTATAGATTTTCTAACCGCCACCCTAAAGAAAAAATACATCAGAGTCAAACAAAAAAAACAGGCATCAATTTGATGCCTGTTTTGGGGTTTGAAAGAGTACTGATAATTAAGCAGCTTTTTTAGCTTTTTTAGCAGCAAACTCGTTCATCGTGTTAATGATATATTCTTGAGCTTCCGGCTCCAAGTACGGGTGCATCGGGATACTCAAAACGGTCTTGGATAACTTCTCGCAAACCGGCAAGCTTCTGGTGTTCCATTTAGCATAAGCGGTCTGTGTGTTAACCGGACGCGGATAGTAAGCACCGCAAGGAATATTGTGTTCTTTCAAATAGGCCATCAATTCATCACGGTCTTCGCAATTAATGGTGTACAAACCATAAGCAGATTTTGCATTATCCAAAATGCGTTGACGACCATAGTAAGAGCTTAATTTTGCATCATAAGTTTTGGCAATCTTTTCTCTCTTAACCAATTCGTCATCAAAAATCTTCAATTTTTCAAGAACAACAGCGCCTTGGAAAGAGTCCAAACGACCGGTAACACCTAAACGAAGGTTGTCATAGTGGTCTGTTTCGCTCATACCGTGAACACGACAAGAAACCAACAACTTATATTCTTCTTCAGAGTTTGTGAAAGTTGCACCGCCGTCACCATAGCAAGCCAAAGGCTTTGTCGGGTAGAAAGAGGTTGCAACCATATCGGCATAACCACCGGCAGGTTTACCGTTGTATCTTGAACCGTAAGCTTGAGCGGCATCTTCCAAAACCTTCATGCCGTTCTCATGAGCTATCTTCATAATTTCATCAAATTCGCAAGGAGAACCGAAAATATCAACGGCAATAACAGCTTTAAGGTTGAGCTTTCCTTCTTTTTTAACTTCTTCAATAGCCTTTTTCAAATCTTCCGGGTTCATATTGTAGGTATCCGGTCTTGAATCAACAAATATCGGTGTGCCGCCTAAAAGGGCAATACATTCTGCAGAAGCAACAAATGTGAAAGAAGAAACAAATACGGCATCACCCGGTTTAACACCCCATGCCATCAAAGCAAGAGTTAAAGCATCTGTACCGGAAGCGCAGGTTGCGCAATATTTTGTGCCGGAATATTGAGATAATTTTTGTTCCAATTCTTTTGTTTCTGGACCCTGACAATATGCGCCATGGTCTAAAACTTTCTTAAAAGCATTTAAAAATGTTTGTTGACCGATAACTGTTTGTGCGGTTGCACAGTCAAAAAGGTTAATTTTTCCGTTATAAGTATTCATAATGTCTTCCTCTTAAAAAATTACAACATTACAAAGCATACTAGCCGCTTATTTTTGTTTTGCAAAACACAAAACATTACAAATTGTAACAGTTGAGTAAACTTGCGGACATGGATAAAAATAATTATTGATTTATCTGACAATATCGTTATATTACAGTACAAGAAAAGTGTAATTCAAAGAGGTAAAAAGTGAAAAGGTCTGTATTTAAATATTTGTTTTTGTGCTATTTTATTGTTTTGAGTGGCTGTGCAACATCAACTGAAAATGGCGAAAAAACATCGGCATTAGAAAGTTATAACCATGCGATGTTCAAATTTAACCACGCTGTGGAAAAAGGTGTTATACGTCCGGTTGCGAAAGGATATCGTGTTGTAACAAATGAATATGTACGCCAAAGAGTAACCAATTTCTTTGATAACTTGGAAGAACCCGTTTCTATGGCTAACCATATGCTCCAAGGGGAATTTCATGAATCCGGAGAAAATTTTGCCCGTTTTGTTATAAACACAACACTCGGCGGTTTAGGTCTGTATGATGTTGCCGCCAAAGCCGGATTAGATAAAAATCCGACCGGATTTGATAAGACAATGGCAACATGGGGTGTGCCGGATGGTCCTTATGTCATATTGCCGATTTTGGGACCGAGCACGCCGCGTGCCGCAACCGGATGGGTTGCAGACGGCTATTCTGCCCCGGCATATTGGGTTGCCCAAGGAAGTGCTGATGATGATGCAGACCTGATATATTTAGGTGTTAGCAGCTTGAAATACCTGAATAAATATGCAGAAAATATTAAAGTGATAGAAAGTTTGGAAGAGGGCTCCGTAGATTACTATGAAGCTATGAAGTCAGCATATTTGCAAAATCGCGCTAAAATAAACGCCAGCGGAAAAAAAGCCGTAGAGCAGGCGCCTGATTATGATTTTGATATGGATGATGAAGACTAAATTCTTGAAGAAGGGACTTTGTGATGAAGAAAATTTGTTTGTTAATCTTAAGTGTTTTAACCTTTGCCAATGTTGCTGTAGCTGATATTAATAAAGATGCCGCAGTGCAAATGGTGAAAAATGTAACCAAAGAAGGAATAGAACAAATTATAAATTCAAATTCTTCTGTTGAAGAAAAAGATAGAGTTTTCAGAAAGTTATTTACCGAAAATTTGGACTTGGACTTTATTGGGAAATATGTGCTTGGTCGTTACTGGAGAACGGCAACTCCGGCACAAAAGAAAGAATTTATTGAACTTTATAAGGAATTTAACGTTAAAACGTGGTCTAAGCGCTTTGATGAATTTAAGGGTAAGGAATTTATTTTTGACGGTACAACGCCTGCCAATAATCCTAACCAAGTATTTGTAAATACGAGCGTTCCCATGCAGGAAGGTAAGCCCGCAAGTGTGAAATGGCGTGTTAATGATGTTAACGGAAAATTAAAAATTATTGATATAATTATAGAAAACGTAAGTTTGGCGCAAACGGCGCGTAACGAATATACGTCGTTTATAGCAAAATCTCCAAAGGGAGTGGAAGGCCTTTTAGAAAATTTACGCGCCAAAATAAAGTAAATTTTACCCTCATATTTTAAACATTTTTTTACGATTCTCTGCTACAAAAAGGTTGACATTTGTCAAAAAATATGGTATCTTTACGAAGATATTATTCTATTTGAAAAGTAGGTATGAGATGACTAAAAAGCTTATTCTTATTGCGGTTGCTGCGTGTGGACTGCTGTATTCCGGAGTCGCAGAGGCTAAGGTGTGCCGACTCGGAGATGAAGGTTGTGATACTATTCAAAGAAATTACGGCCCTGGAGAAGGAACGTGTGATGAAAGTGTCTATTTTGAGTGCGAACAACCGCGTGCTGGCGCTACCTACTGTATGTCATCTGAAAAAGGCGCCTTATATAAAGCGGAAGATTGTTGTAGCGGAGGTACTCACGCCCTTAGCAATTCGGGGTACCAGACTTGCTCAGCCGATGATAATATGGTAGGCTATGGTAAATCTTGTACAAGTGCTAATAATCATCAAACATACTGGCAATATTGTGGTTGCGCATACGGCTTCGTTGATATGAATCCAACGGGGTCTATTGTCGGTTCTGTTATAGGTAATATAGAAGACGAAAGCGATTATACGATACCTTACGAAAGCCGTTGTGGCACCTACTCCACAAATACTAACGCAAAGTGTCAATTAGCAATATGTAGAAACGACAGACGTTGGTTCTATCAAAATTCAGGAAGCCACTGCAAATACAGATATGAAACACGTTGCGGTGGTTTTGGTTGTATGCAGTTATATGATTGTAATAACGAAGAAAACTTCTACAGAAATGATGATGAGAAATTGAATATAGACGGTAGCGGTAGCGTTGATAACTTTATCAGCTATTTGGAGAGTGATTTAAGGAGTAATGAGAAAGATCAAAATAAAGATGTATGGCGTGTAGGTGTTGATAGCGAATACCGTTACTATAAAGATAGTGCAAATAAAGTTATTCCTTACAGCACAAAGATGACACTTTTATCCGGCGGAACAATAAAACCCGAGCTGTATAATGTAGTTAACAGAATCGTTTGCGGTTACGAAGGAAATTCAAATACAGGTACGGATTCTGGTGGTGGTAAAACATGTAACGGCATACAAAACTACTGTTATAAATATACAGGGTGTAATAATGTTCGCGGATGGTATAATACAAACCCGAATCAAGCTATTCTCTATGATACACCGAGAGTTTATGGAAATTACCAAACACCTGGTGCTTATGAACATTGGATGAACGAGGTAGAAAGAGCCTCCGGTTATAGCTTTAGATCTCCGACATCTGCTATCGGTGATTCTATGGATATGAACCCGACAAATAAGAGTCTCCGTTCGGCGTTCTATGCTAAAGCAGGCGCTGGGACATCTTCAAATGCAGAAAGAGGTTGTATATATTTGGCGCACGCTTGTCATGCAAGCGGAAATGCTTGTTACAGACGTATCGGCTGTAATGAAAATGCTCGTTTCTATCACTCCTTCGTCAATGCAGCTAATGTAGGGTATTTCAATGGTAGCAATACGTTATCATCTATAGCAAACGAGGGTCTTTATAACAAATTATATAATTCATCATTAAACGGCGCCTATTTAGATGATTTCTATGTACATAATAAAGATGTGGGAACATTAGCGGCTAATGAAAGATATCCGGCCTGTGTTTATGAAATTAACGCCTGTAACGATACGCCGGATGCCACAAAGGGCGGTGGTTGTTATCGTAAATCTTTGGTCAAAGGCTGTATAGATAACTTTGAAGACATAAGAGAACACCTCAATCTGGAAAATGATTGGACAAACTGGTTTAAGGAATGGAAACCGATTTGTAATGATGGTACGCGTTGTTATCAGGCATCTTCTTGTGATACGGAAAATGGTGCATACAGTTCTGCTCCGAACACATCATTCTTCTTAACAGCTCACTCAACAGCGACATCATCAACATGTTACCGTGGTGCAACATGTCACATTATTGCCGGTGCTTATAGTTCTACACCAAATACATCATTCTTTAACGTAATCAGTTCTTCGGCTTCCGGTTCATTGTCTTATCGTGGTCAAAATTCAAATAGAGTGGTTGGTGCATACAGTTCTGTACCGAATACATCATTCTTTATCACAATACACTCTGTTGCTTCCGGTTCAATGGCATATCGTGGCGAGAGCGTTCGTGTTAATGCCGGTGCATATAGTTCTGTACCGAACACATCATTCTTTATCACGGTAAATTCATCTGCATCAGGTTCAATAACATACCGTGGTCAAGAAGTTCGCACCAATGCCGGTGCTTATACCTCAACCCCGAACACATCATTCTTTGTTGTGGTTAGTTCCTCTGCATCCGGTTCAATATCTTACCGTGGTCAGAATTCGCATAAAGAGGTTGGTGCTTATAGTTCAGTACCGAATACATCATTCTTTATCACAATACATTCTGTCGCCTCCGGTTCAATGGCTTATCGTGGTCAAGAAGTTCGCACTAATGCCGGTGCTTATAGTTCAACTCCGAACACATCATTCTTCATTGTAGATAGTTCATCTGCATCCGGTTCAATAGGTTATCGTGCAAGAGAATCTCATCGTGTTGCCGGTGCATATAGTTCAGTACCGAATACATCATTCTTTATCACAATACATTCTGTTGCCTCCGGTTCAATGGCCTATCGTGGTCAAGAAGTTCGCACTAATGCTGGTGCCTACAGTTCAACGCCGAACACATCATTCTTTATTACGATTAGTTCATCTGCATCCGGTTCAATAGTATATCGTGGTCAGAGTGTAAATTTAGGTGTCGGTTCATATAGTTCAACGCCGAATACATCATTCTTTATTACGATTAGTTCCTCTGCATCCGGTTCTATATGCTATCGTGGTCAAGAATGTCGCGGTTTAACATCCGGTGCATATACATCACGTCCGAATACATCATTCTTTAATATTATAGAATCACATGCATCCGGATCCGCTTGCTACCGTGGTCAAGATTGCGGTTTAAACAGAGGTGTATATACATCACGTCCGAATACATCATTCTTTGAAGCAATCAGTTCATCTGTATCCGGTTCGGTATGCTACCGTGGTCAAAATTGTTATATAGCGGGTGGCGCATACAGTTCTACGCCGAATACATCATTCTTCGTAACGATTAATTCTGCCGCATCCGGTTCAACATGTTATCGTGGTCAAAATTGTAACGGCGGAATTGGTGTATATACTTCAACCCCGAATACAACGTTCTTTGATGTTATCAAGTCAATTGCATCCGGTTCACATTGCTATCGTGGTCAAAACTGCGCTGTAACATCAAATGCAAACCCGAACACCAGCTACTTCAAATTTGTAAATTCATCAGCATCCGGTTCTGTATGTTACCGTTCAAGTGCGTGTCGTTTAGAAGCCGGTTCATACAGTTCTAGTCCGAATACATCATTCTTTGCTGTTTCCATTGTGAAGAACGCTGAGCAAGACTCAATATGTTATCGTTCCGGTGGTAGCCATATTCCGGCCGGTGCATACAGTTCTAAACCGAATACATCATTCTTTATCACGATAAGTTCATCTGCATCTGGTTCAATCGCATACCGTGGCGAAAAAGTTTGCACAAATTGTGGTGCTTATAGTTCAACCCCGAACACATCGTTCTTTAAGGTTATAAGCTCATCGTCGTCCGGTTCAAACGCATACCGTGGTCAAGAGTCACACGTGGCTGCCGGTGCTTATAGTTCTAACCCGAACACATCATTCTTTATCACGATAAGTTCATCTGCATCCGGTTCAACTGCATATCGTGGTCAGAGTGTTCGTACTAATGCCGGTGCTTATACCTCAACCCCGAATACATCGTTCTTCTTCACG
>Ga0310694_10002673_pt1 | contig 18016 bp, 9 predicted proteins | sample 174DNAGHGhighgp2_FD_203884 | JGI IMG/M metagenome (GOLD analysis project Ga0310694, IMG submission 203884) | Sheep rumen microbial communities from Palmerston North, Manawatu-Wanganui, New Zealand - 1742 DNA GHGhigh gp2 (v2) (version 2) | ecosystem: Host-associated > Mammals > Digestive system >... | reverse complement strand
CCTAGTCTGCAGATAGGTCGCATAGCTGTTCTGATAAGGGGCGCACAGCCAGAATGCCTTGCACTTTCCCTTCTTGTTCGAGTCACCCTTGATGTAGCTCTGTGAACGGCCAATGAAGCCATTCTCAACCAAGGCATTGATGGCGGTAATGTAGCCGTCTCCGAGGATCTTGTGGAGCAAGGCTGCAGAAAGGTGGCACTTCCAGTACTTACGAGGAATAGTAGGCTGCACGACCATATTTGTCATAAGGTCGCTACGCAGCTGGCTAGTCACCATGTAAAGGACTAAGGCCATCGTATCAAGTAAAGTTCTGTTTACCGGATTGTTCCCATTAGCTGTCATAAATTCGTGACAGTATGCCATGAAACCCTTGTAAAGCATAGAAGGTAACTCTATCTTGAATTCCTTCATAGACTTACGACTTTTCGTCTTGGTTGAATGGTTAAGGGTTTCTGTGTTCACGTCCATAAACCTAGATATTTTTCCAAAGTCCGGCAACTCTCCACTTCAGGATATACCAGCAAGTCGAACCACCATTGGTAGTCCTGTCTTACCGCCGAGTTTATCGATAAGTTAATCGGTGAACAAAGGTAGACTAAATACGTTTGAATTGCAAATTGAGTCTGTCCCCTTTCAGTACCCTTCCATAACTGACCATGTTAATGTTTCGAGAATCAGTAGGTATGAGAGTATGGTCTAGTTTACATAACATAGCAGTATTATGTAAACCAACCGAAAAAGTATAGTCATAAAGGTCGAAACCACCCTCAGACTCCCAGCCCTACCGGCCTCCATATAATGTTTCGGAAAATGACATTTTAAGGTAATTTGCAATTCAAATTGTTTATGGCTATCTTGTAGGATTATGGATTACACTTCTTGTATTACTATCGAACTGCTGTCTATGTTCCGCTGGAAGGAAAGCGGCTGGAAGTCGCCAGTTTCCTTGCTGACACCGGATGCCACGCTGAAACTGAACGCACACGAGACTTGCTCTGGTCACCGCTGGGATTTGGACTTGTCCTTGGGCAGCATGGAACTCCATAACGACTTGGTAGACGAAGCTCTTGCAGACCGACTTGTCGACGCAGTCATCAAGCGTTGCAAGAAGGACGCCAAGATCATCCAGATTTTCGGAGAGTCCCTACGCAGGGGAGCCGTCCTCAGGAGCAAGGCTCAGTCGAATATGTTCTATCCGACCGATTTCCGAGTGAATTTTAACTACAAGTACCGTTTCATCGTGGCAGTGAGTGGAACGTCCGAAGACAAGATCGACGGCGTATACTTGATACCGTCTTACTTCCCGGCTCCGAAGGACGGACTGGATTCCGACTCGTTCTACAAGATGTGCTGCTACGAGAGAATTTAACGATGGGACAGCCGCAAGCTAAATTTGCACCTTCACTTGTTCGTTTCGAGTATTATGACCCTATCCAGAGTCATGTGGTCATCGAGTCCGAGGATAAGCGCCTTGCCTACATGATCAACAGCTTTATATCGGCTGCCATGACTTTCTACGACAAGGCCAAGTCTAAGACGTGGCAAGTGTCCGAAGGATTCAAGAGTGCGTTCGTGACTTTCTATGACCGTAAGGAGCAGTTGCTACCTATCGGCTTAATACCGAGAGTCAGCCGACTTATCCAGGGCCGTTTCGGTACGAAGATCGAGCTGACGAAGGATATCAACGATATCTTCATTCCACCTCGTGGAAAGTTGACGAGGGACGATGTCGTCGGTTTCGCAAATACTCTGAACTTGCACAACCGTACTACCGGTGACAAGATTGTTCCGTATGAGCACCAGTACAAGCTTGCCGAGCGAGCCATCAACGGTCGCCGAATTTCCTTACTAGCTTGTACGAGTGCTGGCAAGTCTCTGGCAATGTGCATCATCGCCAGATACTTAATATCACGTGAAAATAAGAAGCTCTTAATAGTTGTTCCGTCGACTAACTTGGTGGAACAGCTTTTCTCCGATTTTTATAACGACTACGGCTGGGAAGACGCTCGCCGTTACTGTACGTTAATATATGCCGATTCCGATGACAAGCTGTCGAAATCGCAAAAGGAAAACTTGAAGAAGAACAACATCGGCGAGGAAGTCATGCTGAAGCAGATTACCATTTCGACATGGCAGTCGCTGCAGAACAAGCCGGATTCCTTCTTCGAGTGTTTCACTGCCGTCATGGTTGACGAGGCGCACTCGACTAGAGGCGTCAAGCTTCGTGATATCTTGGCAAAGTGCGTAAATGCGATTGATTTCAAGATCGGCGTGTCTGGTACGTTGCCGAATGACGGTATTGACGCTGGCTATATCGAGAGTCAGCTCGGTCGTAAGGAAGACATTGTCCGTCTGAAGGAACTGGTGGCTAAGGGCATCCTTACTCCGGTTACTGTCCGTTCGATCTTAATACCGTATCCGCCACAGCAGCGAAAGATGATCTGTCGACAGACTTATGACGACGAGGTGGCATTCTGCAGCTCCAATACGTCTCGACAGGACATCGTCAAGATTTTAATAGACTCGAAGAAGATCAATACCGAGCAGAATACTGTCATCTTGTTCAAGAACATTGATCCGCTTGAAATGATGCACGAGTTCTTGGCAAAGCAGTATCCGCAGTTCACCTATCATGTCATCAAGGGTGACGTGTCCGTGGACGAGCGTGAGGATATACGTAAGTCGATCGAGTATTCTACCGGCCACATCATTCTGGCGACCTATGGCTGCATGAAACAAGGCGTCAATATCAAGCTGCTGCACAACTTAATATTCGCAAACCCGGCAAAGTCCGTGTACATGGTCGTGCAGTCCATCGGTCGTATCGTCCGTCCTCACAAGGACAAGAAGATGGCATACGTGTATGACTTGGTTGACGATGCGTCTTACGAGTATATCGGTCGTTCTGGCTATCCGGTCGTTAAGACCAACTACATGGTCAAGCACTACGATATCCGCCGTTCCTACTATGACGAAGACGAAATTCCGGTTGAGGAGATCAACTTCACCGGAATTTACGAGGCGAAGATCGACGAGTCCGTAATAGCCGAGCGCAAGAAGAAGGCCGCCGACAAGGCGAAGGCCAAGGCCGAGAAGGCTGCCAGCAAGAGCAAGGCTAAAGTATTCAAGAACAAATTTTTTCTGTAAGGATGTATTATGAGAGGAACATTGACTACTTGGGACGAAATCCGTGAGTTCTTTGTCAAGCGCGGGTTTGACAAGGCCAAGTTGGATAAGAACTGCTTTGACGGTTTCAAGATTGTCTCCGCAGATATTCACGAGCCGCTTGAAGGCTATGCTGTTTACCGCGAATCGGCACCGGATATTTTTGCGCAGTTCGATCGTCTCGACTGTTCTATAGACCGTCCTACCGATTACTACCGTGATTTCTATATCGGTGAATGCAAGCGTCCGCGTGAGGCGATGCAGTTAGTTGACGATCTGTATGAAATTGCCGCGATGGAACCGCAGCAGCCGAAAGTCGAAGTCGATGTCGAAAAACAGCTGTTGGAATCGTTGAGCTTGGAAGTTATGGCCGATATCGCCGCGATGAGTGGTTGTGACGTCATGGATTCGTTTAAGGGCAAGGTATCTTACAACGAAGATGGTACCCCAGTAGTCACCCCAAAGTTCTAGCGAGATTTATTATGGAATTCAAGACAAAACCTCTCAGGAGTTATCCGTTCAAGGACAAGCGCCTACTCGTTATCGACTGGGCGTCCCTTTCGTATCATCAGCTATGGTCGATGAAGACAAAGTCCAGCAAGAAGCAGCTGGGCAGTATGTTGCCGGAAGACGATGAAATGATCGTCTGGCGAGCAAAGATGTTTAACCGTCTGCTCGACTATATCCGACTTTTCAATCCGATGGACATCATTCTTTGTCTGGAAGGAAAGAAGGCTTGGCGTAAGAAGGTCGTCAAGGATTACTACGCCAAGAATGCGACTATCTACTGGGACACTACTGGCTACTATGTCTGCAGTGACAACTATGCCTACCGGGTGACCAAGGCTGGCGACGGTTATGGCGTTGTGAAGATTCCTCCCAAGCAGAAGTCTCTATTCGAGTCGCTTAACCATAAGCAGCTCGGCGAACTCCCGGAAGCTACCCAGGAAATGCTGTGGGGAGTCAAGACGTCGACTGGCACGCCGGTGTTGCCGTCTTACAAGGGAAAGCGTGGCGCATCTCCGTGGGAATTCTCCGTCGACAAGAAATACTGGCAAGCCTATAAGGACGAATACGCCATGGAACTGGCTCCGTTCTTCCGTGCGAAGGCTGTTAAGTGCGATATTGCTGAAGGTGACGACATGATCTATGCCTCCGTCAAGAAGTACAGCGGCGATTATGACGATGTCATCGTGATTACACGAGACTCCGATATGTCGCAGATCGACATCAAGAACGTGAAGATTTTCAACCATACCGCTGAAAACTTCGTCGAGTGCGCCTATCCGCAAGAATACTTGTCCGCAAAGGTGCTGTCTGGCGATACTTCGGACAACATCCGTGGCATGGCCTATGTGGATGCGAAGACTGGTCAGTATAAGCCGTCGAAAGCTAATGCCGTATCCGAGAAGGAAGCTGTAACTCTGTTGGAGAACTGTCCGAACATCTATGCAGTTGCCGAGGCGAATGGCTGGGCTGAACAGTACATGCGTAACCGCACGCTTATTGACTTGTCGATGGTTCCGAGGAACGTATCCGAACAGATTGACGAAATCTTGGAACGTCCAGCTCCAGAACTTGATATCGACTGGTCAAAGACTAACGAATGGGGCATCCCGGAAAGCAAGGTTGACTATTACCGTACTCTGCAGCAGTTTGGATTCTTCTCCGTGATTGCTCGTGAAAATGCCAGGCCGGAATCGTTCAAGGGCGAACAGCTTGTCCAGAAGGAAACCGACATGAACAAGAAGCTGATGGACGAAATGGCTAGCGGTATCGATTTCGAAGATATCGATGGAGTATTCGGTGGCCCGTCATTTGACTTTGATGCTCTTTAATACTATATTTAGCGGAAAATGAGGATTTTATGGCGAATACACCAGTAAATGCTTTGGTTCGTGTGTCAACGAACAATGAACTTGATTTTAACGAATGGCTTGATTACCATATCGCACTGGGATTTAACCGTATCTATGTCTACGATTCTGGTAGCCATGGCTGGCTTCCGGAAGCTTGCCGCAAGCGTGAAGAACACGTTACGCTTGTTCCTATGGCTGGAAATGACTGGCGCAAGAAAAGCAATATCATCAAGTCGTATGTCGCTCAGTCGACTGAACCGACGTGGGCAATTTGTCTTGAAGATGACGAGTTTGTATGGATCGACTTGAACTTTACCAAGTCCATCAGCGAGTTCATCAACAAGTATATGGTCAACAAGGCCATGGCGATGTCCGTCTTCGTGAAGTATCTGTCGTCCGAAAAGGCTATGAAGAACCGTGTCGGTACATTGATCGACTGCTTCCAGCACGCTCGTCCGAATCCGCAAGGTCTCGTTCATCCGTGCTCACACACGCCGAACTACACGCTGACTTTCTTCGCCGTTCCGAACAACTCTTGCATGCCTATGTGCGGCCCTCTTACTCCGAATACTCCGCACTGGCGTGATTCGAAGGGAGCTACGATTACCAATGACGCATTGGGCAAGTATCTCGTGTCTCCGCAGTACAATCCGGACGCCTATCCAGTGCGCGGTTACAAGTACGGTCTGAAGTCTGGCCTGGAAATGGGCATGAAGCCGGGTACCAAGCCGGTAGGCTATACTGTCCGTGACAATAACATGCTGATCGAACGTGCGGCCTTGCTGCAGATTCCTGTCAACGAGGCTACCGAAGAACTTTTCGCCAAAGACGAAGCGCTTGTCGAACAGCCGCAGTTGCCGAAGCGTGAGATTTCTCCGGAAGAAGCTGCAGAATTGGAATTGCCAGTTCCGCTGGGCAAGATCGACACGTTCATCCTGTACGGCTATCCGGTCGAGCACTTGGTTGACTTTGCTGTCAAGAATGGCTATGAAGATACGCCGGAACACCGTGCCGTTATTGAACGAGTCTACAAGCGTGAATGCGCCATGATTATCGAGTCGACTCCGGTCTACAAGAAACTTGCAGAACTGGAAGCAGAAGGTGGTCGTACCGATGCGATGATCTGTGCCGAACTCAAGATCAGCGTCCCTGCGCTGGGAAAGCTCCGTAAGTGTCTAGCTGTATTGAACATCAACGAATATCTTACTGAAAAGAAACTGGAAAATGCCGTCGAAATCAAGGCTGACCAGGAACAAGCCAAGGCCGTAGTTGAATCGTCCGATATTGCCGAGCTGACAAAGCAGTTTGACGAAACAGTCAACGCTACTCCGATGTCTCAGGAAGACGCCAAGAAGTTTGACGACGAGGTCGAAGTTCGCAAGGCTAAACGTCGTGAACAAGCCAAGAAGGCTCGTGAAAAGAAGAAGGCAAACAAGGAAGCCGCCAAGAAGGCTGCCGAGCCAGAAACTCTGATGAATGGAGATATCAAGCTTTATAAAGATATCTATGCTGATCCGAGCTACGCATTGATTGGTAAGGTATCCGACCAGGAACCGCCTAAGGAGTCCGAAAAGACGGAAGACGGTGTCGAGCTCGACCTTGGCGAAACCAATCTCCTTAACAATCTAGACCTTTCCGCATTTGGTAATGTAGATGCATAAGATTATTTTCAAGGAACTTCAGTTCCGTAACTTCATGTCGTACGGTAACACGAAGAATGTCTTCGAGTTCCGTGACGGCTTGACATGGCTCAGTGGCGACAACGGTTTCGGCAAGTCCGCCATTGTCGAGGCGATGACTTTCGCCTTACTAGGCATTTCTTACCGTGGCGGTAAGAAGGAAGAACTCCGTAACACGAAGAACGCAAGTGCCGGTGAACCGACGGTCGTTCAGTTGACGTTCGATACCGAGAATCCTCAAGATGGTCACGAATCGTGGCGTATCATGAGGAGTATTTCTGGCAAGACGTCTACGGTCAAGTTTACGATTGAAAAGTTAATAGGCGAGGAATGGGTAGTGCAGAACAAGCGTGCCGGGTTCAGCCAGCAAGACTTCGAGGAAAAGGTTCTCCAGTTCAACGAGGTGCTGTTCAAGAACGTAATAGCCATGAACACACAAGAAACGCTTCCCTTCTTCATGCTCCCTGCTGCGAAGAAGCGTGAACTTCTGGAGTCAATAATTTCCCTTTCGCTCGATACTTGGAAGAAGGCTAACCATAAGCGTCTGTCCGAGGCTACGATTGCGTTCAATGTCGCCCAGTCAGATATGACTCAGCTTGGTGACGAAGTGGCCGAACTTGAGAAGATTCACGAGCAGATGCTTGCCGAGCGTGCCGAGAACCTTGACCAGATGAAGGCCGACTATAAGGCACTTGATCTCAAGTATCAAGCAATAAAGCTCGATTTTAATGGACGTGAAAGCGATAAAGCCGAACTCAACACGCAGATTCTTGAAAAGCGTGCCCAGTTGGCTAAAGAGACTGAGATCGATCTCGAAATTGACAAGATTAACCGTCAGTCCGCCAAGATTCCGCAACTCCATGATGCCAAGGCACGCTATGCCGATGCCGAGACTGATTATAATCAGTTAATAGAGGAGAACGAACGGTACGAAGGCATTATGGTTAATCTCGTTGCCGAGTATGACCAAGCTAAGGAAACTCTTGCCAAGCTGCCTACGGAACGTGCAAAAATAGACAGGGAATACGGTATCAAGGAAAACGAGATCCGTATGCGTACCGAGCAGCGTGATCAGTTGACAGAGACGGCCAAGTCGTTCAAGGTAGGTACGCCTTGTCCTACATGCGGTCATATTTCCGATGAATCCGACGTTGAGCGCCATAAGGCTGAACTGCGTGTCAAGTGGACTGACATAAATAACCAGATTAAGTCGCTTAAGTCTGATCTTGCTCCGTTGGAAAAGGAAATCAAGCGCATTGATTCCGATATGGACGATCTTCGTGCGGCCATTGACGGAATGGAGCCTAAAATACAAGACTACCAGAAGTATCTTGATGAAAAGAAGACTCCGGCGTACACGGAAATGATTACGGCGAAGAATGAAGTCAGCCGTCTTGAACGTGAATTGTCTGGTGTGGACGTAGAGGATCTTACCAATCGTCTTGCTGAACTTAAGAAGAAAAAGTTGGCGTTCCCTGCTATCCGTAACGAGTACGATGAGTTGAACCGACAGTTCAGCGATATTGTCGGTATCATGAGCGACTTGAATGGCCAGCTTACCCAATTGAAACCGCAGTTGGATGATCTTAAGGACAATATCGAGCGTGCCGAGAATTCTACCGACGACTCAATAGCCGTCATGGAAACCAAAATAAAGAAGAACAAATCCTTACTAGCCGAAGCCGTACAGCACATGCACGAGGCCAGCGACACTATCGCTATCTGCAATACCATCACCAAGGTGTGTGCCGATGACGGTATGAAGAAGATGGTGTTCAGCATGTTCGTTCCGGCGTTCAACAAGGCTGTCCAGCGCAACATCGCCAAGGCTCACTTGCCGTTCGTGGTGACATTCAGCGATTCTATGGACTATACGTTCAAGACTTTGCCTGGTCTGTCTCCGTCCTACACGATGCTGTCCCAAGGACAGAAGCGCAAGCTGGGCTTCGCAATATCGATGGCGTTCCGTGACTTCGTGTCGCTTGTCGGCAACTTCAATGTCAACTTCTTGTCTTTGGACGAAGTGCTCGACATTTCTACAGACGACAACTCCATGCGAGACATGCTCGACCTCGCCAAGCTGATGCTTGCCGATATCGGCTGCGCAGTCATCATTACTCACCGTGGCAAGGTGGTGTCCGACAAGTTCGACTTCCACCAGGCAGTGACCAACAACGGTCTGTATTCGATGCTGGGCCCGATCAAGCCGATGTGGGAAAAGGAAAAAGAGACGGCTTAGAAATTCGCCTCGGTTACGGAACTGATAAACTAGGCATGTAACCGAGGCATTTTCATGGCTGGACTGTTTGATTTCGAACATTACTACAAGGAAAAGACAATAAAAACTGACATCAAGCTCGATGTCAGTGATATTCCTTTGAAAGCTACGCCCAGTTCGTTGGCTACAAATGATGACGGATCGATCGACGACGTCAACATGAATGAACTGGTGACGAATAACGTGATGTACCGCATCACGAGACTCATTACTGGAAATGCTGGCGAATTATTCGCTAATGATCGGTTGATTATTTATTATACTGATGAATCCGGTATCACTACTCCGGTGTATACTGCGCTTGGTTATCCGTTAGACGACTTGGTTGCCGACGGTCTATTTACTTTGCCGGAATCTCGTGCGGCCATTATGCCGTTTACATTGTCGGTCGGCATGAAGATTGAAGGCGACAAGGAACTCACTATTACCGGAATGACACGTTGTTCTGGTAATCAGAATGATGATGAAGGTACTCAATTGAATGCCATCGAGGTGCATGTTACGCCTCGTTTCCGCTGGATGAATTCGTCTGCTCAGTTTGACTACGATCCGACGACAGCGGATAACACGTATCTGAACCAAAACTTCTGGGCACAAGTTGTCCCGGAGCAATCCGCCTATACGTCTTATGCGCTTGCCGCTACCGGACTTGTCGGCGGTGAATTGTATAAGGGTTTTAAGTGGTTGGCTAAGCAAGGTAATGGAAAGGCGTCTGCCGTATACAAGTATGACTATTTCATGAAGATGATCAACGGTATCGGTAAGGTTGCCAAGGAAAATAACCTTGGTATCAAGACGGTATTCTTTGATGATTCCTATGCTGATCCTACCGAATGGACGGACGGTATGTCGGCAAAGGAATACAACCGTCTGCGAATTGAGCATGACTGGACACGTACCGATATTAGCTCTAAGGCAAAGATGCGTGACGTGTATACGTCATCGGATAAATGTGCAATTAATCAGTTTGCTAGAAAGTGCTGGTCACGTGCGGACAATCCGTTGCCGTATATTGCCGAAGACAAGGTAACTGCGCTTATTCCTAACGTGACTGACGTGTTCAAGAAATTGTATACTCCGGCTGCTGATCTTGCCGAAGAATTTAGCGACAAGTACATTGATACGTATAATGAGATCATGTCTATTCGAGGCGTGCAAAAATTCATGCCAAGTAGCTTGAAGAGGAAGCTGCGTAATAATCAGTATATGCTGAAAAAAGTTGCGACGAGCAAATCATATGCGCTTGACATGGCGTCGTTCGTTAATTTCTTAAATGCGATGTTCCATTATAACAGTTCTGGTGTATACCAGCCGACATTGAGCTATGGATTGTACGAGAAGCATACTACTCCTATTGAATGGACTAGCGGTGTGCGTCTATTTAGTACTAAAGGATTCGAGACGGTTTATGCGTTAGGAACGCACAATAAAGACGCTAATGGCAAGGTAATCACTCAGCCGCCGACATATATTGCGGTGACTCACCGAGACTATTCTCAAATTATTGCTAGTGACGAAAAATCTACCGGTATGCTGCATGCGATGATGGGCAATCCGCTGTATTCCGACTGGGAAATGAAGGTACAGAAAGAAGTTTCCGTAAGGGAAGTCAAAAAGCAGATTGCTGAAATCTATTCTGGTGTGTACAATAGTTATTATGAATTGTCCGAAGGTGATCCGGGTTACATATCGTGTACTTACGAACCTAAGAAAGATGATCCGAACACCTATATATTTAGGGTATATAGCTATGATAACACTGGCCGCCCGTTTGATATGAATGTGAATCCGGGTTATGCGCCGGGTGAAGCTCAATCGATGGTTATTTGGACGCCAAGTTTGTTGACTATGCATTCGAACTTGGCTGACATGACATACTGTGGAAGCGTCGCCCAATTTGCCGATATTTGCTTGGTAATGATTTCGTCTCTATATGAACGTGTGACGAATATCTCTATTCCTGACTCGCAGACCTTTGAAGGCATTCCGAATCGGTGCATTTATTGCAAAGCTGGATATCCGGTATTTTCTGATGAAGCTAAAGTGCCAGCTATTATCGAATGGGATTCGTCATCGACTCCTGGCGATGTTATATCCGAACGAGCGTTTGAACCAGCATATGAAATACTGGAAAATGTCGGCGATGCAAGCAACTATACGATCAATGACTGTATTGATTTTGTAGATACGATGGATGAAGCGATTGACTCAATTGACGATATCTTGACTGCACAGGGTCTAGTGCTGGGCCCGTCATTCTTGCTTGTTCAAAAGTTGCGTCTACGTACGGCCAAGGGATATTATTCTGACTTGGAAGATGTAATCAATCGTATCAAGTGGTATCAGACATTCACTAATGAGTCAGTATTCGATAACAAGACATTTATTGGCGATCGTCTTGACTATTCATATGCGACGTGCCCATATATTTTCATGCCAGCAAGATTCTTGCTTCCGGTGCAGATGTACAAGCGAGTCCGTGTCAAGTATAAGAGGTTCGGACGTACTCGCCACAAGACGGTAAAGCGTTCCATAGGTGTTCGTTGGTGCGAAGTTACATTTGTAGATAATGATGTGTACGAGGCTTATCCACCCAATTCTGCGGAACCTAGACAGTTCTATCCGATTGGAAAAACCGCTAGGTCGCTTCCAGGTACTGGTGGATTGACATACTTCACATTCGACCAACCCATCGAAGGTGATGCTGCAGATCAGATTGATGTTGGTGCGGTAACTGCATTTGACCACGGTGACATTGTATTGGCAAGCGCGGATGGCCCTGAGATTTCAGTGTCTATAAAGAACGCAAGTCGTTTTGTGTCAACTGAACCGCTGACTGGTTTGGGGCAGACTGTATATGTGGTTGGTATCTATGTGCCGCTTGAAAAGACGGAAAAGTCTGACAATCGTACAAAGATTCGTCTTGAATACAACATGCCGTACATTCCGTATGACTCTGAACTCCGTCGCTGGGCGTTCATGAACTATGGTGCGTTCGACCAAGACAAGTATGCCAGCGAAACTAGAGAAATGCCAGCGGATCCGGACACGAAGGTTCCTGGCTGGGTGATATTCAAGAACAGCTCCAAGCGTATTGGCGATATGCGTGCAAGTATGGGCATCTATGACGCAGTTGCTATCTTGATGGGTATTCTGCGTAATACCTATGGTGCATCCATGGTCGAGCTGGTCGAGACTATGCGTTCCAAGGACGACCAGGAACTGATGAGTTCTGGTGGTGGAGAAAGTACGTTCTTGTCTTGGCACAACTATGGGTTGGCCGTCAAGATTCTCATTAACGACAAGTCTACCGGCCTTCCGATCGAGGACGGTAGTCCAGAGTTCAAGCAACTTATCGATATTGCCGAAGGATTTACTACTGCATGCCAGAACGGCGTGTTCGGCAAGCCGTTGAACGTCGTATGGTGTGGCCGTTTGAAGATCGGCGCTAACATCTTTGTCTGGGAGTTCTTGCCGATTGGCGTGAACCACAAGGACGCTATGAAGTTCCGTGAAGCGACGTTGAACCAAGAAGATCCCGTCGCCAGCTTGGGCTTTGTCAATGTCGATGCGGAGAAACTTGTCTATTCTTCCAAGCCGAAGGAAAAAGTTCCGTATATTTTGAAAAACAGCTCGGCTTACCAGAACGCAGTGCTTATAAATGGACAGCATTATGTTAGTCCGAAGAACATCCGTAACTATACGGTTCCTCACGACATTGTATTGACTAATGTTATCGAGTTCTGTAACTTGATCCGTACGAAGATGCAAGCCAACGGTTCTTCTTTGAATAGCCGTGCGAACATTTATGAGTGGAAGGCTCTGAACGATAAGTCGTACAAGCAGCTGTTAATTTACTATGGCTTGACTGGAAGCTTGACTGCGGCACGTGCCCTCGTGTCTGGCGAATATGTCGAGACCTACAAGGATATCGTCGATCGTAAGTATACCGAGGACATGGTGGAAATGGTCAAGGACTATCTTGGTAATCTGTACCAAGATGCCAAGATATTTGTCGAGGAAGCAGCCGATGGCGGCGCTTGGCTGACGTTGAGTGACGGTAAGCTTCATATCAAGACGACCGATATTAGGCCGACTTTCAACCAGAATTCCAAGGACGATTTCTATGGCGAAAAACTGGCTCCGATGGAATGTACTGAACGTGGTCTGTACATCGACGGTGTCTTCAAGACTGAAGCCGAGTTGGAAGCAATGGGATACCCGATCGAGACCGTGAGCGATAAGAGCTTTATCGATGGCTTCAAGGACGGTAAGCCGGTTGGCGATGACGCTTTGTTCTTGCATACCCTAGTAGCTACGCAGATCAAGGAAGAGTTCGATGCATTGAAGGACTTGTTCGAGAATTATGGTGGCGGCATCATGTATGACCATTTCGTGGATGGCCCGAATGCTTCCATGGCAGACATGGTCGAGAACGAGTTTGGTTTGATTGATGGTCAGGACTTGATCGGTTTCGATGAGTTGAGGGCGATCTTTAACCAGAAGAACATCGACGACAATGCCAGCAAGTATTCCGACGGAACTATCAAGGGTGCTGGCGGAGTGAACGGCGATGACGTATTCGAAAAGGTAGTGTCCAATGCAGAACTTGCTGGTGTCCGTAAGGCAAGCTTGACCAAGGAACACATTACAGTGACCGTGCAGCCGAGCAACATGTCCACCGAGGAACTTTACAAGGTGATCATGAAGGGCGCAATGACCCAGGCCAACGACATGTTCAAGAAATAGAAAACTGATAAACTGCGTACAAACACTTTCGGTGGTATATGTCCGCACGTTTGCTCATAAAGAAATATACTGGTAAGGATGGCGATTTCGGTACTCCGGTGTCATCCATCGGTCTAAAAAGGGTCGATACTTGCGTGCCGTCAGTATATAGCTCGGCGGCTCTCGAAGAAACCGGCCATACCGTACCTGCGGACGATGCGTCCGAAGCTGGTGCCTATTGCATTTACCGCCCAGACAATCCTGAGTGTTACTCGTACTCAATGGAAAGTGTATTCAAGATTCATTTGATCCATGCTCCAGATGTCCAATTAAGCAACATCAGACTCTATCCAGTAGGTGAAAGGCCAACATCTCCGACTGCCGCAAAACTTTATATAGGCAACTCTATCTCTTATAGCCGTCCGACTAACCAGAAATCCCAAATCGCACTCAACGACATCTGGAACTATTCTAAGGAACATCCTTTTTACTTGACCGTGGCCGGACTGTTTGGCCAGGTCCCAGACCCAAGGCTCAGCAAGTACGAGTATAAAGTAGACTACAAGGATTGCGGCTATGGCAACCTCATTTACCTCGACGGCGACCGTCAGCCTACCATCACGATTGCGACTCGTACCAATAACGATGAAGACGACAGCGTAGTCTACATCTTCCGCAACGTGTCCTATACGAAGCAACCAGGAAAGCGGATTGCTCCGTATCGCTTCATCGACTTTATCGAACCGACTTGCTCGCCGACCTATGGCGACCAGATCGTTCCGATTGATCAGACCGAGAAGGGCAAGAACTACGTTTACAACCCGGAAATCGACGGAAACATCGACTATAATACCGTATGCTTGGTAGTAAAGGACAAGAAGCTCAATCTCGACATCATTCGTGATTATCCTCATGGATTGATCTACAAGCGTCCGGACGACGAACACGGCAAGAACTTGGGCACTGGCGGAATTATCCAGATGGTCTACATGTATAACGGAACGCCGGGTCAATACGGGCCGAGCAATCCAGCCTACGTGCCGACCCAGTGGCATTCTACCGAGATGGATCCGGCAACTGGCGTAGTGACGACCCACAAGGCGAACTCTCCGTTCGACCACACTAACAAGCCGGTTGTAAATTTCAAGGTTTCTATCGAAAAGGACAATTTCGGCCATCTTGGCTACGTTATTAACGGTATGCGCCGACCGATGCTGACCTTTAGTCTCAACACTATCTACCGTTTCGAGAATACGTCTGGCGCATCGTGTCCGTTGCGCTTTATCGGAAATCCGTTCTCGCCTATCGCCAATTTCATTGACGATGTGGTGGTTGACGGTGTTGTCGTAGAACATGGCTCTACCGACAATGAAGTCATCTATGTCGATCCGGAACGTGTCCTCAAGGCTGGCAAGAAAATCAATGCCTACCAGTGCGTTACTACTCCGGAAATGGGCAGTTATGTCCATAATGCGCCGGTCTGCATGTGCGGAAACTACAATATGTGCCGTGTCGACGGCGGTATCTACAACCCAATGAAGGCTGGCGAGACTGACTATGTGTACCTACAGCTTGAGGTCGGCGGACAAGCCGATCCTGGCTATTGTGTGCCGGATATCCAAATCGAGTACGATGAAAATTAGAAAAATTGACCAATATATAAACTATTCGGAAATTCGGGCCAGACTGGCTCACTGAAAGGACTTTCAATATGCAGAACGAAGCAACACTCCAACAGAAGGCTATGCAAGACATCTTCGCACTTGACGAAGCTGTTAGCCAGTTTGAATCATTTGGTAGCCAGCTTGACTTGGGCTTGCCGCCAGCAGAAGATGACTCTCCGAAGTCGTTCTCTGACATGCTTGAGGTGAATCCGAGCGACGAACCGCTTGAATATGGCGAAAACTTTGCCAGCGAAGGCGATGACATGCAAGACCAGCAGACTCAGAAGTTCGTGGTCGACGAATTCGCCAAGAAAATTGCTGAACTTCCGGACGGCAATATCAGCCCGGAAGACATCACTGGTATCTCTGCCGTGATTCAGATGAACAACCACATCACTGGTGACGTGCGTTCCTTCATCCAGCAGACTATCGACCACGCTGTTCAGGCTCAACAGCAGCAGAACGTTTCCGACGCCCAGCCGAATGGTACTGTGGCTCAGGATATCGCCAAGACTGGCGCTGCTGGTGCCGAAGCTGGTCTGGGTGACCCGGCTGCTGTGGGTGACGCTTCCATTCCGGCTATGGATCCGATCGATCCGACTGCCGAACCGTCCCTTGACGCCAACACTGGCGATGACATGGGTCTTGGCCTTGATTCCGATGTTGGTGATCCGCTTGCTGGCATGGACAATCAGCTTGGCGACGTCGGCGATCCGATGGCCGAGCCGACTGGCGACGAAGGTATCGAAGGTGCCGAAGGTGGTGAAGATCCGCTGGCTGACATGGGTGGCGAAGGCGACCTCGGCGGACTGGACGACCTCGGTGGCGAAGGTGAAGGCGAAGCCCCGGCTGGCGAAGATGCTGGCGACGAAACTCTCGGTGGTGAAGGTGAAGGCGAAGCTCCGGCTGGTGAAGATGCTGGCGCAGAAGGTGGCGACGATCTGGACAACCTTCTGGATTCTGATGACGAAGGTAAAGCTGGTGGCGAAGCTACCGAAGATAATGACGAAGACTTCAACTTCGAAGCCATTGCAACTAAGGCTCGTGGCTTGATGGAAACTACAGAAACTACTGAAACTACTACTCCTACGGATCCTAACGCATCGGTTGATGACGGTGCTACTGCAACTGGAGTGCAAGAAGGTACTGAGGTTGCGGAAACCCAGCTTAATGACGAAGGTGGCTCTGAAGACGGTGACGCCGGGTTGGAAGAATGCAACTTCGCTAAGACTCAAGCCAAAGTTGAATCTATTGTCAATGCTGCCAAGCTGAACATGGCTGCTGAAAAGGCTCGTGCAGTTCTTGAATCTTATCATGAACGTCGTGACCGTGAAAGCACTCTTGCTAAGCTCGAAAGTGTTGTGAACAACCTCAAGCAGAACGTGCTGACCGAATCCATCATCAAGAAGTACGGTGAAGAATCCAAGCGCAAGGCTATGATGGAATCCGCCGCTGCTCCGGCAAAGGAAGAACCGAAGGTGGACGAGACTAAGTCCATGTTCGAGTCTACCATTGCAATGATCGATAACGTGCTGGCTCAGTCTGACCGTCGTGCAAAGGCCGACAAGGTTATTGCTGAATTCGAAGCCGCCAATGCTGCTCCGGCAAAGCCGAAGACTGATCGTCGTGTCGCAAAGGTGAACGCAGTGCTGGAAGGCATTGAAGCCAAGGTTCAGTCCGAACAGAAGTTCAAGAATACTTTGAACGGCATTCTGGAAGGCGTGCAGAAGTCTCAGGCAGTTTCCAAGGCTGCTACCGACCTCGACAAGCAGCTTGCCGACATTGTTTCCCAAGTGAAGAACGCTTAATCAATCTTCATATTGTTCTCCTGAAGAGGTCACCACGAAAGTGGTGGCTTCTTTTTTGTCCATTGTAGAGTAATTTCAATCAAGAAACTGATAAACTGTGCATGTTATGAATAATGGCCACTACGCAGGAAAAATAAAGAAATTTATTGACCGAGCAGTCAGTAAAGCGAAAGGAACCGATGGACAGTTATACAAGATAATGAACGCCCACGGGTTTTATGACGTGGCTGACGAAAATAATGGCTTGACAGATTGGCAGCGTGCCAGTGTCCCAGAATATAATCAGCACCGAATTTCTGACTTATGCGATGCTATTGCTGACATGATCGGCGATATGCTATCGAATGATGAGTACGGAATCCTTTATCCGCAAGTCGATGACGTTGTTGGAAAACTTGACTTGAACGCAACGAAGACCGCAGCCGAAATGAATGTTATCGGTGGCGTTATTGGTGGTCTTACGGCTGGTGCGTCAGAAACGGCTCGACAGTCGATGGGTCAGCTTACTGCAATCTTGATGGGTGGATTTGCGTTTGATCCGGACATTCTACCGCCTATTACGTTGAATTTGCCCAACTTACCGATAAGTGTGGCTACGGCATATCCGGGCGGCTCATATCCAGCCGACTGGACATTTTTGTATGACCACGAAACGGTAAAGTCAAAAACATATTACGAGGCCGATGATGGTGGAATTGCTATTGGTGCGAATATCAAGCTGAATCTAGGCCCGTCAAGACAGCAGATTCTTAAACTCGTATTTTCAGTTCCGAACGTAGACAAGAACGGTATGCCGGAAGGCGATGCGATTGGTGGTCTTACGCCAACTGAATTT
>Ga0310694_10002671_pt1 | contig 18022 bp, 19 predicted proteins | sample 174DNAGHGhighgp2_FD_203884 | JGI IMG/M metagenome (GOLD analysis project Ga0310694, IMG submission 203884) | Sheep rumen microbial communities from Palmerston North, Manawatu-Wanganui, New Zealand - 1742 DNA GHGhigh gp2 (v2) (version 2) | ecosystem: Host-associated > Mammals > Digestive system... | reverse complement strand
GCGAATCTGCGCTAGGCTAAGCTGATTGCCCTTGTAGCCGTTGTAACGAGATTTGTTTACTGGAATACCAACAATATGCTGCGTAGCCTGAGCATTCACGTCCTGGCTAAGCATGCGCTGATGGTGAACCATCTCGCCTTTGCGGGTGCTGACGAGCAATTTAATGTCAGAGCCTTTTGCGGCTTTAGCGTCTTTTTGCGCTTTTGCGCCCTTCTTGCCCGCAGCAGCCTTCTTAGCTGGAGCAGCCTTTTTCGTAGCATTACCGGCCTTCACAGTGGCTTTAGCGGCATGTTTGCCACGGACGAGCTTCTCATCCTTGCCACCAGGTGCGAAATTAGCGTTGAAATTACGCTTCTGGTTCTCTTCGAACTGTTTTTTAATATCTGGCAAGCGTTCAGCGCGCGACTTCAATAATTTTGCGCGGCGCTCTGCTTCTGCCTTACTTTTATCGTTCATTTTTTCCTTTTGTTAAAAAATAATATTTATTCCCACACTAAAAGCGCTCTATTTTGAGCAAATACACAAGATTGTTGCGCTAAAAGTAATAATTAGTATCTCCATTATAGCAAAATTCTCCCCAGATAGCAAGCCCATGCAAAAGGCACCGATTACTCGGTGCCTTAAAATCTTACTTCCCACGGTTACGGCGTCTCCTCAAAAGGTCATCATACCTTCCGATCAAATCGCCAAGGTCATAAAACTTTGAAGATCCAGGTTTCTTCTGCTCTTTTCTGATCTCCGCTCTGGCCCAATCACGGACCTTCTCGCGAAAATCGCAAACATCACCGGTCTTCTTCAATAAAGCAACAAATTTGTCAGAATCGGCTTTATCAAAACGACCTTCAGCCACTAAGATATCGCGAATGGAGTTGTAAAACTTGTTACATTTTCCCGCTACCGACTTATAGCTCGTTCTCAAAACGTTGATGTCTCCATCATAGTATTTTGAAAGAACCTTTACGGAATCAGGAGAGGTATAAAGACCCTGCTGCTCCAAATCTAATAAAAGTGACTTTTTCCCAACGTAATCACCCACCTCAAGAGTGAGTTTCTCCATGAGAGTATAATAAAGAACGTTATTTGGCACATAAACCACCCCTTTCTGCCAATAGAATACCTATATTATAACACGTATTGCGTGAAAATCAATACTATTGACGCCCGCCCTGCCCCCGTGCTATCATATTGACATACAGATACAGACCGGCTCGAAAAGAGGCGGTGTTTTTAAGCCCGCGCCCCGGCAGACAAGTGGCGCAGAAAGGATTCCAAAATGGAATTAGACATCAAACAGATGGTTGCGATGGTTGACGTCGTGGCCGAAGAAAAGAACCTCCCAAAAGAGGTCGTTATCGATATTATTGAACAGTCCATTGCTGCTGCATGGCGCAAAGACAATGGCGACAAAGATATGGATGTCCGCTGTGAGCTCAACCTCAACACCGGCGAAGCATTCGTTTACATCTCCCGCACCGTCGTGGAAGATGACGTCGCTTACATCCCTGCTACCGAAATCCCTCTCAAAGAGGCTAAGGGCAAGAAGGTTGGCGATATCGTCGAGGAAAAAGTCAAAGTCACCGGCTTCGGTTACGTTGCTTCTCAGACCGCAAAGCAGGTCGTCACTCAGCGCCTCCGCGAGGCAGAGCGTGACGCTATCCTCGCTATCTACGAAGATCGCGTTGGCGAAGTTGTTAACGGCACTATCGTTCGCGTTGAGCCACGCGTAGTTCGCATCGACCTCGGTAAAGCTACTGGCATTATGCCAAAGCAGGAACAGATTGAAGGCGAATATTACGCCGTCGGTTCCCGCATCAAGGTCTATATCAAGGAAATCGAGCGCAACGAACGTGGCGCACAGCTTATTCTTAGCCGTGGCTGCGCAGAGTTCATCGAATATCTCTTCCGCCAGGAAGTTCCAGAAATCGACAATGGTTCCGTCGAAATCAAGGCTATCGCTCGCGAAGCTGGTCGCCGCACCAAGATCGCTGTTGCTGCAACTATGCCAGGCATCGATCCAGTCGGCACCTTCGTTGGTGGCCGCGGTGTTCGCGTCCAGGCTGTCATGAATGAAATCGGCGAACGCGAAAAGATCGACATCGTCAACTGGAGCGAAAACGCTTCCGAATATATTCGCGAAGCTCTCAGCCCAGCTGAAATCCAGACTGTCGAAATCAAAGACAAGAAGGCTATCGTCTACGTCACCAAAGAGCAGCAATCAATCGCAATCGGCCGCGTTGGCCAGAACGTCCGTCTCGCCAGCAAACTCACTGGCTACGACATCGATGTTGAGGTCGCTAAGGCTCCAGAGAAAAAGAAGAAAAAGAACGTTGAGGATTCCCTCCTCTCCGCTATCGAAGACGCTGAGGACGAAACCGAAGAGTAAACAACAAAAACTGACCCGTTCGAAGGGTCAGTTTTTTATTCTTCTTCGTCGCAATATTCTTCCGAATCGTCACCCCACACGCCAGCTTTTTCTAGCGCCGACATGCCTTCTCGGTTTTTACAGGCTGCTCCCTTATCGCCATTCATTTTATCGATAATAACCTTTGCAAAAACGCCAATCAGAACTACAGCAAAAATCACACAAACAATAATGATAATTTTACGTGAACCAGATTTCATTCCGCCTTCGTACATAATCTAAATTATAGTATTCCTCTTATGCTTTGTCCAGTTCGTCAAACTTCGCCTTCATCGTCGGATTACCACGCGTCAGCTTCTTGATTGTCAAATCATCAAGCTTCCCTTCGGCACTCGCCAAATGCTTATCCGAAAGCATCAACGCATCGCGTGTCTTTTCCAAATCTTTAATCGCCTTATTAATCTGCTCAATTGCCTCCAAGTGTTTCTTGCCAGCATTCTTCATCGTGTTCAGCCAACCAGCCTTCCACTCGTTCATATCGTTCTCAAAATTCGTAATGTCGATATTCTGATCACGCACCACCGCGAGCTCTGCCTTATACTTCAACGAATTTAGTGCCGCGTTGCGCAAAAGCGTAATAATCGGAATAAAGAACTGTGGACGAATCACATACATCTTCTCGAAGCGATACGAAACATCCACAATGCCGGTATTATAATATTCGTCATCTGCCTCTAGCATCGAAACAAGCACGGCATACTCGCACTTTTTCTCTTTGCGATCTTTATCCAATTCTTTGAAGAAATCCTCGTTTTTATGCTTCGTCGCGGTCGTTTCATTCTCATTTTTCATCTCAAACATAATTGAGATAATTTCGTTTCCCGCTTCGTCGCATTCACGGAAAATAAAGTCGCCTTTACTACCTGTTCGCGCATCATTATCTTTCTCAAAATAGGCTTTCGGAAATGCCGTCATGCGAATACGGTTAAACTCGGTCTGGCAATGCTGCTCCAAAGTCTCACCCACCATCTTTGTGCTGAGCTTCGCCTTCATATCCTTCAAGCGCTCAATTTCCTCATCCTTCAGCTTCAGGGCACCTTTATAACGATCTTCAATCGAAACAGTGTCTAATTTAGCTTTTTCTTCTCTAAGCTTCAAATCGCCGGCAAGCTTATCTCTTTCTTTTTCTAGCGGTGCAATAGCGTTAGCGACAGCAAGTTGTTTTTCAGTCTCAACATTCTTAATCTGATTTTTTAGTTTTTCAATTTCAACAGCATTCTTAGACTTCTCTTCGTTCAGATCCTTAATTGCTTTTTCTTTCAATTCGCTAGATAACGTCTCAAACTGTTTTTCCAAAGAGGCCTTCACTTCAGTAATAGCGAGCTGTTTCTCAGTCTCGGCATTACCTAATTTCGTTTTCAACTTCTCAATTTCTGCCGTTAATTTCGCGCTCTCAAGCGCACTCTCTGACTTTGCCTGCTTCTTTTCCTGCTCCAGGCGTTTATGTAATTCATTCTCAAATTCCGCGCCACGCACCTGACTCAAGATATCCGCGTAGCTTGAATCATCCACCTTAAAAGTTGTTCCACATTTTGGACATTTTATCTCTGACATACTTAAATTATAGCAAATTGCATATTTCGCAAAACAACCCACCAAACACGTCCTTACGCCTTGCGCGCCAACATAGGAAACTAGTTGCCAAAATGGAAACAAACACATCTGGAACAGAACCGTTCCAGAGAAAACTAGTTTCCAAATCGGAAACTAGTTTCCTACGTTACGGAATACTGCCATATAATACGCTACTGATTACAAAAAAGAATCCGCGACATGTGCGTGGATTCTTTTTCATGATCAAAGGGAGTCCCAACGAGGGGAATGTGTCCCCTCGTTGATGGCGTAGCCTTTTAGCGCGTGAAACGCTCGGAAAGCGTCTTGTAGATCTGAATCTCTTCAGGCTTGAACCAGTAGGAAACTTCCTGCTCTGCTTCAGAAGCGTTACCGGAAGCGTGGATCAAGTTTGCAACACCTTCGTTGCGAGCATCCGCATAACCGAAGGAAATGTGCGCAAAGTCACCGCGAATCGTGCCCATATCAGCTGCCATTGGCTCAGTAGAACCGACAATCTTGCGGACAACTGGAATTGCCTCTACACCTTCAAGCACCATCGCAATCACTGGACCGGAAGTCATAAAGTCGACCACGAGATCAAACGCTTTCTGACCACGGCGAGAAATCATCTTCGAAATGCCTTCGTAGTGGTGATAATATTTATCTTTGTCTGGGTTAACCATCTTGGTTGCAACAATCTTAAGACCAACACGCTCAAAGCGCTGCAAAATCTCACCAACGATACCGCGCTGAACTGCATCTGGCTTAAAGATAATCAAAGTGCGCTGAATCAAATTGTCCGGGTTGTTAGTCTTATTAAAACCAACGTTCCAAGCGTTAACCTCGTGGGTAACCTCGTTAGCGACCTTCTCGGTAGCCTTACCAATTTTCTTCTTGTCGTCTTTTTTCTGTGCCATAAAAATAAAACTCCTTTTTTCGAGTATAGCACACTCTCTAGATATCGCTGTGGAACTTCTTGTGAATCTCGCGTAGTTGCGGGTCCGTCACGTGCGTATAAATCTGCGTCGTAGAAATATTAGCATGCCCCAAAAGCGACTGCACTGAACGCAAATCCGCCCCATTCATCAACAAATCTGTCGCAAACGAATGGCGGAAAGTATGTGGCGTCACATGCTTTGTAATACCTGCCGCGCGCACATATTTCTCGATAATACGCTGAATACTACGCGGCGTCAGTCTACGGTAATCCCCCGAAGTCCCCATCAGTGGCGTATTGCGCGAATTATTCAAAAACAGCGCCGGCAAAGAATCCTTTCGCTCAGCCAAATAGTCCGCAACCGCATCGGCAGCCGAATCCGAAATAAACACCGGTCTATCCTTCTGCCCCTTACCACGCACCATGAATTCTTTGCGTTTCAGATTCACGTTATCGCGATTCAAATTAATCAGCTCCGACACGCGCAAGCCCGACGAGAACAACAATTCCATAATTGCCTTATCGCGCAAACCCGTTTCCGTGTCTAACGGAATCTCCGCAAAGATACGCTCAATCTCATCAACGTGCAGGAATGTCACCTGCGGCCTATGCGTACGCGGCAATTCCACGAGCACTGGATCCAAAGTCTTTATCCCGCGCTTCGTCAGGTATTTCAGAAAACCTCGCAAAGCAATAAGATGATATGCCTGCGTCTGCACCGACAAAGTCTTGCCCTTCGAGTTCGCAATCTCGTAACGATTCAGCCACAAACGATACTTGCGCAGCCACTCCTGCGTAATATCTTCTGGCTTCAATTCTTTATCTGGATAATATTCGTAGCTAAACTCCGTAATGCGTGACAAGCACAATTCATAGTTGCGCGTCGTGAATCGGCTGCGACCATTCTCGATCTCTAGCGATTCTAGAAACTCATTAATTAAGTCCGAAACGTAAGCCATTATAGACTAATAAACCTCAATAATTCACTCTGCAAGAAGAACACAACCAAAAATCCAATGATCAAAAACGGCCCAAATGGAATCATTGCGTGCTTCTCTTTTTTCGCAATCGTTACCGGCAACATGATAATCGAACCAATCATATTCGCGCCAAACAAACAGAACATTGCTAGCCAGAAATTACCTAGCATCAACGCTAGCGGCACGCACAAAATCGCATCACCACTGCCAATCCAACGTTCTTTGCTGGCCTTATACATGAAGTAATAAAATCCCGGCAAAATAATCATGGCGCCAAGCGCATTCCATAAAATATCCATCGTGAAAGCACCGAGCGAAATTGATTCAATCAGGAGCAAAACCCAATAAGCAACACCAACCGCACAGCTCGCCAGCAAAATAACAGTCGGCATTTCCTTCCACTTTGCGTCATAAACCGCCAAAATCGTAAACAAAACCAACTGAACCAAATAAACCACAAAACCAATAATCGCAAATACGTCACGAGCCTCTAGCCCCGCTTTCCTTGGCCATAAAGCATAACTTAGCGCAAATACGGTCGCCAAGCCGACTTCCGCTGCAATCTCAGCTACGCCAATACTCTTGCGACATTTGCGGCACTTCCCGCCTAGCATCAACCAACTTAAAATCGGAATATTATCATACCATTTCAACTGATAATCACAGTTCATGCAGTGCGAGCGCGCAGACTTGTCATGTTTGCGAATGCGCCACGCTTGGCAGCAAGCAAAAGAGCCGAGACCAGCCCCCATAATTGCTAACACTATTATTACCGCCACGTTCATGCTTATATTTTAGCACAAAAAAGAGACCTCCATCCGGAGGCCTCTCTTGAAGTAATAGATTAGTGGTTATCGTTACAGCTAACTGCGTTACCTTCTAGGACGTAGAAGATAGCATACTGACGGTTACCAGTGCCTTTCTCGGCTTCACCTTCGTCGGAACCACAGGATGCATACGTAACAGCGTGCATAATATGGTTGTTTTTGTCAAAGCTCGTATCGAGCGTATAGGACTGCAAGATCTTATCACCCTTACCCATTGAGCCTTCACCCTTGATGCCGTAGGTCTCGCCATCTGGATCGCGGAACTGATCACCCTCACAGTCGTACTGTGCTTCGTTTGATACGTAAGTACAGGTATCATCGACGTAGCGCTTCACGAACTTTTCGTTCGTAGGACCGCTTTCCCATGGGCTCTTACCGTTGTTATTTGTCTGGAAATCGTTTGCAGCGGTCAAGACACGGGACAAATCGTCCTCACGCTGCGTATTACGCTGAGAGCGCTGAAGCGCAGGAAGCGCAATGAAGACCATCAAGAAGATGAGACCTGCAATAGCAAGCACCAAGACGACCTCGATGATCGTAAAGCCTTTTCTAGTTTTTTGCATATATGCTCCTTTATTTTTTATTTTCGAAAATAGCATTTAATTAAAATATACACTAATCATAAGCATTTTGCAAGTATTTAGGCGATGGAGTTGACCAATGCGTAGATTGGGAACAAGATACCACCGACCAAACCACCGGCCATAATTGCAAGAAGAATCATCATTACCGGCTCAATTGCCGAACTGATTGCCGCCACCTTCGCATCAAGGTCATCCTCAAACACCTGTGCGGCCTTCCCTAACATCTCATCCATCTTACCGGATTGCTCACCAATTGCCGCCATCTGGTAAACCAACGGCAAAATATACTGATGGTCACGAAGCGATTCGGACATTGGCTTACCTGCCTGAACCTTATCCATCGCGTCCTTCACTTCATCCATCACAATCACGTTGTTTGTCGCTTCACCGGCAATCTGCAAAGTATCAAGCACAGCCACACCGGTCGATAGCAAAATCTGCGAAATGCGCGCCAGACGCGCCATATAAAGCATGCGGAATAGACCGTTAAACATCGGGACATTCAACTTAATCTTCGCAATCGTACGAATGCCATGCTCTGTTCTGCGATATTGCATAAAGCCAACTACGATGCCAGCGCCAAGTAGCAATGCTAGCCACCAGAAGCCAACGATAAAGTTCTTAATCTCGACAAATGCCTGAGTCAAAGCTGGCAATTCCTCGCCAAGATCCTGATAAAGGCCCTCCACCTGCGGCACGACCTCGAGCATCATATAGAGAAAGACTACAAAAATCACAATGAGCGTGATAATCGGCATCACCATCGCACCCTTGATACTACTCATCATTTTTGCATCTTTTTCTTCCTGCATCGCGATGCGTTTCAAGCTCTCATCGAGCGTACCAGAAACCTCACCAGCGCGCACCAAAGAGAGATAGACATTACTAAATACTTCTGGATGCTTTGCAAAAGCGTCGCCAAGCGAATGGCCCGCCTCAATCTCCGCCAAAATCTCTTCGACGATTGCTTTCATCGTCTTGTTCTGCGTCTGTTCAGAAACCGTACGAAGCGACTGCGCAATCGGGAGACCAGCACCAACCAAAGTTGCAAACTGGCGCGTAAAGTTAATGCGATCCTTCGCCGTCACACGGTTCAATCTATCACCAAAGCTACGCCCTTCTTCTTTCAAAGACTCCGGAACATAGCCACGATCAACCAAAAGCTTACCGGCAATACGTTCAGTTTCGGCCTGAATCGTACCTTTGATTATCTTGCCGGTGCCCTGCTCCTTAGCTTTGTAGACGAATCGTTTCATCCGCGCGATAGCCTCTCAAATTCTTGTAGATCAACTGCGTATTCGCGTGCTGCATCGTACGTAATCACGCCAGTCTGAACGAGTTTAACGAGCGTGCGATCCATTGTCTGCATGCCCTGGTCTGCGCCAGTCTGAATAATTGTGTCGAGCTGATGCGTCTTGCCCTCGCGAATCACCGAACGAACGGCTGGGTTAGCAACCAAAATCTCTGCTGCAACCACACGGCCACCACCAATTGCTGGGACCAAGCGCTGTGCGCAGATTGCCATCAAGATATTCGCAAGCTGCGAGCGCACTTGTGGCTGCTGATGTGGCGGAAAAACGTCAATAATACGATCAATACTCTGTGCTGCGGAGTTTGTGTGAAGCGTCGCGAAGACCAAGTGGCCAGTTTCTGCAATCGTAATTGCTGCAGAAATCGTCTCAAGATCGCGCATCTCACCAATAAGCACAACATCTGGATCCTCGCGAAGCGCTGAACGAAGCGCAGCTGAGAACGAATAGGTATCATAGTGAACTTCACGCTGAACCACAACCGAGCGCTTAGATTTGTGCGTAAACTCAATTGGATCCTCAATTGTGATAATGTGGGCGGATTTTTCGGAATTAATCTTATCAACTAGGGCTGCCAAAGTCGTGGACTTACCAGAACCAGTTGGACCAGTCACCAAAACCAAACCGCGTGGGTAATCGGCAAAACTCGTGACTACTGGTGGCATACCAAGTTCCGCAATCGTCTGAATGCGGTTAGGAATCAAGCGGAATGCTGCAGCAAGATTGCCCTTCTCATGGAAGGCGTTAACACGGAAACGACCGAGGTCGCCGAACGAGAACGAATAATCAAACTCTTTGTCTTTGAGCAAAATCTGCTTCTGATCTTCTTCCAAAGTGGCAAAAACTAACTTCTCTAGCGTTGCCTGATCAAGCGCGCTATAACCAGAGACTGGCTGCAAAGCGCCATCAATACGAAGAATTGGCGGCAAACCAACTTGCAAATGCAAATCACTTGCCTTCGTGCGAACACACTCTTCTAGAAGGTTTTCAATGCGCACACTTGACGCGCTAACTACATTTCCGTTTGAAGCTGATGACAAATCCATTCCAGGATTTGCAGAAGCTACCTGCCCACTTTGTTCCATAACATCATTATACTTATGTTTTTTCAAAAAGACAACAAAAAATCAAGGTAAAAAGAAATCCGCTTTCGTGAAGTGGATTTCTTTTCATACTGGTTTCTTTTCCAAGCTTTCTTTCCAAAGAAAGCTTGAGAGGCGAAGCCTACTTTAGATACTCGTGTAATTTTTTCGTATCTTTGTTCTTGCGGAGTTTCGTGAGTGCTTTTGCCTCAATCTGGCGAATACGTTCACGTGTGACCGAGAATTCTGCGCCAACTTCTTCCAAAGTGTGGCTCTTGCCACCACCAATGCCAAAGCGCATCTTGATAATCTTCTGCTCACGATCAGAAAGCGTAGAAAGAATCGAAGCAATCTGCTCTTTTAGAAGCTGCGTCGCCGCCGAATCCTCTGGCGAAATGCGGTCCTCATCCTCAATAAAATCACCGAGCGAAGAATCGTCATCGTCACCATCGCGGCCAACGGACGCATCCAAAGATGCAATATCCTGCTTAATCTTCATGACATATTCAATCTTCTCTGGCTCCATGCCCATTGCCTTTGCAATTTCCTCAGTCGATGGCTCACGGTTAAGATCCTGAGTCAAACGGCGCTGCGTACGAAGCACCTTGTTGATCGTTTCGACCATGTGAACTGGAATACGAATCGTACGTGCCTGATCCGCAATCGCACGCGTAATTGCCTGGCGAATCCACCAAGTTGCGTAAGTAGAAAACTTAAAGCCCTTGTCCGGATCAAACTTTTCAACTGCGCGCAAAAGACCAGTGTTACCCTCTTGAATCAAGTCCAAGAAATCCAAACCGCGGCCGGAATAACGTTTCGCAATCGAAACGACCAAACGCATGTTTGATTCTGCCATTTTATCCTTGGCGCGCTTCTTTTCCTTGGCGTTGCCATGAATAATTTTCTGCGCCAACTCGTACTCTTCTTCCTGGCTGAGAAGTGGAATTTTACCAATTTCGCGCAAATACAATTTCACCGAGTCATCAGAAACTTCGTCATAACCCGTCGCTTCGAGGTCTACATTCAAATCCTCTTCCGCTTCATCCATGTCATCGAGGCTTGGCTCATCAACGTAATCGCTGTCAAACCTCAAATCATCTCTATCTTCTTCGTCCATATTTCCCTTGGATTGTTATTTTTGCTTTATTTTTGTCGTTTTCGTTTTATCTAAATAACTTCTATCTGGCGCGGATATACAAAAATTCCCGCATTTCCAGCGCATTCACTGAAGATTATAGCATAGTTTCTGCATCGCCAAAAGTAGCTCATCCACCCGCGCATCATCCCCTGCTTCTTCGGCCTTGCGAATCTCTTCCGCTAGCGCCGCGCGCTCTGCTTCCAAGCGCTCGCGTTTCACTTTCTCATACAAATTCTTCGCTTCTTTTTCGCGCGCCGACTTATCCATTTTGGCGTACAGCTCGTCGTATATTAGCGCCAATTCATCATCATCCAAACCATCCACCGGCTCAAAATCATCAAGCGCTACCGGACCATTCTTTATAAGCGCCGCCAAGTTCTTTTCCGCCCGCGATATCTTTGCTTTATCGCCCTTCACGGCAACATTCTTCTTCATTTTCTTTTCCGGCGCCTTCACTTTCTTCGCACGGAACGCTTCCAGAGAAATACCCAAACGTTCGCTCACGATACGTTCATATTTCTCACGCAACACCGCGTCTTCAACATCATCAATCAAACTCTTAGCCGCGGCGGCATATTCCGCAAAACCCTTCTCGGTTTTCAGATTATACTTGCCCTCATATTTTTCAAGCAACCATTCCAACGCCGGCTTATAGCTCTGCGTTGCTTCCTGCCATAATTTCGGATCTTTCTGAATCAGCTCATCCGCATCTTTGCAGCCATGATAATCGTCAATCACCGACAAATATATGCCAAATTTCGACGCCATACTAATCGCGCGCTCCGCCGCTCTTACACCCGCTTCGTCGCCATCGTAAGCCAAACGAATATCATTCGTCATGCGTGCAAAACTCTTCAAATGCATCTCAGTCATTGCCGTGCCAGCCGTCGCAACTGCTTCGCAAACACCAGCCTGATGCGATGAAATCACATCCATATTCCCCTCAACTACAACGACAAATTCCGAACGACGAATCGCATCTTTTGCCTGGCTAAGACCGAAAATATGGCGACCCTTATTGTAGAGCAAAGTCTCTGGCGTATTCAAATATTTTGGCGAATTCTCGTCTTTCTCAATAATGCGTGCTGTAAAACCAATCACGCGCCCAGACACGTCCATAAGCGGCACCGTCATGCGACCTTTAAACAAGTCGCCACCAAAACGATTTACTAGCCCCGCATCTTCGATTTCTTTTTTACTAAAGCCGCGTTTCGTCAAAAAATCCACCAACGCCCTGCCCGACTTCGGCGCATAGCCAATGCGGAATTTTTCAACCGTATTTTTATTCAAATTGCGTTTATAAAAAACGTAATTCATCACGGACTTATTCTTGGTCAAACAAAACTGGAAATACTTTGTCGCAAGTTCCAACGCTTCATACAAACGCGCCTTGTACTCGGCCATCTTTTTATCGTCACCCGAATAGCGCTTCAGCTCCACGCCCGCCTGCGCCGCCAATTTCTCCAGCGCCTCACGGAAAGTGCAACCTTCCATTTCCATCACAAAAGTAAAAATGTCGCCGCCCTTGTTGCTCGAAAAATCATGCCAAATCCCCTTCTCTGGCGAAACCATAAAGCTCGGCGTCTTGTCTGTCCCCCAAGGTGAGTGCCCCTTAAAATTTCTTCCGGCACGCTTCAACTCGATGTATTGCCCAATCACATCTTCTACAGCTAACCGTGCTCGGATTTCCTCTTTGGCATCCTCCATATATCTCTATTATACCGCAAAGGCTACACCTTTGCATTCAGCCTAGTAAGCCCAGTATGGTTTGGTCCAGTTATTATTGAATACTGTAGCGAATCTGCCTCCATAGCCCTCAAAATTCATTTCTACATTCCATGCGTCCAAACATGTAGCATCAATATTATTAGTATTATTACTATAGAAAGCTTCGAAATATCTATTTCCTTGCCTGTGCTCATCGATGCTTGAAATATCCCAATCAGCAAGTGAGCAAATACTACCGTTAATATTTGTAAAACGGAAGGCCGCATTCAGTGTTGTCGCACTCGCTAAGTTCCATCCAGCTAGCGGCGACACGTCAGATAGAGGATTGCTCTCGAACATATAGCCGAAGCTCTGTACTTTTGATACATCCCAACGACTGAGTGCAGAAAGATCAGTGATTTTCGCCCTATAGGCGAAATCGTAGAGAGACGTCACATTAGACATATCCCATTTTTCTACACCACTAAGCGTCTGTCCTCCATAATATTCAAATAAACCACTAGCATCAGTGAGTCTACTCGCATTTAGGTTGCGAAAACCTGGAACAGCAACAAAAGCGCTTAGATAGGATATGTCGCTTCTAGTCGAATTCGTGAGATACACATCATCCGCGTCGCTATACCAAAACACGGCATTAGACTGTTCATGATACCAAGCATACGTTGGAGTATTGCTATCTGCCGCGGAAGAATCAGATATTATATTTGCATCAGTCGCATCGGCTATATCAATGCCCATCGAATCAAGTTGCGACGCATCAAGCTGCACAATGGCCATATTATCGTGAACATCATTCATCGAATAACTAGGAGAAGCCAGCCCATACATCTTTGATATCATTTGATTATATGGCAATAGCACTGAAATCTTATGCCACTCAGTCGAAGCGCGGTCAGCCTGAATTGTTTCAACCTTCGCACTAAGTTTATACTGCGCGTTGCCATAACGATAATCTTCGTCGAGGTTCGCGTCACAGTTTAGAGTGACGCCAGAAATAACCGAAGTGCTAGTCTGCCCAGGAGCGAGAGTTGGGCTGTAGTAATAAGTGCCGTCAAGTGTCCAGCCGGAATTATCGGTCATATTAACAATCGCCATTCTTTCACCGGAACCATTCGAAACTAGCGGCAAACCCATACCATTCGCAGCATTCCACTCCTCATCGAGTTTTACGCGCGCAACAATGTCGGTGTCGGTATTGTTCTTGACGTAAATCTTTTTATCGACCGTATCGCAAGTTTTCCAGTTACTTGGAGCGTCAAATTCCTCAATAAACTGTGTCTCGTAATTAGCAATTTCAAATACATTATTTAGTACGGTGCTATTTTGGCTAACCGCAAAAGTGCCGACCACGACACCAGCTAGAGCCAATGCTACCCCCGAGAATATAAGTGAACGCTTCCTCTCAACTTTCATAAAAATATTATAGCATAAGCGCTTATGTTATAATATCCTCATGGACAACAAGGCTTATCTTGATCAAATCGCCGTCAAAGGCAAAGTAAAATCGGGCCCAATCTTCACCCCGATGCTTATTAAACTTATCGCCGCCGGCGCCATTATTCTTATCACTATGATCATCGTTGGTAGCATTATTAGCGGCAGCAACGCCAAAGTCACGCAATCATTCGAGCGCGTCTATGTCCGCATCAGCAATTTCGGCAACGACGATTACGAAAATCCGCTTCAAAAATACGCCGACAGCATCCGCAATTCTGACCTTCGCACTTATTGCGAGCAGCTTCGCACAATTATGTACGACACTAACACTCGCCTCAGCAGTGTCATTAGTTCTACCGGCGTCAAAACCGACAAGATCTCCAAAGAGATAACGAGCGACGAAAACCTCAACTGGAGCAACTATACCTACGCTCTAGACAATGCTCTTCTCTCCGGCACCCTCGACCGCACATTCGCGACCGAAACCGAATACCAGCTCTCTACTCTCATCCAGTACGAGCACGAGGCGCTCAACAAAAGCAACAACCAAGAATTCTCAAATATTTTGCAGCAATCCATCAAGGACTTAACCAGCCTTCAGCAAAACTTTAAGTCCTGGGCCGACAGCCACTAGTCTGCTGACACTTCGTACGCGTGACGAATTAAATCAGTAATTTCATCTTTGCTCAGCTGGCCCGAGCAAATAATTTCAATGCCATTGCGGCCCAAAGCGCGACTTTCCATCACGCTCTCATAGCGTTCCTGCAAAGTCTGCCCAAGTTTTCTATCGCAGCGCAGCTCCAAGCGTAGCGGCGTTTTTCCCTGCTCCATGCAAAGAAAAATCTTCTCGCCGCGCTCAAAAATTTTCCAACCTTTCTCTTCGCGCTCCGTAATATCATCGAAGCGCTCCAAATACTCTAAGATAGCTTCTTCAGATACCATTTCAATTCCTCAATACTTCCGCGAATATCATCGAGTGCGCGGTGGTTTTCTGGCTTCAAGAATTTCTGTCCCAAAGCATTCTCGAAATATACTTTCCACGCCGACACATCTAGCTGACGATAATGCAAGCGCGCATTCAACGTTGGCCATTCGCGTTCAATAAACTTCTGATCTTGATGAATCGAATTGCCGGCCAAATAAACCACGGCATCGCCGCAGTTTTCCTGCACAAAATCCAGAAGCTCCTTCTCAATTTTAGCCGCCGGTTTGCCCGTCGCATTCTGTGCTACCAAACCATCATAAGAAGCTTTGTTTTTCTCCCAAAATTCGCCAACCATACGCTTCGCGATAATCTCATCCGAGACCTTCACGACGCCCGTATAAGTCGCTTTCTCCTCGAGGTCCCAGTCTGTAATAATCGCTGCAACCTCAAGAATTCTATCATGCACTGGCGAAAGCCCCGTCATTTCGAGGTCAACCCAGAGCAACATCGATTTTTCTTTTTTCTCGCGTGTCATTATTTCTTAACGTCGAGCTTCAAAGCCTTAATTACGATGTAGATTACAAGCGCCAAGATAATGAAGTTAATCAAATCGTTTAGGAACGCACCGAGCGCCATAACTGCACCAGTATCACCGAGCGCAATCGTCCAACCCTTCAAACCTTCGGTGGAACCAAGAAGCAAACCAAGTGGTGGCATAAAGACGTTGTTGATAAGCGAGTTGACCAAAGCACCAGCATGAGTACCAAGTACCAAACCTACAGCGAGACCGACAATGTTCTGTTCGCGAATAAACTGCATAAAACCACCTCCGTGATTCTTGAGCTTTCCGAGCGCTGCTTTATTGAATTCCTTTGCTTTTGCCTTCGCATCTTCTGCTTTAGCTTTTGCATCTGCTTTCTTTGCTTTATCTGCCATAATTTTCCCTTATTTTAATCTTATTTTCACTATACCAAATCTTGACATATTTAGCAATCTGTGCTATAATCTACACGATTGTTATCTCTAACATTTGTTCATTTATATTTTTCTTGTCGTCCCATTGAAAGGAGGGTGATTCAATGGGTTATTACAATATAGAATTCGGGAAATTTTCATTGCCCGAAGTAGATGGATACAGGATGATGCTCTCCCAGACTATCGGGGAGTATTTTGAGCACGCCCGAGGCTTTGGCCCAGATTTGTTTATCGTCAAACATTACAAAAATGGCGAGGCAACAGAGATGCTTCGCGGTATTATTCCGCGCACCAAACTCGAGCAGCTCAGCAAAGATGAGCTTTTAAAGCTCAAACGTTATCAGAATGATCTTTCCGAGTGGCTAGACCATGAGGAAAAGCGCATCGAAGGAATCAAGACTGAGAAAAAAATCTATCAGTCATTGGAACACGACTTCTCTATTATCGTAGTCCAATGCCAAGATGGCCTAATGGGCTGCGGCTGGTTCGACTACGCGCGCACGGCAAAACGAGGCCTAAAAATGGCCGCATTCCTACTCTATACTATCGGCGTTCTAAATTCCGATAGAGACAAAATCCTATGGGAGATGACTTGGGCAAACCTCCCATACGACGTCGACATTGGCCGCACCGATATCATCGAAAAGATAATATTCGATTCCATGAGGGATGATATTATTGAAGCGAATACCGATGTGACCATCGAATACATTGAAGACGACAAGAAAAAAACCTAGAAAAAGTCCCCGGCATTGCTGCTGGGGACCTTTTTGTCGAGACTCGTTGATTAAGAAAAAAACTTACTTTTTACGTAAGCGGCGACAGCCGGACTCTTTGCCATATCGCCATAAAAGGCGACTATCAAATCCAAGTCATCCTTGGACTCTGCCGTCAAGAGGTCTTCAAGCATCGCGGAATACCGCGCGTTAAATTCCTCGAGCTTCGCCTTCATGTCGACAACAACTCCGAAGGAGCTGATTATCTCCTGCATTTCAATATAGCTATCCGCCATATCGCTAATGAATGCCTCTTCCGGCGGGATATCGCCATGAGCGACTTCCTCGCCCTCGTTTACGATCAGAAAAGCGTCTTCCTCAACGCCCATCTTCTCAGCGATGCTCTCACCTGAAGCGATCATTCTCTTAAAACAGTTACACATACAAAAACCTCTTTCTGCCCACTCTAGTGGGCTATTTTTTAATTTAGCCCAGTAGACATCTAGTCTTCGGGCTAGATTTCCACTCCCCGCCTGCAGAAAACTAGCCCGAAAACAGAGGAATTTCTGCTTTCGTCTTAGTCTCAACAAATTAATGAACAATGGTTTCAATTTCTTAAAACCACTCTTTGATTATAGCACAGAACCCCCAAAAAGTCAAGATAGTTACATCTTTTCCGGGATTTCAATTCCGAGCAAATCCAAGCCGCGCTCCAAGACCGTTGCCGCCTTCGCGACCAGCCATAAACGCGCCGCCTTCACATTATCCTCAGCCGTAGTAATCGGCGCGTTCTCATAATAGCGATTCATCTCCTGCGCCAGCTCAAAACAATAGCCCGCAATCTTATGTGCTTCTAGATTGTCCGCCACACCAGCGACCAACGCTGGGAATTCTAACAGCTTCTGCAAAACGCCCTTCTCTGCCGCGAAATCGTAATCGCCAAAATCCGCACCAGCAAAGTCTGCATTTTTCTCGAGAATTCTCCGCATACGCACGCAAGCATACTGACAAAATGGCCCAGATTGACCTGTTAGTGCAAAAATCTTCTCTGGGTCATACAAAATTCCCGTCTTACGATCAGCGACAAAATCCGAATACTTAATCGCGCCTGTCGCAATTCTACGCACGTCTTCAGCAGATAATTCTGAGCTAGCAAAATTCTCACGCACGCGCTTCTCGGCGTCATCAAGCATCGCCTCCAAGAGCACCACACCCTTGCGCGAAGACATCTTCTCGCGCTTGCCATCCGGTCCAATCTGATCAATCGTGCCAAACCACACGTGTTGCATCTCTGCATTCCAACCAAGTTTTTTCGCCACAGCAAACAGCTGCTCAAAATAGAACTTCTGCTCGGCCCCCACCGCATAAATCAAACGGTCGGCCTTCCATTCATGCAAGCGATAATCT
>Ga0310694_10002670_pt1 | contig 18028 bp, 16 predicted proteins | sample 174DNAGHGhighgp2_FD_203884 | JGI IMG/M metagenome (GOLD analysis project Ga0310694, IMG submission 203884) | Sheep rumen microbial communities from Palmerston North, Manawatu-Wanganui, New Zealand - 1742 DNA GHGhigh gp2 (v2) (version 2) | ecosystem: Host-associated > Mammals > Digestive system... | reverse complement strand
TTGTTTTTGAAGACCCGATTCATCACATATCGGGCAAGATTGCGAAGAAATTTCGCACTATTTACAATTACATGAAGGCGACCGGCCTCAAGTACACATCGGTTCACGGCGACCGTACTACTCCGGTGACGCCGGACGAAATCGTTGCTCGCACTCGCTTTGCTGAGGTAGCACGCTCAGTCAACACCCGTGCGCATGACCTGATGCAGATGACGCAGGATCAGGCTGCGTTCCTCGCGCAGAAAGACCAGCCGAACGGCAAAAAGACCATGAAGAGCTATCTCTGGAAGCTGGAGCTCGCCAAGTATGATGCAAGTCATAACGGCTAATTTCAAAAAAAATAACGTGAGCAATCACGTTATTTTTTTATCTTTTGGTAGAATCGGCAGAAGGTAGTGAGGGCACAAACTTCGCATTTAGGTTTGCGTGCCTGACAGATGTAGCGTCCGTGCAGCAGCAGCCAGTGATGGGCTTTGGGAATAAGGCGTTCGGGAATATACTTGACCAGCTGTTTCTCTGTCTGGAGCGGATTCTTGCTGTTGGTTGTTAGTCCGAGTCGTTCGCTGACGCGGAAAATATGTGTATCTACCGCCATGGTTGGTTGGTTCCAAATGACCGCACAGACGACGTTGGCTGTTTTGCGTCCCACGCCGGAAAGGGTCTGCAGGTCGTCGATATTGTCCGGCACGTTGCCCTGATAGACGCCGACGAGGCGTTGCGCCATTTGGACCAGGTGCTCCGATTTGGAGCGGGGATAACTGACAGAACGGATGTATTCAAACACCTCATCGCTTGTGGCGTTTGCCAAGGCTTGCGGAGTGGGATAGGCTTCAAAGAGCGCCGGAGTGACCAAGTTAACGCGCTTGTCGGTACACTGGGCGGAGAGCATGACAGCGACAAGCAGTTCATACGGGTTGTTGAAATGCAACTCGGATTCGGCTACCGGCATGTTCGCCTCAAACCAACTGAGAATATGTTTGTAGCGGTCAGTGGTCAGCATTCAGTGGTCAGTGGTCAGTGGTCAGTGGTCAGTGGTCAGTTGTCGATAACTTTTGCTCAGGAACTGGAGCAGTTGTGTTGCCTGCTGTTGCACGGCTGCCGTTTCGGAACTGATTTCTTTTTTCTGCAAGCGCAGCAGCATGATCTGGTAAAGCAGGGTGAGGCATGCCTCTATGTCGGACATGGCAGGCCGGTCGGTTTTGGCTTTGAGGATGTTGAGTGCGGGTTGCAAACGGATAACAGCTGCGCGGTAGAGTGCGTCCTCGTCCAGCAACTGTGCATGCAGTTCTTCCATCTCGCGGAGTGCGATGGCCGCCAGTTGCAGATGTCCGCCGTCCGTCTTTCCCTCCCGATGGAGCATTTCGTTCAGCTCATGCAGCTCCGGCGTTGCGTCCGCCTGTTGCGGAAACGCACGCAGATAATCCTCCATCTGCCATAAATAGAGGATGTATTCAGCAATATTGTCCTTTTTAGTTTTCAGCATTCAGTGGTCAGTGGTCAGTGGTCAGTGGTCAGTTATCAGTGGTCAGTTATCAGTGGTCAGTGGTCAGCATCCCTAATTCTCTAATCATCGTCCTCCCCATCCAAATCGTCGAGGTAGTTGTCGGACATGAACGTCTCAATGTCCCGCCGGTCTTTTTTGGTAGGGCGTCCGAGTCCTCTGTCACGGCTGCCGTTTCCGGCAATACGTGCCAGTTCGAGCAATTCCAGCTGCTTGGGGTCGGTGCAATCCTGCAGGTATTCCGGCACCAGTTTGGCGCCGAGCCTGTTCTCTGTCAGCCGGAGCACTTTGTAGGTATAGGTAACAGGCCCTTTGCGGACGGTAAACATATCTCCTTCGTGAAAGGTGCGGGACGGCTTGAGTTGAACGCCGTTTATCGCTATCCGTCCGTTCTTGCAGGCGTCGGCGGCTATGCTCCGCGTCTTGTATATCCGCATAGCCCAGAGGTATTTATCTACTCGAACTTCCATATATTCATCATTCCATCAATCCATCATTTCCCATTATACTGGTTCATCGTTCGGTCGATGCCCTGCAGACAGAAGGAAGGGATGATTTCTGCTGCTATTTTGAGCCGTTCGGGGAGTGCTTTCTCCTCTTCGTCCGACCAGCGTCCGAGCACAAAATTGATTTGCGAGCCTTTGACGAACTCGTTTCCTATGCCGAACCGCACGCGGGCGTAGGCCTCTGTGCCCAGCACAGACTGAATGTGTCCGAGACCGTTGTGTCCTCCGTTGGAGCCTTGTTTGCGGATACGGATAGTGCCGAAAGGCAGGTTGAGATCATCCACCAGCACGAGCATGTTCTCTATAGGAATCTTTTCCTGCGCCAGCCAATACCGCACGGCGTTGCCGCTGAGGTTCATGTAGGTGGAGGGTTTGAGCAGCACGAGTTCGGCGTTCTTGACACGGCACTTGGCGATAAATCCGTAGCGCTTGTCCTGCCATTCGGCGCCAACACTATCGGCAAACGCATCGACCATCATAAAGCCGATGTTATGCCTTGTGCCGGCGTACTCGTCGCCGATATTGCCAAGTCCTACAATTAAGTATTTCATATTTTACAAAGACAAAAGTAGAAAAACAAAAGACCGTGCATCGCACTCAAAGAAAATAAAATGAGGGAGCAGGAAATCCCGCTCCCTTTGGTCTTTTCTCCTTCCCTTCAGGGGACGGTGGGTAGGCTTATTAAGCCTTGCTCTGACGGGTAGCCTTTACCTCAGCCACGCAAGCGTCAGCCGGGTTAACCATCTTCAGACCCTCAATCTTAACGTTCTCAACGGCGATCTTCTTGCCAAGACCGAGTTCGGTAACGTCAATATTGATGCGGTCAGGGAAAGCGGTGTAGATACCCTGCACGCGCAGTTTGCGCATAGCTTGAACGAGCTTGCCACCGGCTTTCACACCTTCTGCCAAACCATTGAGCTGGATAGGAATCTCAACGATTACAGGCTTCTTCTCGTCAACAGCGAGGAAGTCAATGTGCAACGTCTTGCCGTCAATAGGATGATGTTGGAGCTCTTTGACAATTGCTTTCGTCTTCAACTCACCCACGGTCAGATCCACGATCAGTGTGTCAGGGGTGTAAATCAGTTTGCGAACATCAGCGGCAGCAACCGTAAAGGTGGCATTCAGGCCGCAACCATACAGATTGCAGGGGATCAGTTCCTCTGCGCGGAAAGCTTTCGCAGCTTTCTTGCCGTACTCGCTACGCGGAGTACCGGTTAATGGAAATTCTCTCATGAATAATAAAAATGTTTGTGTTACTTAATACCGTGTATCTCATCACACGTGTCTTTGGCCCGCAGGCTTCCGACTATAAAGGCTGCGTTCGCAGCCTTGTTGTCCACCGAGGAGTCGAACCTCGCTTCTCGGAACCAAAATCCGGTGTAATACCGATATACGAGTGGACAGCGCTCTCTACGCTCATACCCTGAAATGGGCGTTTCATACCTCCCGACTTATGGGGTTAAAGCGAAAAAGCGTGCAAAGGTACTGCTTTTTTTTGACATGTGCAAATATTTACGCATTTTTTTTTACACTTTTTTCGTGTTTGAGCGTTTTTGAGCGTTTTCGATACGTTTTATCGACCTTCTTTGGCGAAAAAACCGCGTTCACGTGCTTTAGGCGACAAGCCATTCGGTGCGGCACAGCAGAAGCGTTCGACACTCTCGCGGTAGCAGTCAAACATCTCGGCCGTACCCGCTTCGGTCTGATCGAAACGGAGCGAGTTGTGAATGCCTAATTTGCCGGCTTCGGTCACTTCATCGATATTGGCGCCGATGAAAGCAAACGTCCAGCCGCTCTGTTTGTACTGTTCCACCATTCGGCGTATTTTGTCGGCATTGAATTCCGTGCTGGCATTCTCCAACCCGTCCGTGATGACGGTGACGAGAACGCTTGTTTCCTGTGTGCTGTCGATAGCCGCGTGCAGTTTGGTCATACCCAACCCCAGCGCATCGTACAACGGCGTGCAACCATCCGGCACGTACTGTTTCAACTGCAGATCCTGCGCATTCGCGATAGGAAGACGGTCGTAGATATAGTTCAGAGGCGCTTCTGAATTGAAGGTAATGAGCGAAAGGAAATGGCTGTGTTCGCCGTTGGCTTTCGCTTGCAGGGAACGGATAGACTGAATAGTCTCGTTGCAGCCCGAAAGGGCGTTCTTGCGGATGCAGTCCATCGAACCGCTTGCATCCAATATGATAAGATGATAAAACAACATAGCAGTAAAAAATTAAAGGGTTATACATCGTTTTTTGAAATCCGATGCAAAATTACTGCTATTAGCCGAACTATGCAAAAACGGAAACGTTTCCAATCGGTCAAATTCCGCTTCTGAGAACTTGTATGCCGTACGGTTTTCCCCGTTGGCCGGAAATGATGTAATGCTGCGCGAGGTCGATGGCAAGGACGCTGGTGAAGGCTTTGTTGATTTTGCTGAGGTACTGCCGGAAATTATCGCTTCCGGGCGTTGTGATGTCGTCCAGCGTTGCCTCCATGCGTTCGTACTCGCCCGTTCCCATGGCATAGTAAATCTGTGCCAACTCGGTGCGGTAGTCCGGCATGTCTTTGAGCACGATGCCTTCCGGATGATGCATGAACAGGATATAGATGGCTTTCCATAGGGCGTTCATCTTGATTTCCATATTGTAGTCTGGCAGAAGAATCCGGAACCGTTCATCTACTTCAATGTGGCTCAGGGGACGAGGTGCAAGGTTAGCAACCGACCGGAGGAAATCATTGCCGAGCGTTTGAAGGAAGATGTTCATCCCCTCTTCGGAAAGCCTGCTGAGCGCCGATTCAAGTTCGTCTATGAACTGCTGCTGTACTGTTCCCGCTACTGAGGTTGTTCTGGCTTTGCCGAACATCCTCTTTTCGTGCGCACCGGCACAAGGAACAGGCGGCTCAGGACAGGACATCGACATCTCGCAGCATCTATCTTCGACTTTCAGATGCATTGCAGGGAAGAGGAGCAACTCCAATAATTCCTCCAAGTCATCGGGCGAATAGTCCGAGATATCGGCGGAAAGGAAGACGAACTCATCGTCGTTGCAGAGGCGGTTGACACGGTACAAGAGCGAACCGGCAAGGGGGCTGATGAATGTGCCCGGTGTAAAGGACAGAACAGAAAGGTCTATGTCCGGCCGCAGGGAAAGGTATTGTTCCAGGGTCTGCGGCGTGAGTGCGATGCGCTCCAGACTCCATCCGCAGCGTTGCAAAGAACGGTTCAACGGCTTTTCGTGCGCACGCACGTACTCGTCCAGGCGCGCGTTCGCTCCTTCTATATAATATAGTCTGTCCGTCGGAAGGTCATATCCCTCGCCGCGGAACACTTTTTCCTGCCAAATATCCGTTTTCATGGTTCTGTTTTGATCGTTTCTAATGCAGACTGAAGGAAAAAACCTATCGCACAAAGCGGTATATTCCTGCGGGAAGTGCGCGGATTAGTCCCTGCATTTCCAACATGACGAGGTCAGACGCGACATCGCCGTACGGCAGTTCCGTTTCCATGACCAGCAGGTTGATATGCAGCCCTTCTTCGGCTTCCTGCAGTTTCTGCAAGAGCAGTTGCTGGTTGGGCGTGAGGTCCTCGTACAGCCCCACAATCTGTGTCTGTATGGCTTCCGGTTTCGTGAGGCGTGTCTGCCACCCCATCTTGTCTATCAACTCGTCGGCGCACGTGACGAGTTGCGCTTTCTGGTCATAAATAAGCCTGTTGCAACCCTGCGAAGCAAGATCATCCGGCCTGCCGGGAAAGGCAAACAGCTCGCGTGAGTAGTCATTCGCCATCCGTGCGGTGATCAGGCTGCCGCCTTTCGCGCGTGATTCAACGACCACCACGGCGTCCGCCAAACCGGCTACGATGCGGTTGCGTTGCACAAAATTGGCCGCAACCGGTTCGGTGCCCGACGGGAACTCCGTCAACAGCCCGCCGAGTTCCAGTGCCGAAATTGCATCGCGGCGGTGGTTATAAGGATAAATACGGTCAAGCCCGTGCGCCGGAACAATGATAGTGGGAATACCGATTTTGTTCGCCGTGCGATGGGCTGTAATATCAATACCATACGCTCCGCCGCTGACGATAGTGACCGTCTCCAGCCGCTCATGCAGCTCACGTACCAGTTTCTCCGTCAATTCCTTGCCTCGCTCGGTCGGGTTGCGCGTGCCGACAATACTGACTATATGTCCGTCGGAAGGATGCAGATTGCCCTTTCCATATAGCAGCAGCGGCCTGTCAGGGCATTGCCGGAGCCGATACGGGTAGTCGCTGTCCGCTAATGTCCACACGCGGATTCCGTGTTCGTTCAGCCATCCCCATTCGCGTTGTGCCCGCTCGAACGCATCCTTTATACCCGGTTCGTCGAGTTGCCGCCACGCTTCTTCCGCCGAACCGTAATGAGCCAGCAGTTGGAGCGCTTTGCGAAGCTTGTTCCGGAAAAGGAAACTGAGCGCGATATCGAATACTTTTGTCTGCGAATCAGTTGACATGTGCTATTCTTGTGTAGAGCCAGACAAGGGAAACACCGATTAGTGCTCCGATAAAATCGGCAAACAGATCCGCCATTTCGCCGGAACGGGAGAGCGTGCAATACCGCTGGAGGAATTCCATGATTGCGCCGTAAAAGGTTGCGCACGCGCACGCGAGTATAAAATAAGGAACGCGCGCCTGACGGATATAGACAAAGCCTGCCATCAGAGCGGCAGAGAGAAACGTGTACATCAACCCGTGCAGGAATTTGTCATGCAATGCTACGGCTTGCGGCACCTGCTGAAACTCCCACATGCTCGCTACCATAATGACGACAGCTATGATTGCTGCCGGCGAAAAAGCAAGCCATATGTCAGTTGCCGTTTTACCGTTTCCCATAGGAGCGTTTACAGTTTGGTACCGAAGCAAAGGTCACCAGCATCACCCAAACCCGGAACAATGTATTTCTTTTCGTTCAGCACGGGGTCGATGGCTGCACACCAAAGGGTTACATCGGGACTGTCTTTCAGCGCATTGCGCAGATACTCGATGGCTTGCGGCGTAGCAATCGTACAGCAGAGATGGGTGTGACGCGGCGTGCCGTGTTTCAACAGCGCAAGGTAACTGATTTCCATAGACATACCGGTAGCCAGCATCGGGTCGGCGATGATGAGCGTTTTGTCTTCAAGCGCCGGAGCAGCCAGATATTCGGCTACTATCTCCAACTTGCCCTCGTCGTTCACACGGCGGTAAGCACTGAGAAACGCATTCTCCGCATGGTCAAACACACGCAGAAAGCCCTGATACAGAGGCAGGCCGGCACGCAGAATGGTGGCTAAAACCAAGCGGTCGGAAATGGTGTTTACCGGCGCAATTCCTAAAGGAGTCTGCACCTCAGTACGCTGGTATTCAAGCACTTTGCTCACTTCCATTGCCATGAATTCGCCTATCCGCTCAATGTTCGTGCGGAAACGCATACTGTCCTGCTGGATGTTCACGTCGCGAATCTCGCGCAGAAACTGGTTCAGTACACTGTTTTGTTCCGATAGATTGATGATTTTCATACTATTTTTTTATTTTGCGCTGCAAAGGTACTATTTTTTTTGCATATATCAAAATTTTTTAGTATCTTTGCACGATTTTTCAGAATTATTGGTATGAAAAACTTCATTTACGACGAATCTACGATTGCTTTTGTGACAGCTGCAGCGCAGACCTGTCTGCTGATTGAGCGCTGCAACGAGCACGAGCGCGACGAGTGGCGGGAGCAGATGTTGCGCCTGTTGCCGGTATTGTATCTCCGCACGCGGCTCGTGGAAAAGCAGGAGGCTCTGTCCGACGAAGAACCGCAGCGGTTTGTGGCAGAGGAGGATTATAACTATGCCTTAATCGGTATGCGAAATCTGTTAGGAACGGACGATGCCTATCTGGATGTTTTTGTGGACCGCGGAATTTATACCGACGAGGTACAAACAGCCTATATATCAGAAGGTTTGGCGGATATTTATCAGGAGTTGAAAGACTTGGCTGCCGCCTTCCAGACCGGACAAGAATCCGTCATGCACGATGCCGTGGTGGCTTGCCGTGAGGCTTTTGACGAGCACTGGGGACAAAAACTATTAGCCGTGTTACGCGCGTTACATGCCATACAAGACAGCACATATTGACAAAGAGCAGCTTCAGTTGCTGCCCGTTGCAACGTTCGAAGGCGAGGTAATTGTAGTGGACCGCGAAGAACAGGTGGCAGAGGCGGTCAACTACCTCCGGCAACAGAAGATTCTCGGCGTTGACACGGAATCCCGCCCCAGTTTCCAACGCGGTATTCACTATCCCACCGCGCTGGTTCAGATAGCCAGCCATGAGCGCTGTTACCTCTTCAGGCTGACGCATATCGGCTTGCCGAAAGAGCTTGCAGACCTGTTTGCTGACCCTGAAATATGCAAGGTCGGTTTGGCTTTCCGCGACGATATCAACGGCTTGCGCAGACGGCGAGAATTCACTCCTGCCAATTGTATTGATGTGCAATCGCTCGTGGCGCAATACGGTATTCTGGACCTCGGACTGCAAAAGATTTTCGCAATCTGTTTCGGAAAGAAGATTTCGAAGAGCCAGCAGCTCACCAACTGGGAAAACAGCCATCTCACGCCTGATCAGGCGCGTTACGCGAGTACAGACGCCTGGGCGACACTCCTTATCTATGAAGATTTGATTGCGCATGAACCGCTCACGCAGGAACAAGTGTCCGCGCTCAAACGGGAAGAAAAAGAGCGAATGATAGAGCACCAGCAGGAGATTCAGGACCAACGGCTGCGGGAACAGGGTATAGAACCACCGCCGCACATGACACTCGAAGAAAGGGAAGCACACCAGGCGGAAAAAAAACGCGAAGCCAGAAAGCGCAAAAGGCATCGCAAGACGGAGCGAAAAAATGCACGATCTTTAAGAAAGTGACCCCTTTTTCGGACACGAGAGCATCTCGAAGGCGTCTCGAAGGCATCTCGAAGGCAATACGAGGTTTCGAATAGACTACAAAAATATACGATTTTTAAGATTTAACGCTTTTCTACAATGAGACGATTTATTATCTTTGCTGCTTTTCTAATAGTAGCTGTTTTTTCTTTCGCGCAAGCGAAATATGTGTTCTACTTCATCGGCGACGGAATGGGTGCCAACCAAGTGTTGGGCGCCGAAATGTACCGTTCCGCCTTGCAAGGCGAGCCGCTCGGACGAGTACAGACGCTCATGACCACGTTCCCGTATTCAGGCGAAGCTTCTACGTACTCGAAGAGTAACGGCATTACCGATTCGGCAGCGGCGGGAACTTGTCTTGCGACCGGTTCCAAGACGACCAACGGCACGTTGGGTTTGGACGAAAACGGCGCGCGGCTGACGACGATAGCCGAGGAGCTCAAAGCGCAAGGGTGGGGGGTCGGTATTATGACTACGGTTGCCATCGACCATGCCACTCCGGCTGCTTTCTACGCGCATGTGCAGAAACGCAGCGAGTACTACAAAATAGGCAAACAACTGCCGGAAAGCCGTTTTGACTTCTTTGGAGGAGCCGGTTTTCATTACCCCAACGGCAAGCACGACGACAAGCCTGTTAATCTCTATCGTCTGGCAGAGGAAAACGGCTATCTTGTTGCGCACGGGTACGACGAGGCGCAAAAAGCCATCAGCCGTCAGCCGTCAGAGATCAGTAAACTGATTCTTGTCCAGAAGGACGATGACCAAGGCGCCAAGCACGGCGATAACTTGCGCTATTCGATAGACCAGAAAGAGGGCGATTTGACGCTCAAACAAATCGTCAGCACGGCGATTCCTTTCCTCGATGCGCGTTACGACCGCTTCTTTATGATGGTGGAAGGCGGTATGATAGACTACGCATGTCACGGCGACGATGCGGCAACAGCTTTCGGCGAAGTATGGGACATGGACGAAGCGATGCGCGTGGCGTTTGAGTTCTACAAGTCTCATCCGGACGAGACGCTGATTATTGTGACGGCTGACCATGAAACAGGCGGTTTGGCACTCGGTAACAGCGATTACACTCTTCATCTGGACCAACTCCAATACCAGAAAGGCTCGGCTTGGGCTGTTAGTGAAGCCTTTAAACAGCTTTTCGAGAAAGAGAAGAAACCGTCCTGGAACCAAGTAAAGGCTGTTCTTCGCGAGCAGTTGGGATTCTGGAACCAAGTGGAGATTGATGCAGACGAAGAGAAAGAGCTGAAGGATTTGTACAAGCAAGTGAGCAAGAAAAAAGTGCACGAAACCAAAACACTGTATAAGAACCTTGAAGTCTTTGCCGATGCAGGAATCGCGTTGCTGAACAAAAAAGCCCATGTGGGTTGGACTACTCGCGCTCACTCGGCGCACGCAGTGCCTGTTTTCGCTATCGGCGCCGGCGCAGAGCGATTCAGCGGATGGCATGACAATACGGAGATTGCACCGCTCATCCTCAAAGCCGTTTACGATGAGTAATAAAACAGGGAAACGTTCAAACGACAAGCAACGTTCCAACAATAAAAGAGACGCTCACGTGGAGCGTCTCTTTCATTTGCGTTTGTAAAACCTTTTTTCGTTACTTAACGAGTTGACCTTGGAAGTTGTAAACCTTACCGGCTCTGAGGATGTAGAGGTCGCCGTTGAAGAGCACCTTGACAGCTTTGGTGTCGTCGGTAACGATATTGAGAGCTGTCGGAGTCTCGGCTGTCCACTCGCCATCGTACTTGCCTTCTTCGTTCTTCTCGGAGTCGATGACAAATACCGGTTTCTCTTCTTCCCATGTGAGGTCGCTTGTCTGCTCTGCACCTTCTCCGACGATACCGTTGTTGAAGATTACATTAGCAAACTCCTTCGGGCACTCATACATGTAAACGACTTCGTCTTCAGCCTGCAAAGCAGCGCGTACACGGCTCGGAACAGGCTTCTCGCCAGCGATGAACTTCTTCAGCTCGACACCCGGCCATTCAGCGTTCTTCTCGCCTTCCTCGCTCCATGCATATGCAAAGACTTTCTCCCAGTCGATGTGGAGAACCACATACAGGATTACTTTGTCGATAATCGGCTCTTCTTTCTCCGGGAAGACGATTCCAAGAGAGTCGTTCTCAAACGTCCATGTAATGGTGTATTCGCCATCGACGTCTGCATTGAGAACCATGTTCGCTTCTGCATTTTCGGTAATACCTGCTGCGCCTACGAATTCACGATGGAAGGTGTATCCGTTGGAACGCCAATCTCCGTTCACGATGAGTTTGAACTCATACTCACCCTTTAAGAGCGGAATATTCAGTACAGCTGACTTCTTGTCCTCGGAAACTTCGAAGTTCAGTTCAAGACCCCATTCGTCCCAAGCGCCCTTCGCCGAAACAGAGAGTTCGTCTTCCGGTTTTACATAGAAGTTACCGGAAAGGGTGAAGATGTCACTTGTGTACATAAGGATTACCTGACCAGCCTCTGCGAGCGTGAAGCAGATATTGCCGTCTGCGTCTTTAGTTACACCTTCCGGCTTCTCGGTCAAATCGTCATAGCCTTTCCATTCGTCTGCGATGGTAATTACTTTGAGTTTGTAGTCGCCAGCCTCCAGGTTAAACAAGTAACGATCGTCTTTGACAGCAATCTTGTTCGTCGCCCAATCGGTCATCGAACCAGCGATGTAGAACTTCACATCCGGATCAACAGGCTTTTCACCGAACTTACCATCCAAAGTCAGAACGCCTTCCGCATAAGTAACGGTAACGTCTCCAGCCTCTGCGAGGTAGAATACGATGTTGCCGTCGCCGTCCTTCTTAATATTCTCATCCGGATTCGTGAGGTCATCATATCCCTTCGCGGTAGCCCATGTACCATCGACGGTAATCTTCATCTTGTATTCGCCTACAGCCAGCGCTTTGAAGGTATAAGAATCCTCGGAAACAGCGATTGCGTTTGGTTTCCAAGCTTTCTCATTACCTACGAGAGCAGCGTCGCCGGTGATGTAGAACTTAGCGTCTATCACAACAGGCTCTACATAGAAGTTACCTTCGAGTTTGAAGACAACCGAACCGGCTCCACCCAATCCGTAAGTAACGGTTACATCGGATGCCTCTGCAAGCGTGAAGCAGATATTGCCGTCCGCGTCTTTGGAGAGACCTTCAGCCACTTCGGTCAACGCATCAAAGCCCAGCACATTGGAAGCAGGTTCCCACTCACCCTTGAGGGTCACTTTGAGTTTGTAGTCACCGGCAGGCAACTTCTCGAATGTGTAGGAGTCCTCGGAAACAGCGATAGCGTCAGCTTTCCATGCTTTGTCCTCGCCTACGAGTGCAGCGTCACCGGTGATATAGAATTTCGCCGTTTGCGGCTCAACCGACTCTTCATAGAACTTCTCACTTTCGAGTTTGAAGTCATGCTCGTTGTACTTAATCATGACGTCAGCATCCTCTGTGAGCTTGAAGCCGATGTTGTGATTCTCGCCATCAACGTCTTTAACACCTTTCCAAACCTCTGTCAGGTTGGTGAAGTTCTTTGCCGTCTCCCATGTACCATCCAAGGTAATCTTGACTTGGTAATCCTGGTTACCTTTGAGTTTGAATACCTTGTTGTCGTCGTCGATAACAGGGATAGCGTTCGGTGCCCATTGTTTGTCAGCGGAAAGACCTGCATCCACTACGAAAGCAGAGTCACCGGTAATATAGAACGAAACAACACCCGGTTCTGTGTAGAACTTACCTTCGAGTTTGAATACCTGTTGACCTTCCGCCATGAAGTAGCTAACTTTTACGTCAGATTCCTCAGCAAGCGTGAAGCAGATATTGCCGTCCGCGTCATTGGAGAGACCTTTTGCCACTTCAGTCAACGCATCGAAGCCCAGTACATCGGAAGCAGGCTCCCAAGCACCCTTGAGGGTTATTTTGAGCTTGTAGTCGCCGACAGGCAGTTTCTCGAATGTATAGGAGTCCGCGGAAACAGCGATAGCATCAGCTTTCCAAGCTTTCTCCTCGCCCACGAGTTCCTTCGAACCTGTGATATAGAACTTAGCAGCTTCGGGATCATCGGGTTTAACGTAGAAGTTTCCATCCACGATGAAATCTGCACCGGTATAGGTAACCTTTACCTTGCCGGCTTCAGCGAGCGTGAAGCAGATATTGTCATCCTCGTCGGTGCTCAGACCTTTTGTTACAACGGACAGTTTCTTGTATCCGATCCAGTTCTCACCCACAATGATTTTGAGTTTGTGGTCACCGGCCTCCAGATCCAGAAGATACTGGTCTTCGTTGACAGCGATTTTGTTCTTCTCCCAGTCAGTCATCGTACCGGCGATGTAGAACTTAGGAGCTTCCGGATCAACGGGCTTTACATAGAACTTACCTGCTACGGTAAATACGGCATTTTCTCCGTATTCAATAGCTATGTTCTGCAGACCTTCTCCTTCGAGCTTGAAGCAGATGTTGTTGTCTTCGTCCGTGCTCAGGCCTTTTGCAGGATTCGAGAGGTCACGGTAACCTTTCGCGGTATTCCAAGTACCATCGAGGGTAACTTTCATCTTGTAGTCCTGTCCGCCTTTGAGTGTGAGTGTCAGGATGTTGTCTGTAGTTTTGATTGCATCGGGTGCCCATTTCTTGTCTAATCCGGCGAGAGCGTCCACTACGAAAGCGGAGTCACCGGTAACATAGAACTTGGCAGCTTCGGGATCAACGGGTTTGTCCGGGAATTTGATACCAAGCGAGTCGTTCGCGAAGGTCCAAGTAACGGTGTAGTTACCTTCCACATCGGCTACGACTTTCATGTTCTCCTCGTTGTTGTCTTTGATGTTAGCAGCTCCGACCTTGTCGCGGCTGAACTGCATACCATTAGAACGCCATTCACCGTTGACGATGAGTTTGAAGTCATACGTACCTGCGTGCAGCGGTGCAGTGAGCGAAGCGGAAGCTTTATCCTCGGAGAGCACGAGCGGCAATTCGTTAGCCCATTCGTCCCACGAGCCTTTTGCAGAAACAGAAGGAGCATCTTCTTCCCCTTTCTCCGGGAATTCGATACCGAGCGAGTCGTTCGCAAACGTCCATGTCAGTGTGTACTTGCCTGCGGCGTCAGCCTTGAGAACCATGTTGGCTTCCAAGTTGCCGGTAATTCCAGCAGCTCCCGGTCTCTTACGAGAGAACTCGCGTCCGTTGGAACGCCATTCACCGTTGACGATGAGTTTGAAGTTAATGTCTCCCATAGGAATGGTCGGCAGTGAGAGCGAAGCAGATTTCTTGTCTTCTGCGAGGATGAATGCAAATTCCGAAGCCCACTCGTCAAGCGAGCTCTTCACAACGACGGTCGGATCTTTCGGGTCCTCTTCTCCGCCTTCTTCGTCGAGTTTAGACCAAGCGCCTTCCACTTTTTTACCTTCACCGGACCATGCAGCCGTCTCGGAAGTGATAGTGTAGAGCACTTTGTCGTCCTTCGGCAGTTTGAGGTCAGCCGTTTGAGCGCCCCAGTTCTGGAGTTCGCCTTCTCCGCTAACTCGTACGAAAATGACATTCTCGTACTTGTCGAGGTCGAGGCTAATCTCCCAGAGATCTGCCTTTTCTTCGACCGGAGTCATACGAACTCCCGGCCATTCGGCGTTTTTCTCAGCAGTTTCTCCTTCGCCGCTCCAAGCATAAGCAGCGACCGCAGCACCGTCGGCTTTCCACCAGCCTTGTGCCACCTTGCAATAAATCTTGGAATCAGCCGCATGGATTGCGCCGATACAAAGAATCATTGCCGTCATCATTGAGAATAATTTCTTCATGATAAAACTGATTTGTTGTTAATAATGTTAATTTAAGAATATAAGTAATTACAAAGTAATTATATATATGCATAAAAGTCGGCGCAAAGGTACGCATTTTTTTTCAAATGTGCAAGAAAAAAAACAAAAAAGCGTCAGAAAAGACGCTTTTTTGTTGTATATTGCTGTTTTCAGCGAATTATTTCAGTTCTGTTCCAAGTACATTGAAGGTCTTGTCTCCCTTCTTGATGAGCACTTGTCCGTTGCTGATCACTTTGACAGCCTTGACGGTAGCGTTTGTATTCTCCACGCCTTGTCTTGTAAGAATCTCGAACGTGCATCCAGCAGCGAACTCAGGAGTACCTTTGAAGTTGATGAGTTTACCGGTAACGCGTACTTTGTCGCCAACAGCCGGAGCTTCCTCAGCAGTCTCGCAAGCAGCACGGAAGGCTTGGAGCACCTCACCTCCGTCAGCAGCGTCAGCCATCCAGAAGGAGATATTCTTATATTGCTCGCTCCACTCCGTCTTGATGCCGGTTACAAAGCCCTCAATGGTGTATTCCTTACCGTCGTTGTATTCTTCCTTACCGTCATCAGCTGTAGTCAGAGCAGCCTCTGCAGCTTCTGCGCAGTTGGTCGGATCGGGCAGCGGCTCGCTCTTCTTTCCGAAGAAGTACAGGTTAGCGAATGCGAACGGGTTGCCCTCGAAGCTCTCGCCTGCTTGATTCTGATAGTTCTCAAATACGAAGCATTTCAAGTTCGAGAAGTCATAGCCATCAGGCCAATTAGCAACCTCGATATCGAAGTTATTCCAGCCTTGTCCGAGAGAGAGTACGACACCTTCTTTGTAGTTACCACCGGCAACAGCCTCAGCCGTGAACTTGATGGTACCAGGCAGCGGAGCCCACATATCAATGTGGATCGTCTTGTAATTGCTGAAATCGTGAGGATCATCGGTGTGAGCCGGGTCAATGATGCACTCCCAGGTCATAGCATTCCAGAAACCAACGTTCGTGCCGTCGAGGTCAAGTACCTCATAGCCACCAGCCCAGCCGGAGATCCAGAAGTTAGCATTGTTCTCAGCATAGTGGTTACAGAAAACAGCCATTACGTCAGCCTCGTCCTGTGCAGGAGCAGCAGGAGCAGTAGAAGGTTTTGTTTCGGGTTCGGGAGGAGTGATTTCGCCACCCTCATCATAGGTAATGGAGAAAGAAGTGATACGTGCTTGTCCGTTGTTAGCATCTCCTGAGTTTCCAACCGTAAATGTAGCGGATTGTGCATTCTCAAAAATAACAGTCTCTCCAGAAGCAGCTTCAATGAGAATACCGGTGTTTTGTGAAGCATACTCTAAAGTAATAGAGTTAATCGCGTGTCCTTCAGCAGCCGTAATAATCAGTTTGGCAGCCCCAGTCTGATAAAGACGGATTTGCTGGCCATTAGTGTAATACTTACCGGTGTTAGAGTCGGAAGCATCTGTAGAAACGGAAATGACTTCGTCCAAAGCGAATGGAGTTACCACAGTTCCGTTTTCCCACGAATTAGCAACAGCCAATTCCTCTACTGTCTTTGTAACAGTCGTAGCCATTAAACTACCTGCAAAAAGCACGGCAGTTAAGAGAGAAAAAAGTTTTTTCATAAGCGTGATTTTTTAAGTTAAACAAAAAGTTGGTTATACGTTAAATCGTAATTGCGGTGCAAAGTTACAAAAAGTTTTTGACATGTGCAAGAAAAATAAACTTTTTTCAAATTTTTGTTCATTTTTATGTAAATAAATTTGCATATACAGATATTTTTTTGTACCTTTGCAGTTGAATTCAGAGGAACATTTTCTGTTCCGAAAAGCAGCCGAATTCCGGCTCAAAGTCATAGCGAAGTATGTTTTATAACCTAGGTATCACCTATGTATAACCTAGGTATCACCTAGGTCTCGGTGTTGTTTCAATGTGATGTCGGTGTTGTAACGTAAAAAAGAGTGTGCCAGTTGTGACACACTCTTTTTTGATTTGCAAGAATCAGCGTTTTGGAGATTAACGAACTCTTGCTCCGAGGACATCGAAAGTCTTGTTTTCACGAATAATGAAGACATGACCGTTTCGGATGAGCTTGGTTGCATTTGTCTCTGCCTTGGTGTTTACAACATCCTGATGCTCCGTGTTATACACAATATGGATCGTGGAGCCGAAATAGGAAGTTGCATTCACTTCGATGCCATTCTCGGAGATAGTAACGGTACCAGAAATGAGGTAGTACGGGTTGTAGTATCCCTCTTCCTCAGCAGGCACACCGACGTACGACGGGAAGTCGTATTCGTCATTACCGCCCGGCGAAGCGAAGAACGTACCTTCTTCCTCGGAGTCGTTAATCTGGTAAGTTCCGTTTGGAATTTGTCCGTCGAAAGTCTCTGTAATGAACTCCAGATCGGCCCAGTTGGCAGCAGCTTCGAAGTCCTCATCGTCAGCGAGTACGAGTTCGACGATACCGAAGTCAGCGGAATAATCCATGTAGGTAGCGGCTACCATCGTGAGTTCGATATTGGTAGCATCTTCGGGCTCGTAGTCGTAGAAGAGTTCCTCTTCTTCTCCGCCACCGCCTTCGCCTTTTTCAACGATGACGAAAGTGCCACCTTTCTTGGTCTCAGGGATGTTGTTGTACAACTGCAGTGTACCCGTTACGCGCACGAGGTCACCGACCTCCGGTGCATCAGCTTCGTTCTCGCAGTTGACGCGGAAAGCCTCGAACACATTCTCACCGTTGGGTTCGTCAGACATCCAGAAAGAGACGTTCTTGTATTCAGCAGTCCAAGCTTCGATGATTTCGGTCACATAACCTTCCACAATTACTTGTGCAGAACTGCCGTTGAGCGCCATTTGGGCCGCTTCTTCACAGGTAATGACGTCGCCTACAACAGGAGGTTCTTCGCCACCGCCGGCTTTCTCAATGATGACAACAGTACAACCTGCTGCGAGTTCAGGAACGTCGTTCTTCTCATAATAGGTGAGTGTACCGGAAACTTTTACGAGGTCACCCACTTCGGGAGCGTCGGCCTGTGCACACTCACATTTGTAAGCCTCGAAGACCTTGCCGCCATCCTTGGTGTCCGCCATCCAGAAACTCATTGAGCCATCTTTCCAAGCAAAGGCGATTTCGGTCACATAGCCTTGTACGGACACCGCGTCCGTCTTTCCTGCACGAGCAGCAGCTGCGGCATCCACGCAGGTCATGACGTCGCCTACGACGGGAGGTTGTTCGCCACCGCCGGCTTTCTCGATGATAACAACGGTACATCCCGCTGCGAGTTCAGGAACGTCGTTCTTCTCATA
>Ga0310694_10002669_pt1 | contig 18029 bp, 13 predicted proteins | sample 174DNAGHGhighgp2_FD_203884 | JGI IMG/M metagenome (GOLD analysis project Ga0310694, IMG submission 203884) | Sheep rumen microbial communities from Palmerston North, Manawatu-Wanganui, New Zealand - 1742 DNA GHGhigh gp2 (v2) (version 2) | ecosystem: Host-associated > Mammals > Digestive system... | reverse complement strand
TCTTCGGTGTAAGCACTGTACCAGTCGGCGCACCACTCCGAGACGTTACCGCTCATGTCGAACAGTCCGAGCTCGTTGGCCTGCTTCGACCCAACGGCGTGAGTGCCATAGTCCTCGCTGTCGCTACCCATAGCATAGCTGTTGTCGAAGTACCAAGCCACATCATTGATATTGTCGCTACCGGCATAGAGAGTGCTGGTGCCGTTGATGCCACCGCGGGCGGCAAATTCCCACTCGGCCTCGGTGGGCAGACGGAAGTTCTCACCGGTAAGCTCATTCAGTCGAGCAATGAATTCCTGGCAATCTTCCCAGCTCACCTGGTCAACAGGACGCTGCAAGTCGCCTGTGAAGTTGCTGGGATTGGTACCCATGACAGCTTCCCACAATTCCTGGGTCACCTCGGTCTGACCAATGCTGTAGGGCGACAAGGTCACATCATGGGCGGGCATCTCATCGAGGTTGGCATAGCCTTCGGCAACGAGAGCGCTCTCAACACCCATCGAGAAGGTGCCGCCATCCACGGCTACCATCTGGAAGTCCACACCGTTGACGGTGAACAGGCCGGGATCGGTTTCAGGTTCGGTTTCGCCGTTAACATTCTGCAGACGGTCCATGAATGCGTTAACAGCCTCCTGCAGGTCGGCGAAATTCTCATCCATTACCGAACTGCAATCGAGCAGGAGCATCACGAGTGAGCTGGAATACACGCTCTCCACCTCGGGCAGACGTGATGCCGAGAACTCGGTGCTGGCCTCCCATTCGTTCTGGCCCTCGATCAAGTACCACTCCTGAATCATATCCTTATTGATGCACTCCTCGTTGTCAAGTTGAATGCCTTCAAACACCATATTGACAAACATGCCATCGGTGCTCGAAGCGGCGACACTGTCACCAGCAGTGCAGGTCATGCCCTGATATACGATATCAGTCAGGCTGCGAGACTTGAGCGAGAAGGTACCTTCAATGTAAACCTCGGAGTCGTTGACGGTCTCACTGGTCACATCATCAAAGGTAAAGCGGATGCGAGTACCGGTGCCTACACCCGGGAAGATGAGGGTCAGCGTCTCGGACATGTTGCGGCCCACCACATCCTCGGCAATCGTCTGGAAGCAAGTGGTCACATCTTCCATCTTGGTCAGCTCAATCGCTTTGGTCGAGTCACAGGCCAGTGCATAGAGGTTGCTGCGGAACTGGTTGGCATCCTTAATGTTGTCATTGATCAGTCCAACAGAATAAGCTCTGATGGGTTGGCCATAGATACGCTCATTGGCGATGCGGCCACTGATGGCTCCGGCATACTCTGCCTCGGTCTCATACTTGTCGGTCATCATCAGCGAACCCTGGTCAACGCCCTCGGTGAAGGTCACCAGAGCGACATTCTTCAGGTTACGCGGACAGCGGGCTGCATTCAGGGCGTCCAGCGCCTTGTCGGCCGAGTAATAAAGCAAACGACCGGGCTGCGTGGTAAGCGAATTCACAAAGGCGGTGAATCCATCGACCGTCGTGGAATCCAGCAAGGAAATGTCCCTGGTATTAAGCGTCTGATTGTAGCCGATGATACCCAAATACTCACCTGTCTCGGCCATGGGAATGGCGGGACCGGTCAGCACAAGGTCAATCAGGTAGTTGATATCAGCAATATTGATATCACCATCCTGGTTCACATCGCAACTCATGTCATGGCTATCCGACAAAATTGCATTAATCAACACATTGATATCGGCAATATTCACATCACCGTCAGCGTTTATATCGCCATCGATGTTACTTGAGTAATGGCGAGGGCCAGCCAACGCCATCACAGTTGACAATAAAATCAACGAAAAAAGAGTAGTTAATCTCATGTTTATTATTTTTAGTTAATTATGTTATTCTATTGATACCGCACAATTTTTAACCTACAAAATTACTCCTTTTTTATCCAAATCACAAACTTTTTTTCAATAATAGTTATTAACAGTTTCCCATTTCGTGCATTTTTTGGTGTATCTTTGCAGCAAAAATTGTCACAAACGTAATTTTTTCGTCCAAAACACTTCACGATCTGCTATCAACACGCTGTGTTGCCATGGTTTCGACGATTCATATCATAGGGGTCTTGATGACTGTCGCTCTGCTGGTTGCCGTCAGTTGGCTGTCAGGGCGAAATGTCAAAGATGCACGCACTTTCACTACCGGGGGAAACGCTGGCAGTTGGATGGTGTGTGGCGCGCTGCTGGGTACGCTGGCTGGCGGCCAGTCCACCATCGGCACGGCTCAGTTGGCCTTCTGCTACGGTCTGTCGGCATGGTGGTTCACCATCGGGGCCGGACTGGGCGCACTTGTGTTGGGGCTGTTCTATGCAGGACCGTTGAGACGCAGCGGCTGCACGACACTGCTCGAAATCGTCAGCCGTGAGTATGGGCACAAAGCCGAGACCGTGGGTTCGATCCTGTTCCTCATCGGCATCTTCATCAGCATCATGTCACAAGTGCTGTCCTCATCGGCAATGATAGGCAGCCTTTTCGGCATCTCCACCGTGTGGTCGTCTATAGCCGGTGCGGTGCTCATCATGCTGCTGGTGCTTTTTGGCGGCATACGCAGCGCCGGCGTGGGTGGTATCGTCAAACTCATACTGCTATACCTGTGTTCTCTGGCAGCTGGCATCGTGGTGTGGCACATCGCAGGTGGATTCTCGGGACTGCGCGACGGAGTGGATACCGTCTATCAGTCCCCTACCCTTGCAACGGTGAACGGCCTCACCGATATCGAGAGCATCCATCACCGCTATGGCAGTCCTTTTGCTCGAGGGTTCTTCAAGGACATGGGCGGTTGCCTGTCACTCATCCTGGGAGTGGTGTGCACACAGAGCTATGCCCAGTGCATCTGGTCGGCTGCCAGCACGCCCAAAGCCCGTCGAGGTGCCCTGCTCTGCTCCCTGTTCATGCCCATCATTGGTGCCGCTTGCACGCTGGTCGGTATCTACATGCGGGGCCACTACGTCACCGCCGAGGAGCTCCAAGCCATGCAAGCCGCAGGCGAGACCTTACCGCAAGGCCTAGGCGTCATTGAGAACTCGGCACAGGCCTTCCCTGCCTTCATTCTCGGGCATCTGCCAGCCTGGTTGGGTGGCTTGATGCTCGGTACCATGCTCATCAATATCCTGGGATGCGGCAGCGGCCTCTCGCTGGGGGCAGCCACCATTCTCGTGCGTGACGTGTACGGCAATTTCAAGCGCCGCTTGGGCGTGACCTCATCGCCCCTGTCACCACTCACCCAGACGCGCCTGTCCATCGTCGGAATCCTCGCCGCAGCCGTCATCACCACCCTGCTCTTCAACAGCACATTCATTAACGACCTCGGCTTCCTCTCACTGGGTCTGCGTGCCGTTGCCATCCTATTCCCGCTGTGTTTCGCCCTGTGGTGTCCAGGCCGATTCCAGCCCAGAGCCGTCCTTCTCGCAATGCCTGTCGGTGTCGCCGCTCTGCTCCTCGCCCAAGCCACATCCATGCCCGGCGACCCCGTCTATTACGGCCTCACCGCCTCCCTCCTCACCATCCTCCTCAAATCAAAATAGCCATTAGGGTGTCCCTTAAAAACGCATTAGCGAGATGTAGGGCCTCGCCTTGGCGTGGCCGCTATAAATCTATATATCGCGAAATTCGTAGTTTAATCCAATGAGACACAAGGCCATAGCATTATCCTCTATTCGTTAAGGATGAGGTTGATGAGGGTGTTGATGTCGGCGATGTTGACTTCGTTGTCGCCATTGACGTCACCTGCTGTGGCGGCATCACCGCTCAGGATCATGTCGATGATGGTGTTGACGTCGGCGATATTAACCTCGCCGTCGTCGTTCACGTCGCCCTCAAGGGTTTCGGCCTCTTTATAGACAAAGCTGATGATGGGGCCATAGGCCGTTGAGTGTGAAATGCCGTCAAAGTCAAGGTAACTGGTCTTGCAACGGGCATAATAGGTCGTTCCGTCAACCATGAGTTTACCATCCACCTTCATCTGCTCGGCCGGTAATGTGGTCTCATACTGTCCGTTTTTCAACGTCTCGATGAAGCGTGAACGTCCCCACGTGTTATCCTTGCTTGACACCTCAACCACGTAGGAGGTAGCCCACTGCTGGGGCTTGAGAGTGATGTGCTGTCCCTTGTACAGGACGCCACCGTCAACAGGCACAGCAAAGCGGGCTGCGGCATGAGCGATCGAGAAGCGCACCACATTGCTCGTCATCGTTTCGCCGTCAACCGTGAGGATGACACGGGCGAAGTAGGCATTGCCGGGTTCAAGCAGCTCATCAGGAATAACGAGAGCTCCCGTTGTCGAGGTTCCGCTATAAATAATCGTCTCAAACGTGTCGCTGCCAGACAGTTCCAGCGTCGCTTCCTCATCGCTGCCACAGGTGTACCACTGGGCCGTAACAGGCACCTCAAGGTCTTGGCTGCCATCGGCAGGAGACGTGATGGTGAGCAACATGGGTGTGAAGGCACGCACCTCGCTCACGCCGCTGTAACAGCTGTCGGCACACGACTGAACGCGCCAATACAGCAATTCGCCATGGGTAAGCTTGCTGAAAGCCAAGGCACTGGCAACGGTATCGGTAACAGTGAGATGCTCAAGGACATTGTCAAACTCGGACGTGGTGGCCAGTTCAACCACATAGCTAGTCGCACCCTCCACCTGATGCCACGTAAACTTGAACGGGGCATCGGGACTGGAATTGTTCTCAGGACTGATGAGCAATGGACTGTCGAGTTGGTCGAGTTCCACACTCAGGAAGGCCGGTTCCCACTCGTTGCCCACACGGTCAAGCACGCACACGGCAAACTGGTAACCCTGCTGATACTGGGCTGGGATATCGTAGGACGGGTCATAAGTCATTCCCAGCAGGTAATCGATCTGCCCCGTGAATGTGTTTTTGTTCATCGTGATAGGAAAGGCATAGACCGTGTAACGCACGTTGTCATAGCCGTTCCATGAGAGTTGGTTGCCCGTGCGGGCCAAATCCTGCACCTCACCTGGATTATAACCCTGTTTCCACGACATGACAGGAGGCAGAGCGGGGCGGGTAAACACGGTGTTCTTGAGGTAATGGGCCAGGGTGTTGCTGTTGAGGGCATACAGGTACTTGCAAGAGTAAAAAATCGCACCGGGATTGCCGTCCACCGAACTAGTGCGGTTGTACTCCACCTCATCGGCATACTCCTTGTACTGCACCGCTGTCGATGAACTGGTCAAACCCGAGATCGATGAGGAGATATAGACCTGACGGCCAAAATGGGCAGCAATCTGACCCCACCAACCTGTAATCTTGCCATAGTCATTGGTGCTGTGGCCAAAAGGCCAATACACCTGCGGCGAGATGTAGTCGATGCTCTGTGCCTCGAGCCATGCCAACGGGTCACTGAAGATGCCGTTGTACTGCCAGTCGCTGCCGGTGGGACACGGATCCACGCCATGCTTACCGGCTACCGCCGAGCTTGACGCTGCCACACCTGCCGGAGAGATGCCGTAGCGCACTTCGGGACGCGTTTCCTGAATCATGTCATAGACGGCCTGCACCATGCGGTTGACGTTGTCGCGACGCCAGTCGCCAAACGAGAGCGTCGTGCCCGAATTCTTCCATTCGTTATAGTCCTGGGCCGTGGCATCGGTGGGGATGCCGCTGGGATAGAAGTAGTCGTCATAGAGGATACCATCAACATCATAGCCCGTGATGATTTCCTTGCACACCGCCACAATGCGGTCGATGGTGCGCTGCTGGCCCGGGTCAAGGATAACAGTCGAACCATAGGTGAGCAGCCAGCCGTCCTCCTTGAGTTCGCGGTCCTGGGCGGTGTTCCAGTCGGTGCCCGTGCTCCAGCGGTAGGGATTCACCCACGCATGGCACTCCATGCCGCGCTGGTGGCAGCCCTCGACGACATACTGCAAGGGGTCAAAGCCCGGGTATTGGCCACGCGTGCCCGTCAGGTAGCTTGACCAGGGCTCCAGGCTCGACTGGTACATCGCGTCACACATCGAGCGAACCTGGAAGTTGACGGCATTGAAGCCGTTGACCTGCAACGAGTCGAGCAGGCGGTCCATCTGGGCCTTCTGCTTGGTGGCTCCAGCGCCTTGCGAGGGCCAGTCAAGACACCACACGGTAGCGATCCAAGCCGAGCGGAACTCCCGCTTGGGCATCCCATAAGCCCAGGCACATGTCATCATGCCCGAGAGCAACACGGCTGCGAGCATCATTGTAAGATATCGTCTCATAATAGATTGAATTTTGATTAAAGTCTATCGAAGGGGATGTGGGCCAGCAGCTCGCCGAAGCGGTTGGCTCCCTCCTGCAACTGGCCCTCGACCATCTTGCGCAGGAAGAATGGCAGGTTCAACTGCAGCTCGGCAGTGCTCAACGTCGTCTCGTCGGGCTGTTGCTCCAGGTTGATGACCATGTTGATGGGTACAGGTGACGACGAGGCGGTATAGACGACGCGCTGCCCTTCGACACTGTTCTCGTGGTCGAGCGACAGGGTCACTTCGCCCATGGGAGAGTCGATCGAGATGGCGTCTTGAGTGAACTTGACGGTATCGAGATGCTGACGCGCCTCGCCGTCAATCTTATCGGCATGAGCATCAATCTGGCTCTTGATAAGCGAGGGATTGGTGAGTTTGCTGTAAATTGTCATGGCATCACATGCGATGACATGGGGAGTGCTCTTGAAGGATTCCATTGTTTTCAGTTGTCAGTTTTCAGTTGTCAGTCGATAGCGTCAATGCCGAGAGGGGTCCAGTTCTCGGGGTCGTTGTGCCATTGTTGCAAAGTCTCTACGTCGGCGGGCGTGAGCTGGTTTTTGTCAATGGCTACGTCCAACATCGTTTCAAAGTCGGTGAGCGTAATCACCGGCAGTTTGGCACGCTTGAGCGCCTTTGCAGCACGAGAGAACTGATAGTCAAAGATGACCACAGCACCCAGAACGATGCCTCCGGCTTCCTGAACGGCGTTCAGGCATTTCATGCAATTATTGCCCGTCGAGAGTTGATCCTCGATCAGGACCACCTTCTGCCCAGGTTTGATGTCACCCTCGATGAGGTTCTCGAGACCGTGATCCTTAGGGGTGGAGCGAACATAGACAAAGGGCATGGCCAGCGAGTCGGCAACCAGGGCTCCATGGGCAATGGCGCCGGTAGCGATTCCGGCAATGACCTCGGCCTCGCCGAAGTGCTCCATAATGAGGCGTGCCATCTCTACCTTGATGAGGTTGCGCACATCAGGATAGGACAAGGTCATCCTCAAGTCGGTATATATGGGAGACTGCCAACCTGATGCCCATGCAAACGGGCTATCAGGCTGCAACTTTATCGCACTGATCTGCATCAGTTTTTCAGCAAGCAAGGTATCTAAAATCTTCATTTTGGTAATTAAAGGTTGAAAATCGTGCGAAATTAGCAAAATCTTGCGGTTGTACGGCACGCAACGGCAAGAAAAAAACAAAAAACTTGTTAAAGCGGCTTATTCACCACACCAATCCGCTGTTTTTGACTGGGATGAGGCTCAAAAGTTCATAGCGACACGCAGACCTAGGTATTTGTTGGCTGTGTTCGGCTCGGTCTCGTCGCGGAAGGCATTGCGGCATCTGCATTCAGGGAAAGCCCAACATCCGCCACGATAGACGTTCTCGTATCCCGATTCAGGACCGATAGGATTGGTAACCGTGCCTTCTGGGTAGATGGCATACCAGTCCTGACACCACTCGTTCACGTTGCCGCTCATATCATAGATTCCCAGCTCATTAGCTTGTTTGGATGCCACGGGATGGGTCATGCCTTCGCTGTTCTCCTCATACCAGGCAACGTCATCAATATTGTTGCTGCCCGAGAGTCGATAGGTCAGGCTCCGATTACCGCCACGGGCGGCATATTCCCACTCAGCCTCGGTGGGTAGCCTGAATGTCTTGCCTGTGAGTTCCGAGAGCTTGTCAACAAACAGTGCGCAGTCAAACATCGATACGGTCTCGACAGGACGCAGCGGGTCGCCGACGAATTTGCTGGGGTTATAACCCATCACAGCCTCCCACAACTCTTGCGTAACCTCGGTCTGTGCGATATAGTAGCTCCACAACGTCACCTCATGTACTGGCCCCTCGTTGCGGAACACTCCGGGCCACTGCTCGGGTGTGCTGCCCATCATGAACGTGCCGCTCTCGACAAACACCATTGTGAAATCGACTCCGTTGACTGTTATCGTCACATGCTGGTTTTGCGGCTCAAGAGCGCTTAACAGCCATTCGATGAGGCACGTCACATCCTCGATGTCGGCTACTCCATCGCCATTGACATCGTCAACCGCCAGGTCACCATCAGCCGTTGTCTGGCCCAACGCAATGCTGATAAGGGTCGTCACATCTTCGATATCTGCACTTCCGTCACCATTCACGTCCACCTGCAAACCACTGGTGCGGGCGGCGACAGGCCATGCCATCAACATGGCAAAAAACAGAATTATAAAAGACTTTTTCATCATTTCCAGGTTTTATCAGGTTACACCAATTTCTTATTCCTTGCAAATATACCTAGATTTTTGAAAAAAATAAGTATTTTTGCCACACAAAACGAATATATTATTGATTATGGCAAATAGTAAAACTGGCATCGTACTCGAGGGGGGTGGCATGCGCGGCATGTACACCTGTGGCATCCTCGACGTGCTCATGGAAAACCGCATCTACCTGGACGGCATGGTCGGCGTGTCGGCAGGCATCGCCTTTGGCTGCAACTACAAGTCCCGGCAGATTGGACGCGCCTTGCGTTACAACGTTCGATTTGCCCACGACAAGCGTTACAGCGGCATGATGTCGCTGTTAAAAACAGGCAACTACTATAATGCCTACTTTGCCTACAAGCTGGTACCGACACACTATGACGTGTTTGACTACAACGTCTTTGAAGACTCTCCCATGGAATGTTACGCGGTGTGCTTTGACGTGAAGAGCGGCGAAGGGGTTTATCATCGACTTGACCACGTAAACGACGACTTCTTTGAATGGATCAGGGCTTCGGCATCAATGCCTGTGGTGGCACAACCTGTCGAGGTGGGTGGACGACTGCTGCTCGACGGCGGCCTGGCCGACTCTATACCGCTGGAGTTCATGATGAGCAAGGGCTACCAGCGCAACGTGGTCATCCTCACGCGCGAGGAGGGCTTCCGCAAGACCGCCGAGCATGGCATGTGGCTGATGAAGCCAATGTTGCGCAAATGGCCAAAGGTCATCGAGGCACTGCGTCACCGCCCGGCTCATTACAACCAGCAACTGCAGGTGGTACGTGAACAGGAACGACTGGGAAACGCTTTCGTGTTCAGACCGCTCAAACCGCTGAACGTTAGCCGTACGACACATGATTCCAAGGAGATGAACCGGGTCTATCAGCAAGGCCGCGAAGAGGCTCTGCAGCGGCTCGATGAACTGAAGAAATTCTTAGCCGTTGACACTCAAACCGCCGAGGTCACCAATGAACAGCCCTAAGCAACCACTGACAACGGCCCAGGCGATGAACCGCGCGGCGGCGCTGTGTGCCCGCAGCGAGCAGGCTCCTGGCGACATCCGCGAGAAACTGGCCCGTTGGGGCCTGAACAGCGGTGACGCCGAGACAGTGCTGCGCCAGCTCACCAAACAGGGGTTCATCGATGAGGAACGCTACGCCAGGGCTTTTGTCAAGGACCGCTTTGCCTTCAATGGCTGGGGACGTATCAAGATAGCCCATCAACTGCGGCAGAAAGGCATCCCAGCCGCCGTAATTGAGGAGGCGATGGCTGTCATCGACGACGGGCAGTACCGTGAACGGCTGACAGAATTGCTACACGCCAAGTGGCGCACCGTCAAGAGCCGTGAGCCCCGTGCCGCATGGGCAGCGATGATGCGCTTTGCCGCATCCAGGGGATTTGAGACGGGTATCGCAAGCGAGTGTGTCAAACGAGTGACCCGAATCGATGATCAAGACGATTAAGCAATGGTTGAACGCGGCAGCCGACGTGGTCATGCCTCGCGTCTGTCCCGTATGCCAACAGGCGCTCGACAGCGATGAGCATTGGTTGTGCCGACAGTGCCTTGCCGCACTGCCGCGCACACGCTACGAGGAAGTCGAGTTCAATACCATGGAGCAGCATTTCGCAGGCAAGGTGCCCATCGAGCGCGCCACGGCCTATTTCTTTTATGAGAAAGGGTCGCCCTACGCCTCAATCCTGCATGACATCAAGTATCACGGACTCCCTACCATGGGCCGCTGGCTCACGGCACGCGCCGTGCGCGACATGCAGGCCAGCCGCTTCTTTGACGGCATCGACGCGGTGACGGCAGTGCCCCTTCACCGCAGCAAACTCGCCCACCGCGGCTACAACCAGAGCGAATACCTGGCACGCGGCATCGCCGAGGCACTTCACATACCGTATGTAGAAGCGCTGAAAGCCGTTCGCCCCCACTCCACCCAAACCCATAAAGGCGCCATGGAACGCTGGCAAAACATTCAGGGCAACTACGCCTTAAGAGACAATGCCGACCGACTGGCCGGCAAGCACATCCTGCTGGTGGATGACGTCATCACCACGGGCTCCACCCTCACCGTGTGCGCCACCCTACTCAAGTCCATCCCCAACGTCACAGTATCCCTCTTCACCCTAGCCGCTGCAAGACTGGAGTAAAAATTTTTCATTTCATGAAAAATTTGTGTATAGGGGATTTGCGCCTTACGGCGCGTGGATTAGCGCTTGCAGCGCGTGGATTAGCGCCTTCGGCGCGTGTATAAGTGGATTTGCGCTTGCAGCGCGTGGATGGTGTATGGGAATTTTTACTATCTTTGTATTTGGTTTAAAAATTCTTGAATATGGAATATATGTATCATTTTGAAAAGCTTGAAGTGTGGCAGCTATCTCGACAGGTAGTGATTGCCGTCTATCAAGTCATTAATAAATTGCCTATAGAAGAAAGGTTTGCACTCGGTGACCAATTAAGGCGTGCAGCCATTTCTGTACCATCCAATATTGCCGAGGGGATAAGCAGGGTTGCAGTAAGGGAAACGATTCATTTTCTTGAAATCGCTTACGGCTCGTTAATGGAAGTGTACTGCCAGCTCCAGATAGCCCTGGATCTCCAATACATTAATGAAGACGATCTCAAACAGATAAAACCACTGATATTTAAAACCTCAAAGCTGCTGAACGGTCTTCACGAATCCAAAAAGAAATCACTCTAAACAAAACAGTGCCCATAGGCACTGAATCCCATACACCATACACGATTATCGGAACCGAACGGCTCCGATAATCAAATCCACCATACACAGTTAACGGCACCGAAAGGTGCCGTTAACTTATCTCTCTTAGAATTCCTCTTTTTCCTTGGCTAGGTTGCGGTAAGCAAGCTTGCCTTCCAGATATTCTTGCGTCGCTATCAAGGTGGGCTTGGGAAGTTTCTCGTAATACTTTGAGATCTCAATCTGCTCACGGTTTTCGCTGATTTCCTCCAGGGTGTCGTTCATCGTGGCAAACTCCAGAAGCTTATGCTCAAGGTCCGACTTCATCTCGGCGGCAATCTGGTTAGCACGCTTGCTGATGATGCAAACGGTCTCATAGATGTTACCTGTGGGCTCTGCCATCTCGATGATGTCATGAACTGTAGTTGTGAGTGGCGCGTTAGTCTTCTTGTAATCCATGTCTAACTTGAAATTATTATTAATGTGTTGTTATTGTCAGTCATCAATTGCCGTTCACCTGCTTGTTGGCAATCTTGAAAATGTTGTCGGCTTCCTTGCGCATCTTGCTCTCGGGATAGTCGTTGATAAACGAGTAGTACTCGTCAATTACTGTGCGGAAACGCTCTACCTTCTTTTCCACGACGCTCTCGCTGGCTTCCTTGAATCGGGCACGGAGCACGAGCATTTCCAGTTCTTCCTTGTACTTGCTGTAAGGATAGGACTTGATGGCGTTCTGGGCAGTGATGACAGCACTCTCATAGTTGTTGCCCATGTAGTTGCCCAGATTGTAATACAGCGTCGCGTTCTGCAGTTCCTTGAGCACCAGCTTGTCCTGCAACTCAAACACGGCACTCTGCGCGATAGTGGCCTTGTCACTCTTGGGGAAGTAGTCAAGGAAGGCCTGCAGTTCTTCCATGGCACGGACGGTCTCGGTCTGGTCCAGCTGAGCCTCGGGGGAGTCGAGATAGAAGCCGTAACCGGCGTAGAAGCGGGCCAGTTCGGCATATTGTCCGCGGGGATAGCGCTGATAGTACTGCTTGAAGTAGGAACCGGCATTGATGTAGTCCTTGTTCTCGTAGTAGCTCAGTCCCAACAGATATAATGACTCCTCGGCCTTGGGTGTACCACGGAAAACAGGCACAAGGTCGGTCAGGATAGTGTAGGCCTGAGCATAGCGCTTGTTCTCAAACGCCTTCTTGGCATAGGCATACTTGTACTCAAGGTCACTGCTTTTCATCACCTTGTTGTACTCGCCACAGCCTGCCAGCATGCCGACCAAAGCCAATATTATCGTCAATCTCTTGATCATCGGGAATTCGATTTTGCGCATTTAGCCTGCAAAATTAGATATTTTTTATAATGTGTGCAAGCCATGGGGCCGAAATACCCATTTATTTCGCAAAATTTAACGCAACAGCGATTACATAGCCCGTCATAATGCTATCAGTTACGGCCAAAGGCTCGCCGAGAAAAGATATTTTTCAATAAACAAGCCTGTTTTTCGGGAAATGGTTGTAACTTTGCAGTATTGAAATCATCAATCACATTAAACGTTTAACTTTTCATTAAAAAGAGACATGAGAAAGAACATTGTTGCGGGAAACTGGAAGATGAACACCACTGTTCCCGAGGGTGTGCAGCTCGCCAAGGAAGTATGCGAGGCAGTATCGGCAGCCGAGGGGCTGAAGTGTGACGTCGTTGTGGGTGTGCCCTTTACTCACCTGACGGCCGTGCGCGAGGTCATTGACATCAACAAGGTGGGCCTTGCCGCCCAGAACTGTGCCGACCACACCAGCGGTGCCTATACCGGTGAGGTGTCGGCTCCCATGGTAGCCTCGACAGGCGCCAACTACGTCATCCTGGGTCACAGCGAGCGCCGTGGCTACTACCACGAGACAGCCGAGATCCTGAAGACCAAGGTTGACCTGGCGCTGGAGAACGGACTGAAGGTGATCTTCTGCTGCGGCGAGAGCCTTGAGGAGCGCGAGAACGGTTCGTTCAAGGATGTCATCGGTGCTGAAATCCGTGACTCTCTGTTTCACCTCACTGCCGAGCAGTTTGCCAACATCGTGATTGCCTATGAGCCCATCTGGGCCATCGGTACCGGCAAGACCGCCACAAGCGACCAGGCACAGGAAATCCACGCCTTCATCCGCGGCCTGCTGGCCGAAAAGTTCGGCGCTCAGGTAGCCGACGACACGACCATCCTGTACGGCGGCAGCTGCAAGCCCAGCAATGCTCCCGAACTGTTTGCCAAGCCCGACATCGACGGCGGCCTCATCGGCGGTGCATCGCTCAAGGCTGGCGACTTCATGGGTATCGTTACCGCTTTCTGATCCAAGCGTTTATCCCATCTCACATAATCAAGGATGGTATCCTCACTTTGACGGATACCATCCTTAATTTTTACGCTATTTCAATGCGTCAGCTACGGCGGTGTGTCATAATCCAACTGCTAGAACAATAACCGCCTTACGGGCGGGAAATTAAGCAAAATTATTAATAAAATTATTATAAATATTTATTTTGTTTAATTTTTTTATACAAATTTTGTTTAACTTCTCGGCCGCTAGGCCGATTAAAGTTTCAGGCGCGGATTATCACACAACGCCATCCGCCCATACTAAGGGCAAAGTCTGAATATCAGCAGTTTATTTCTTCTCGAGCAGGGTGACGTTCTCGACGTGGTGGGTGTGCGGAAACATGTCCACGGGCTGGATCTCCACGACACGGTATTTCTCGTCGAGCAGGGCGATGTCGCGCGCCTGGGTCGCGGGGTTGCAGCTCACATACACCAGGCGCTGGGGCTCGGCATTGAGGATGACCTTGACGACGTCCTCGTGCATACCGGCGCGCGGCGGGTCGATGATCATCACCTCGGGGCGGCCGTGTTCGGCGATAAAGCCGTCGGTGAGCACGTCCTTCATGTCGCCGGCATAGAACAGGGTGTTCTCGATGCCGTTGACGCGGGAATTAAGCTTGGCGTCCTCGATGGCCTCGGGGACATACTCGATGCCGATGACCTGACGGGCCTGACGGGCCACAAAGTTGGCGATGGTGCCCGTGCCGGTGTACAGGTCATACACGAGTTCGTCGCCCGTGAGGGCAGCCATGCGGCGTGCCACCTTATAGAGCTCGTAGGCCTGGCGCGAATTGGTCTGATAGAAGGACTTGGGACCCACGCGGAATTTCAGCCCTTCCATCTCCTCCTCGATGTAGTCACGACCGCTGTAGGTCACAAATTCCTGGTCGGCCAGCGAGTCGTTGACCTTGAGGTTGACGACATAGAGCAGCGACGTGATCTGCGGGAAACGGTCGCGCACGGCGCTCATCACGTCCTCGATGGCGGCACGGTCGTCCTGGCCGAACACGATGACCTCCATCACCTCGCCCGTGCTGGCGGTGCGCGTCATGGTCATGCGGATGAAGCCCTGCTGCCCACGGATGTCGTAGAACGAGTAGCCCTTCTCCACGCAGTGATTGCGGATGAACAGGCGCATCTCGTTGCTGATGTCGTCCTGTAGCCAGCAGCGCTTGATGTCGAGCACCTTGTCAAAGGCGCCGGGGATGTGGAATCCCGCAGCGTTGCGGTCAGGGAACTCTTCCCCACTCTCCAGCTGCTCGCGGGTGAGCCAGCACTTGTTGCTGAAGGTGAATTCCAGCTTGTTGCGGTAATGGGTCGTCGTCGCCGAACCCAGGATGGAGTTGATGGCGGGGATCGGCACCTTGGCGATTCGTTCCATGGCGTCAACCACCTGCTGCTGCTTGCACTGCAGCTGGTACTCGTAGGGCAGATGCTGCCACTTGCAGCCGCCGCACAGCCCGAAGTGCTCGCACATCGGCTCCACACGCAGCTCGCTGGGCTTCACCAGCCGCTCGATATGTCCTTCGGCATAGCTGTGCTTCTTGCGGTCGATCTTCAGGTCAATCACATCGCCGGGAGCCCCAAAGGGCACAAACACCACCAGGTCGTTCCAGCGGCCCAGGCTCTTGCCCTCGGCCGCCACGCCCGTTATCTCAAAATTTTCAATTACCGGAATATCTTTCTTCTTTCTCATTTCGCCTGCAAAGGTACTACAAAAAACCAACACGATAATAAAAGGAAAACAATAAGTACAACAAATGATTGATTGCGGATGCCATTGTCATTATTGTACTTATTGTTTTCTTTTCAGTTGATCAAGTTGAGTGAGTTGTTTTTAATATGGAGAGCGGATGCCATTGTCATTATTTGTTTTCCATTTAGCGTACGTCAAACCACGAGGAGCAACTCATGAATCGTTGCTCCTCGTGGTCACAATAGTTGTTGAGGTTGTCTTGAAAAACCCAGTGGCTTAGTTGCCCAGCACGAGTGCTATCAGCGCGGTCACGTCGGTCACGTCGATCGAGGTGTCGCCGTTGATATCGGCCGCCGCATGGTTGACCGGCGTGCCGTTCAGCACAGCACCTATCAGGCCGGTCACGTCGCTGATGTCAACCGAGCCGTCGCCGTTCAGGTCGCCTCGCTTCACCGCCGGCTTCGGAGTGAGTTTCACGTCGTCGATGGCGAAGTAATCGCCATCGGGATCGGCGCTGCCGTCCTTGCTGTAGCTCCACTTCAAGGTGTGGGTGCCGGCCTCCAGGTCAACCGAGTAGCTCTCCCAGTCGTTCTGGTACTCGCCATACTCTAAACGCGCCCTGCCGTCGATGTAGAACGTGCATGCGTCGTAGATCCTGTCTTCCTCGTAACCTTCGCCCCACGCCTTGAAGTTAAACGACAGGGTCGCGCCGCCCTCGGGAACATCAACCGTCGATGTCAGCGTCGACGTGGTGCTGGCAACGCCCGCATTGCCCGACTCGGCATAGTGGCGCGCGCCGCCGCCACTGATCACCTGCCACGGATAGGCCGACGTGCTCTCGAAGTGGATAGTGCCACCCTCCACGTTCAGCGCGTCGTCAAGGGTAATGATTTCATAGATGTCATAGAAGTTCTTCCAGTAATTTGCATTCGCATAGGCATCGCGGCAGCCGTAGGGGACATAAAGGTTCGCACCCTGATACTGGTCGATGAACGTGGTGCTCTGGATTGTTGGCGGCACAGTTGCCAGGCTGATGATGTCGCCCCTTATCAGTTCTGTGCATCCATAGAAAGCATAAGAACCTATTGACCGCAGACCGCTGCCCAGCGTCACTTCGGTCAGTCCTTCACAGTTTTCAAAAGCATACACACCGATGCTCGTCACGCTGTTGGGGATGGTGATGCTTGTCAGCGAAGTGCAGTTCTTGAAGACGGTGTTGCCAATAGTGGTTACCGTCTCGGGGATGGTCACGCTGGTCAGGTCGGTGCAACCGAAGAAGGCCACATTGTCAATGGCAGTCACCGTGTAGGTCACGCCGTCATAGGTCACTGTTCTGGGAATCGACATGCGGCCGCTGTAGGTGTTGTAGCTGCCGTCCTTGTAGGTAACGCTCACCGTGCTGTCGCCAGTGATCTTGTAATAGAAGCTATACTTCTTGAAACTGTAGGGCAGCTCAACGATGTTGGAGAAATTCCTCCAGACGGCAGCAGCCTGATAGGCCGACTTACTGCCATAGGGCACATAGAGCGTGACATAGGACTGCTCACCTGAGCCGAATGCCGTGGGAGAGGCCGTGGGAGGCCTCTGCGCCAGGCAGGTGATCGACGACTGGCTCGGGAACTCGTCGAAGCAGTCAACAAACGCCTCGTTGTGAATCAGATCCACCGTGGCGGGGATGGTCACAGTCACCAGTGACGGACAGCGGTAGAACGCCCGCTCGCCGATGCTGGTCACAAGATAGTACCAGCCGTCTTCTGCATTGTACGCCGCCTCGGGAATCTCCACATTGCCGCTGTAGCAGAAGTATCCGTCCGTGCCGTCGTTCACCACCTCCACGTCGTTGTAGCCGGTAAATTTATAATAGATGCCATTCTCTATAAAGTCGTAAGGGTCAGAGGACATTCCCTGGATAATGGTGAAGTAGCCCGGGTTGCTCGGGCCGCCGTCAATGTGGGCGTACGTCTTGTTCGTCGGGTTCGATGAGTCCCAAGTCGTGCCCTTGCCACCCACCAGACTGATGCAGCCGTAGAACATATCTGCGGAAGATGTCACGGCCGATGTAGTCCAGCTATCGCCCACACAGATGGTACGCAGCTTGCTGCAGTTATTGAACATGTATTCCATGTTGGTCACCTCGCTGGTGTTCAGGTATTCCATTCCCTCGATGGTTTCAAGCTTACTCATTTTATAAAACCAATCGTACGTGGTCGTCGGGCGCGCGTCAGCGAACGACGGGGCAAACACCACCTTGGTCACTTCGACATTTTTGCCGGCAGATTCCCAACCCGGCTCGCGGTCTCCTGTGTTCAGGCTGTAGGTCTCCCCAGTGCGGCTACTGCGCTGGTTGTCGTAGTAGAACGTCAGCGTCGTGTTCGACGACGTGTAGCACGCGTAGGGATAAGTCGCAGGGGTGCCAACCCTTGTGAAATAGCCGGGGTTGCTCGGGCCGCCGTCAATACGGGCGTACGTCTTGTTCGTCGGATTCGATGAGTACCAAGTCGTGCCCATGCCGCCCAACAGACTGATGCAGCCGTAGAACATATCTGTGGAAGATGTCACGGCCGATGTAGTCCAGCTATCGCCCACACAGATGGTACGCAACTTGCTGCAGTTATAGAACATGAATGCCATGTTGGTCACCTCGCTGGTGTTCAGGTATTCCATTCCCTCGATGGTTTCAAGCTTACTCATTTTATAAAACCAATCGTACGTGGTCGTCGGGCGCGCGTCAGCGAACGACGGGGCAAACACCAC
>Ga0310694_10002668_pt1 | contig 18033 bp, 16 predicted proteins | sample 174DNAGHGhighgp2_FD_203884 | JGI IMG/M metagenome (GOLD analysis project Ga0310694, IMG submission 203884) | Sheep rumen microbial communities from Palmerston North, Manawatu-Wanganui, New Zealand - 1742 DNA GHGhigh gp2 (v2) (version 2) | ecosystem: Host-associated > Mammals > Digestive system... | reverse complement strand
CGAAATCTTCGGCCGTAAGACCAAGGCAAACCTGTTGATAACTGGTGAAGCAGGTGTGGGCAAGACATCGCTGGTGAACGGTTTCGTCAGAGAGTTGGCTGCCGATCATGTACCCGGCTTCCTGAGCGGTGCCGTGGCTTATGAGTTGGATACGGCGGCACTTGGTGGCGATGCTCAGTATAAGGGTGAGGTCGAAGACCGTTTCAAGAGCGTCATCGACCAGATTGAAGCCTTGCCAAACGCCGTGCTGATTATCGAGTCGATTGACAAACTGTTTGATAAGCAGGGCTCGCTGTTCGGTGCTTCGTCGATATTGAAAAACGAATTGAGCAAAGGTCGTCTTCAGCTTCTCGCAACGTCGAGCATTGACGGCTATACGAAGAATATAGAGACCGACAAGGAGATGGTCTCCAAATTGGAAAAGATTACTGTTGAGGAACCTTCCGCAGACTTGACGCTCCGTATCCTGAAGGGAGCACTGCCTGCTTATGAGGAATACCACAAACTGACTGTCGACGAGACTGTGATGAGTGATGCCATCCGTCTTGCCAAGCGCTATCTGACAGAGAAGTCACTGCCCGACTCTGCGTTCGACTTGATTGACCGCACGATGGCACAGGTGAAAACCATGAACGACCTGACAGGCAGCATCATCGAAGAACTTCGCGCAAAGCTGGAAGATATCAAAGGCCGTGCAGAAGGTAAGGATGCCGCCGATGAGTCCCTGATGAAGGAACTTGACTGGCTGAACTACGAAATGTTTAACAAAGTGAGCTGCATCCTGTTGGCTGGTGTCGATTCGGATACAGACTTCAGCAAGATAGCCACGATAAAAGAGCGTGTAGACTTCATTGCTGCCACACTCGACAAACTGACTTCACTCAATGCTGAAGACCATACGGCCCTGAAGAGCGACGACCTGAGTGCTGTTGTGGCTAAACAGACAGGTATTCCTCTTGGTAAGGTACAGACGAAGGAGCGCGACAGACTGATGGGGGCTGAGGATACGCTGAAACAGCGTGTGGTAGGTCAGGACCATGCAGTGAAGAAGGTGCTCGATGCCGTCTACGAGGCGCGTTCAGGACTCAGCAAGAAAGGGCAGCCTATGGGATCGTTCTTCTTCCTTGGTCCGACTGGTACGGGTAAGACGGAACTGTCTAAGGCGTTGGCTGCATTCCTCTTTGGTGACGAAAGTGCCTTGATACGCTTCGATATGTCGGAGTTCAAGGAGGAGCATTCTGTGGCTCTGCTCTATGGTGCACCTCCGGGATACGTTGGCTACGAGGAGGGTGGCCTGCTGGTGAACAAGATCCGACAGAATCCCTATTCCGTAGTGCTCTTCGATGAGATTGAGAAGGCTCACAAGTCGGTGTTTGACTTGTTCCTGCAGATTCTCGATGAGGGCAAGTTGCACGACCGTCTGGGACGTGTGGGCGACTTCTCCAATGCGCTGATACTTTTCACATCTAATATCGGTGCGCAGACTATCGTGGAGAAGTTCAACAGTGGCATCATTCCAGAGAACAACGAACTGATGGACATTATGCAGGGATATTTCCGTCCGGAGTTCCTTGCCCGTCTGACGGAGATTGTACCGTTCTCGCCCATCACTGATAAGACTGTTACCAGCATCTTCGACATCCACATGAAGGGACTGTTGAAGCTGCTTGAAGAGCAGAATATCTCACTGACGCTTTCGCCGGAGGCCCGCCAGACGATTGCACTCAGAGGCTACAACCAGCAATATGGTGCCCGCCCAATCTTGGGTATCATCCGTAAGGAACTGCGTCATCCGATCTCAAAGATGATGATTGCCGGTAAGGTGAAGTCGGGAGACCATGTTGAGATACGTCTCGACGAATCGGGTAATCCTGTTTTTGCTGTCAATGGTGAGTTGGTAGAGAAGAAGGCGGCTCCAGCCAAGGTTGATGCTGCCGCACCGACGGATGCCCCGGCAGCGACGAAGACTGTGAAGGAGAAGAAAAAGAAATAGGGTATAATAAACATTTAAAAAAGTTACAACTATGGCAATGAAAGAGAATTTCATTTCGATGGCTCCAGATGAGGAGTCCAGTGCGAAAGTCAGTTTGATCGACCAGAACAAGACTCTGATGATCGATCAGTACACCACCGATGTAGAGCCGGGTGCCCCCGAGTTTGTAGAAGACATCCATAATATCGGCGATGCCTTCGCACACTTCAAACCGAAGGTGGAAGTTACATTTACCGACGAGGAAGGTGGTGCAGTGGAAGAAACACTGAAGTTCGGTGAACTGCGCGACTTCGAGGCTCAGGGTGGTAAGGGTAAACTTGTGCAGAACAGCCCGTTCCTCTCTGGCGTAAAAGAAAAAATCGACACCAATGCTAAGATTCGTAAGAGCATAGAGCAGAACCGTAAGTTGCGTGACATCCTGAAAGATGCCGGTTCGCGCGAGGAACTGAAGGAGATGCTGAAGGATATGCTTAGCGAGCTGGAAGCTGCTAAATAATCTAATAAGGTATAGCGATGGCGAAGAAAATCGAGGAATTGGAAGCAGAGATTGCACGTCTGGAAGCTGAGAATGAGCGGCTCGATATGGAGAATGTGCGCCTGTTGGCCCACAATCTCCATCTGAGTGAACAGTTGTGTGCATGGTATGAACTGCGCCAGCGCGTCAGTTGGCTGAAGGCGGAGATGCAGCGTGGCAGGAAGATGCTTATCAGTGCAGATATGGCTGATGACGCAGAACTGCTGGCAAGGCTTGAAAATATGCTGGAGGCCAGTCCGGAAATTGTGACCAGTGAATTTGCTGCCCCACAGCTGGCAGAACTCATTCATGTCTCCCAGGCTCGTCTGATGCGACTCTTCCGTAATTCTACGATTTTCAAGTCGCCAGACGAGTATCTGGAGAACATACGACTGATGCGTGCCATGAAGTTGTTGCGTGAGCACCCGGAATACAGCATTGCTTCTGTCAGTGCCGAGGCTGGTTACAACTCTGTCAGGACTCTGCAGCGCAGGATGAACGAGGCCGTGGGTATGACGCCGGTGGAGTTCCGTCTGATGGTAGAGAAATGATGTATGCGACGTAAAACTCCTGTTTTGGGCAGAATTGTCGCAGAATGCGCCGTTAGTCGCAATATACTCTGGAAAATTCCAGTGAAAGATTGGAGCGAATAGAATAGAAATCATTAATTTTGCAACAGAAAAAAGAAAAAGTGTTATGGCAGACGTAGAATTGCAAAAACAAGAGGTAGTCGAACAGGCTGCTGGCGAACTGAAAGAAAAAGAGAAAAGTGGTAAGAAAGATATTTCACAACTCTTGTCGGCTTTTGGCGGCTTCAACGCCATCCGTGGCTTCATGCCTGATGCCGACAATATGAATCCGACACGCAAGGCACAGAAGAATGTGTTCCTGACGGATAAGCGATTCAAGGATAAGCGTGAGGGGCTGGCTCGTGACATCAAGGGTTGGCTGGAACTGCTCGATGAAAGTGCAGATAGTGCTACCGCTTTTGCTGACTCTTGTAAGGCTAAGGAGGAAAAGTACACCAAGTTGCTCAAGCAGGGTATCACTGATGCCTTGTATGCAACCCAGAATCTGGAGCGTAGCTACCGTGAACTGGACTCTTTCTTCAAGACCTGCGGCAGTGATAAGGTAAAGAATCTGCGTGTCATCAATGTTGTCAAGGAGGATATTGCTGATCCTGATTCTGGTTTTGCCGGTGAGGTGGAGAACATCCTGCGTAACGGTTTCGACCGCCTGAGTCTGAAGGATGCATATAGTCTGGTTTGTATACCAGGGGCTGTGCTCAATGACAAGACCGACTTGCTGAAGTGGGCTAAGATGGCCTTTAAATATAAAGTGATGCTGCTGACCGACCATGCTGATGAGTATTCGTTCGATGATCTGCAGGCCAATACAGAGGGTTATCATGATTCTGACCAGGAACTGATGAACGTGGTGATGTGCGCCAACTGGATTGTCGGTCGTGAGGCAGAGAAGATGTCTGCCGACGAGGAAGACCAGAAGGCTTTCTACATTGCACCGTCGGCTGCACTTTGCGGAAAGCTCTATGATGAGACTGCAAACATGGCACAGGGTGCCGGTGGTAAGAAATATGGTACGCTTGACGGTGTGAAGGGCGTGAAGAGCGACTTGCTGAAGTCTGAGATTGCTGCTCTGATGGACAATCAGGTGATACCTATGGTCTTTAGCGAGGGACGCGTCATGGCATTCAACAATACCACCCTCTATAATGGCGACCTCGATGCCATGAAAGAGTATCCTATCGTGCGCGTGTTCGACTGGGTGAAGAAGGTGCTTATGAACTTTGTGCATGAGGTGGCACTGGAGAACTGGGATCCGTACAACTCTCCAAAGAACCTGAAGAGTAAGATTCAGGAGTTCCTCAATATGTACAAAGGCTATGGCAACCTGTTCCAGAACTATGAGATTGGTGAGCCCCGTCAGGATCCTGTGACTAAGCAGATTACCTGCGACATCACACTTACTCCGTTCTATGCAGCCAAGAACTTCATCATCAAGGTGGCTGCTGACAAGAAGGATAAGGAAGCAGCAATGGCTAGCGCATAAATAATGTTTGATTTAAAAATAATACGATTATGGCAAAGACTCCAGTGACATTGAAAGTTGACGGTTACAAGGACCGCGAAGTACTGATGGTGACCTATGAGTTCGATCAGGAAACCGACCGTGAGGGACAGATGACGGGTATCCCCCGTGGCGGCAGGATCATCGTTCGCGTGAAGGCACTCAACGACGGCACGCCCGATTTGGCAGACTGGATGACACAACGTAATCTGGCAAAGAACGGCTCAGTAGAGTTCCTTGAGACGAAAACCGGCAAGGCCATGAAGACCATCAAGTTCACCAACGGCTATTGTGTGGAATTCGAGGAAAAGTGGGAAGACAAAGTTGGACACTTCGAGGAGATTGCTATCACCTGCAAGAAGATCGAAGTAGGACCTGCTGTGTTCGAGAATGAGTGGAAGTAAGGCCATTCATAGTTAAGAGTTCATAGTTTAAGAGTTAAGGAATCAAGAAAAGACTATATTATGGCACAGAATACAACCCCAGTAACGCTTCAGGTAAAGGATTTTGCTGAGCGTGAAGTATTGATGGTTGACTATAAGTTTGAGCAGGCAACCGATCGCGAAGGTCAGATCTCGGGCACGCCGCGTGGCGGACGTATCAAGGTCCGCGTGAAGGCCCTGAACGACGGTAATGTTGAACTGCTCAACTGGATGCTCAACTCTACCGACCCCCGCGACGTGACTATCAACTTCTTCCGCACCGACTCTGGTGACAAGATGAAGGAACTGAAAGGCACGGGCTGCTACTGTGTGCATTACAAGGAGTTCTGGGCTGACGGCGAAGAGCACTATGAGGAGATCGACATGGTCTGCCAGGTGCTGGAGAACGGTCCTGTGAAGTTTGACAACCCCTGGAAGTAAACAGGTCTTAGGTCAGCCGTCTCTTGACGGGGACGGCTGACTTTTTCATCTGGACGACACAGGTAGTTTGTGGAGATTTAATGATTAAATAGATAGATGTATGGGAAAATTTGTATGTGCAGGGGCTATGCTTCAATGTAGCTTTGGAGCAGCTCCATCAACATTCTCAGTAACAGACCCAATGAGGCCAAAAGTAGAAAACAAGCCAATGGGGAACATTATGGACAATAAGCCGATGGCGAATATTGCATCGTTTGGCATGTGTAGTTCATTGATGAATCCGCAAGTGGCATCGGCAACGTCAGCGGCATGTGGTGCTCTCACGCCACAGCCATGTATACCTGTCATTACAGCTCCTTGGTCTCCAGGTGGTAAGGAAAAAGTCTCCAATATGCCTGCGTTGCTTGATAACTGCAAGTGTATGTGTAGCTATGGCGGCAACATTTCTGTAAATATGCCAGGCAACGTCTGTGCGGCACAGGGAAAATAGCATCGGGAACTATGCGGACGAGGTTGCTGGCAATGCTGATGCTGTTCGGACTCTTACTGCCTGTAGGTGCCCAGCAGATGAGTATTGAGGGGTTTACCCGTCTGAAAAGACCTATATGGAACCGCTCGAAGGTTAAGGTCGACAAGACAAAGGCCCTGTTAGACTTGGCAACGACAGAAAAAGGTTTCGAATTCACCGTCAATGGTGGACAGCCTGCAGAGGTGGAGGAGGGGGATGGTGTCATCACACTGAAACTGCCTCACAAGACAGCTTACCTCATCGTTAAACATCCCACCTACGGGCAACTGACGTGGCGCGTCCCTGTAAAGTACTTGAAGAAGAAAAACCGTTATACGGCGGATTTGGTTGCCTATGACCCGACAAAGGAAAATAAACTGAAAAACCAGTGGGTCGTGTTTGACATTGATCCGAAGATGTCTATTCTGAAGGTGGACAGTACTTTGTCGCGCATTAGAACAGGATCTGCAGAGTTCTTCCTGCCGTTGGGCAAGCATACTTACAAGGTTGAGTCGCCCTTCTATGAGGAGGTCGTAGACTCCTTTGAATTGTCCGATACTGTGAGGACGGATATCACGGTCAGGTTGCAGCCGGTCTACTCTTATCTGACAGTCAAAGTGCCATGGCCGGGTGGTCTGATTTATGTCGATAATGCGTTGCTCACGAAAGGGCAGAATACAAGCGGACGCCTGATGGCAGGAAATCACAGGTTGACAATGTTCTGGAAGGGACAATGCTATTATGACTCCTTGATTCATGTCGGACCGGGAGAGAAGAAGGTCTTGGAGGTGGAAAGAAAGGCATTGTATCCACGGTCTGTCGAGAAGGAAGCATTGATGGTGGTCGTTCCCAAGGAAGTTCCTGCTGATTCAGCCTTGGTGGCAGAGCGCGATTCCATTCCTCATGAAAGCGTTGCAAAGGGAGTCGTTATGGCTCCTGTCACCCTGCATGCCCCGGATGGCGATACGGAGATATGGATTGACCGCGAGATGATGGGTACGGGAGAGTGGGAAGGTCGTCTTCCCGTTGGCTATCATCAGGTGACGACTGTCAAAGACGGTGTAGAAGCCAAACCGACAGACTTGTTTGTCGAGAACGACTTCCCCATTGAACTGAATCTCTCCGTGCCACACGCCAGCTATGGCATGATTAGTGTGCATTGTAACGTGACGGGTGCAGAGATACTGGTTAACAACATCCCTTCTGGTTTGACACCAAAGGTCATTCAGCAATTGGATGCGTCGCGTAGTTACAAGATAACGCTTCGTAAGGAAGGCTATAAGACGGTAGATAAAGTCCTCCGTCCAAAAGCCAACGAAGTGGTCGACTTGAAAATGAAGCTTAAAAAGAAGTGAAGGAATAAGGAAAGATATAAAAAATTAGGCAAATGTTTTGGTCTGACGACAAATAGGAGGATAAGACTGCACGATATGATTAGTCCGTTCCGACAAGATCGTATACAAGCTGCCCATGTCATGGTTGTGGGGTGCGGTGCTTTGGGGAATGAGGTTCTTAAGAATCTTGTTCTGCAAGGCATTTCTCATTTGTTGATTGTCGACTTCGACCGTGTGGAACCCGATAACTTGACCCGTTCTGTCTTGTTTACAACAGACGATGCCCGTTCATGTCGTTACAAGGTGGAAGCTGTGACGGATAGTCTCAGAAGAATGTCTCCTGGCATCGACGTGCAGTCTGTCATTGGAGATATTGCCTACGATGTCGGCTTAGGTCTGATACGGCAGATGGATGTTGTCATAGGCTGTGTAGATAACCGCTGGGCCCGTTACTGTATCAATAGGTTGTGTATGCGTGCCGGCAAATCTTGGGTTGATGGCGGTATTGACGGGTTGGAGGGAACAGTGCGTGTCTTTGTTCCCGGTGAGAACTGCTATGCCTGTAATCTCGGTCCCGAAGGCCTCCGGGATATGTCTTACAGAATGTCGTGTGCAGGAACCATACGCAGGAATCTGGAAACAGGCAAGTCACCTACAACCGCGATTGCGGCATCTGTAGTGGGAGCCGTTCAGGTTCAGGAAGCAATGAAATTGCTGCATAGGGAGGAATTGGCTCAGGGACTGATGACGTCGTTGTGCGGGCGGATGTTTTATTACGAAGGGCAGCATCTGTCAACGAAGACAGTAGCCTTCAAGGCTTTCGATGAAGATTGTCCGGAACATGAGATGTGGCTGCCAGTAAGAACTTCACCGCTGGATAATCAACACAGCGTGGGGCATTTCCTGGCATGGCTGGAAGAGGAACTGGGCACTCATCATGTCCATTTCAGTCTGTATGATGATTGTTTTGTCGATTATGTAGTCAGGAAAGACAACGACCAGCGGACAACAGTGATGAAACCCGGACACTTGGTGGCTGAGGCCGTTGCCAGTCATCCTGTTCTTGGAGGAATTCCCTTCAGCGGTCTGTATCAGAATGAATATCGGGAGATTGGCTTTGACTTCCCTTATCAAGACATAGCCCTGTGTGACCTGGGAATCCCGAGGCAGCAGGTGTTACCGGTGGCGACGGAGGCGGAAACCTATTATATTGCATTAGGATGAATATGGAGGAAGCGAATTCGATATTGCGTGAAAGCAGTGCAGAGATGTTGCTGATGTATCTGTACCCGGAGATGGCGGACGTTTGGACGGTTCACCACGAAGGAACATTCTACCGCAACTATAGCCGTGATGCCATGGTTATAGATGTTATAAACAAGGAAGTAGGACTTGCGCGTGACAGTATGTTGAAGTTGCTTCCCCAAGGCGTTTTCGTAACCGAGAATTCGCTTAAGGGGGAGGATGTTCGCGAAAAATACAAGCTACAAGAGGAGCGTCGGCATCTTCTTAACGAAGCTTTTTTGCCCTTCGACACTTTTAATTTCAGGCGGAGGCTTCGACTTGAGCAGAAAATATCGGAGACGCTGGATATCAGGCTCCGGTATATATTGAAGACTTATTTTGACTTTGACATTGACGCAGAAAGCAATCCTTATGTGCGTGAGGCTGCTATTATGCTGCCCTTTGTCAGTCATTATAGAGCAGACTACCCCTTTATAAAGACCATGTTGGCGGCCTTGACAAATCATCCTGTGGAGATGCAGTTCGGACGATACAGCGAAACCGACTCTGCCAGGCAATGGCTGCCAATGGTGAAATACAAGGTGCTGATAGAGGGCCTGGATGTGAACGAGTATCAGCAGATAACACAGGAACTTCAGCCGTTGGCGGCATTTCTGCGTGAATGGCTCATCCCTGTTGACGTGAAGTGCATGTTGTCTGTCAAGGAGCACCGTCACCCGCAGAAAGTCAACGGACGGCTTGTACTCGATTATAATACGGAAATAGAATAAAAGAAGAACTCTATGGATATAAATTCAAGGATTAACTGGATGCCAGGTATGGAACTTACGGCTGAGACCTTCAAGGGCTTAGACGTAAACTTCGACATCCGTCAACAGGTCATGTTGCGGGCTGCCTTGGGAGGTATGCGGCTTGGGCTGTTGTCTGGGGCACCCTTTAGCTGCAATGGCATCTTTGTCAGGAATACGTTTGAGATAGAGCACTTCCAGTGTACGGCGATTCTTCCATCCGGTAGGATTGTCAACGTCGACGAAAGTGCCGTCGTGAATATTTCGACACTTTATGGCGACGAATACTATCTGACGGTTGGACTAAGCGATGAAGTAAGGGAGTTTGCCAAAGACGACGTGTCGTATGTTGCTCCTCAATATATCTTTTCCATCCATACATTGGAGGAGATGGGGAGCCTCGATGTGATTCCTGTTGCCCGTTTCAGTTCTGCCGACGGGGTGTTCTCCCGAGATACCAGTTATGTACCCCCTTGTCTGTTGCTTTCTGCCAACCCCTGTTTTAGAGACTTTGCTGATATTTATATTCATCGATTAGGTCTGCTGACGAGTCATGCCAACTTGGAAAACGGCGAGGGGAAACGTGCTTTGTTGCGATATATGTTCAGGCTTCAAGGCTACAACTGGGAGAGCAGTGTCCATGATTTTGTGCTGCTGACCCAGGAGATTGCTCATTGCATTGACTATTATATAGTAAAGCCGCATACTGATACGCCCGCCGACGTGCCTCAGCCAACGCCATACGACATCCAGAAATGGTTGCAGTGGTTGGCAGACTATTTCACGGATGCAAGCAGCATCCTGGACACCGTCGTGTTGGATAATACCGTCATAGACTACGATGCCCTGCTTGCACAAGCCAAAGCAGAACTATACGACCGGTTGAATCCGGAACTTTACGAGAAACTAAAGACAGAACTCAGCGAAAGCTTAAGGGCTGAGATCAAGTCTGAACTTGAACAGCATCTGTTTGAGTATATCAATGGTCAGCTGAAAAATGATTTGTACCAGTCGTTGCATGACAAACTCTCTGGCGACCTTTACGAGATGCTTTATACTGAGTTGTTTGAACATTTGTTTAATGCCCTCTATATGCCTGAGACGGAGGAGGATGAATTTACGCCACTTATATAATGAAGAATAGCATAGCCATACCACTTCGGATAGCGAATAGGGGTATTGCCCGTACCCGTGATCTTAGAGAATCGCTCGACATGTCGCTGCAGCTGCTGCTGACGACATCTTGCTACTCATGTCCGGCAGACCCCCATTTTGGCTTCATTCTGAACAACTTGCGCTTTGAGATATTCAACGAGAAAGAGGGTGTGGTCTATAATTCTGACTGGTCGCGTGATGACCTGGGGCGCATAGAAGATTTGTATAGCAAGAAAATCTCCGGTTCCTCAAAGAACTTCAATACCTTTGCCGTCAAACTGAAGGAGGCGGTCGAGACGTATGAGAAGCGTCTTGGCAATGTGTCGGCTTCGATGGCATATATTATGGAGGAGCGGTCTATATATATCACGATTAAGGGGATTATCCTTGCCACAAAGGAGGAGTATGTGTTTAAAACGCAGTTCAATGTCTGGAATTATTAGTGTATGAAACAAACGATATTTGAGACCCGTCAACGGGCGGATGAGTTACTGAAGAATGCCATTGCCATCTGGCGGCAAAGTGATCAGTCTGATTTCCTCGAAGGAATAGAGAATGATCCGGTGTTCTCTTTGCTTATTTCTGTCTTGGCCTATCAGGCCAATGAACTCGACAGCGACATAGAGCGTTTCAGAGACGACGTCCTCGATGAGTTTGCCAATCTGTTGACACCTTATGAAGTGGGGCGTGCCATCCCTGCAACCGCTTTCATAAATGTCGGCTTGTCTGAGGATACCCCAGAGAAGGAACTTAACGAAGAGACGTATTTCACGTTAGGAGAGACTGGTCACAAGTTCATGCCACTCCTGCATAGCAGAGTATTCAACATGTCGGTCCGTTCCTTCACAAGGATTGATGGCAGGCGTTGGAAAGTCACAATAGAGTTCCCTTATTCGGTTACAGACCTCTCTGGCTGGACATTCTCTATTAATGATGTCTCGTTTGAGGATCTCAGTGTGACTGTGATGGGGGAGCCTCTGCCGCTTGTCAAGCCTTGGGAGTATTCTGAGATACCTTTGAATTCCTGTTTCTCATTGGATGCCATGCTGTACAACCGTTCTCAGGTCTATAATGCCTCAACGGAGTGTCTGGACCTGTTTGCCCGGCAGAATGTCCGTGTATATAGCGTCAAGCAGCACAATCCTGAAAAATTCATTCCTGTCGAGACCGATAAAATAGACGTTGTCTTCGAGTTTATGGGTATAGACGAGAATGTGACGTTCACCAGAAAAAATTTGTCTCTGAACAGTGTGTTGTTGGTCAATGCCCAGCAGCAAACCGTCACTCTGACCTCGCAAAATCCCATAGCGCGTGTTGCCGGCTCTAATGAAACCGACATGTATGTCGAAGGCAATCAGCAGTTCATGCATCTTGTCCGTCCGGCAGAGTTCCAGATCTATAAGGAAGTGGAGATTGATGTCCGACGGGTGGCGGCAGACCGTTTCAACCAGGGGAGTCTTGTCAAACTCCTGAATAGTCTGATAAACAAGTTCCACTCCGACTTCTATGCATTCCAAAATATCAGCGGACTGACTGGCGACACCACTATTACCCGCTTGGAGGAAATCCTTTCAAAGTTGATGCAGGCAGCACAGGGTGATAATTCTCAGTTCGTGCCGGGTACGTATGTGATGATAAAGAGCCAGGCTGCACTCCATAATCCGAGTTTCAGCCTCGACTTGAATTATCTGACGACCGATGGTGCTGTCGTCAATGCATTCCTCAATCAGGACAGCCGTTTTGATGCACCTGCAGGATTCGACAATACGGTCACCAGACAACTGGCCATACCTGTCCCTGGGAGCAACGAGGTGCGCAATGACAGCGTGTCAAGAAGCATGGTGCGCTATTATCTGACGACCAACAACCGCATTGTGACGCCTGCCGATATAAAAATCTTCTGCTACAACGAACTGATGGTGAGGTTTGGCGTTGCCCGCGAAATGGTGAGGGACATCTCTATCCAACGCCGTCTGCAGGAGGATATCCATCGGTGCGGCTACGAAATCCTGGTGAACATCGTGCTGACAGGAAGTGCCTTTGTCAAGCGCAGCATGGCAGACAAAATTCCAGAGACTCAGATACTGATGCAGAAGATGATAGAGGTGAGAAGTGCTAATATCTATCCCATTGTTGTCAGTATAAATATAGAAGATACAAAATAGTAGAAAGATATGGATGATTTTTTCATAGATATAGTTTATAAAAATAAGAAAGTGAAGTTCAAGGTTGTCAACCCTTCTGCGCCTCTGTCCACGCTTATGACCAACCTGCGTCATGCAGTGGGCATTGACGGCAAACTGATTTTCGACTTCCCGTCAATAGACCAGACGGGGGCTCCACTTGATTATTTCTTCGGTAAGGAGGATTCCGAGACACATGAAATCAGGGTGCTCCGCCCGCGTATCGGGCGTCAGGACCAGACACTTGCAGACTACAACGTCTCCAACGGCGATACGGTATTTCTGGTACCAGACCCCTTTCCGGGCTGATTGATATAAAGAGGCAGTACAGATGATGCAGGCCGAATCATTCATACCGAGCCAACTCAGTGGGCGTAACCGTCGTCTGCTGGTCGAGTGGCGAAGACTGGAAGAGCAACTTTCAGCCAGGAAGGATATTCGCCTTGAGGTTATCGGTCGCAACGCTGCCATGTTGCCGGTGTGTTATGAGATACACTATATGATTCGTAGTATTTGTGGCGTGGAAAATATTGATAGCTTGGGACAGAAGGGGTGTTATAATCCGCCGCTCTTTGCCAATCATTTCAGAATGCGCATAGACTTGCCACCGTCGTATCCCAGTGTTGACGGCGCTCCCGTATTCCGATTCCTAACTGTCGACGAAGCCGGACGGTCAATACCCCATCCGTGGCATCCCAATATCCGCTACTTCGGAGAAATGGCTGGCAGGGTCTGTCTCAATGCTGTTGACACCTTTACAGAACTTGCTTGGGGAGTGGAGCGTATTGCCCAGTATCTCCGTTACGAAATCTATCACGCCCTCTCTGAACCGCCTTATCCGGAGGACATGCAGGTGGCTGCCTGGGTAGTCAGGCAGGGAGAACCCAATGAGTGGGTGTATTTTGACCAAGAAAATAATGACGATGAATAAGACTATCATACAGCGACTTTGCCTCTTGTATCTTGCCACAGTCTTTTGCGTGGCGATACAGGCGCAGACCGTGAAGAATATCACGGTCAGCCAGAAGGCATCGTATACCGATCACATCTCCTTGCAGGAGGATTCCCGCGATATGGACTTGATGGTGAAATTTGTCTTCGATGAGCAGGCGAACACATTGACCGTGTCACTCCTGTCCTACAGAAGCCTCTTCGTGTTTCGTGAAGACACCCGCTACTCTCAGGCAATGAAGGGGCGTCGCCTTATACCTGAAAACCTGCCATACGTCGTCGAGACGGTGCCCGACGGCAAGTTCCGGTTGTCAAGGGCGCTGAAGAAGTCGGTGCCCAAACCCCGCAAGAAGTACGTCTTCAAGCGATGGATAGAGTATGCCGGCCTACAGCCTGCACCCATGGAGTATAAGATTGTGAATGACTATATTGAGCAGGTGTTCGACGTGCTCAACAAGCGGAGCTTTGTCACCATTACGCTGCGCGACCTTTTTGTGATGGAGCATAAAGGTACCAGTGCCCGTACGCTCAACAACTATGAACTCTTCTTCCGTAAAGACCTGAATACGCGTTACCAGATAGAAATCCAACGTGATCCCTGTACCGGACTTGAAGACGAACTGCTGGCTGCGCAGAAAGCCTGTGCCAGTATCGAAAAAGGCTACAGCACCATCAAAAACCGCTACGAGGGGAAGACTATCTCCAAGACCAGCCTTCCTGTGTTTGAAGAGTTGAAGGACATTCTCATCAAGCAGTATCCGCCAAAGGAGGTTGAATCCCCATGTCCGGATGTCCAGGAGACCTGGGAGATATATAACAGCTACATCGATTCAGTCAAACTGATTAAAGTCAATGTTATGGATGACGGTGGAAAGGCCGCCGCTCCATCTGTACCTATTGACGAGAAGGTTGTGTTGAGTCAGGCCCGTATCATCGACAAGTCTGTCTCTCGCTGGCTGCTCACGTCTGATGCCCTTGAGCGTCGCGACCTTGAGAAGCGTTGCCAGGACATCATTAAGGATGTAACGGCTATGATAAACTCTGGTTCTGCTACAACCGAGATACAGAAGAAGGCGGTTCAGATTTTCAGGAATGCAGAGCGTTATTTCTTGAGTACGTGTAAAAAAGAAGACCAATGAGGAACTTGAAACCATATATCCGGTGTCTGTCATTGCTGCTGTGCCTGGCTTCCTGCTGGTCACCGGCGATGTCGCAAAATGCCGGCGAGTTGAGCACCGAATTGGGTGCCGACAGCATGCATCTTGCCAATATCGAATTGCGAAGCCGCATGATGCAGTATGTCGATGACCTCAAGCAGCTTTACACGCTCACAGCCCTGGAGTTGTCGCCTGATGCTTCAACGCCTGTTTCCGATGCCTTGATTACGACTTTTAATAACCATCTCAAATCTTACAACCAGTCGCTTCAGGCCATAGATACCCGCTGGTCAACCTATTTCCAGGCGCAGCAGGCCAAAATTGCCGAAGATGAAGAGTTGCTGACTATTGCGGCTGAATACCAGCAGCTGAAACAGACCGTCAGCGATACGCTGGCAGCCAAGAAGACACAAGTAGAGACCCTCGACAATTTCTCTAAGGCTGAGGCTTTCATCTTGTCGCAGGACGAGGCCTACAAGACACTTTACAAGGAAGCCTACGAATTGTCGCTTGTTGCGAAACTGGCCCCGCAACTGGAGAAAGTCAAGGCCCAGGAACAGGTGCTCTTCTCCAGTCTTACCACACAATATGAGAGTGCAAAGGCGGCCCTGGAACTGTTTCCGGTTCTGAAACCACGCGTAGAAGTGCTGCAGGAGAAATATACAGACTTGTCTGGCGTGTCTGCCAAGATACAGGAAATGGTATACAAACCCCTTATCCAGCGCGTCAAAGACTATCTGCTGGGATTCGCAGCCGTGTCCATTGTCCTGCTTTTCTTCAATTTCATGATATCCAAGTTCCAGGCATGGAAGAAAATGCGCGAAAGCATGAAACAGATGAAGGAGAACATGAACAAACTGAATGGCGGAGGCAACTATTACCCAACCATCTGACTTATTTAACACAAGGAGCGTCATGAAAGAAAGAACATTATCCATATTACTCGCCATTATCGGCATATTGGGAATCGTCGGTTGCGACGAGGGTGTGCCCAACGTTGATGATATCCTCAAAGACGGTGGCGCAGATGTCAAGAACATCATCGAAGCCCATAAGCCCAAGGACGGTGGCTTGATTGTCAAGGAAATACATTTTGATCCCGGCTACAAGACATTCCACGTCATCACAGGCGTATCGCGCGACCTTACTACTCTTCCCTTTACCGATTCTACCCAAGTGCGTTTCAATGTCACCGAGTCTGCCGCTGTCGGAATCCTGCAGAGAAGAAGTCAGCCCCGGTTGGTACATGTCGAGAACATAGAGGGCGAGAAGGTGGCACAGATGGGTGTCAAGATCCTTGTGCTGGTAGACCTGACGATGGCGCAGGAAAAGCTCGACGAGGTGGCCAAATACCTCAAGCTGATGCGGACGGTTTTCGATCACGACAATCTCTTCGTGTCGTTTGTCTATGGCGACCAGATATCGGAGGTGATAAAGGCAAGCGACTATGTGCTTGATAATTATTTCGTCAAGCAGCCCGTTACCTACAAGTTCCTCTTCCGCTCTATCTATGCGAAGGTACAGGAGATGGCGGCTCATACAGGGCTGTGGAACACCAAAAACGGTCAGAAAAACGCATTAATCGTGTTTTCCGACGGCATCACCTATGAAGATGAACTTCCCATGGATCCAGAGCATTTTGAGTGGAAAGAGAAACTCCTGGGCTCTATAGAGGAATGGAAACCTTATCTCAATATCAGTTATTTTGAGCAGCCCGACGGGGATATGTCGAATCAGGATGATGTGGCAGAGTTCATGGCATCGCTCTGTAAAGGCTACGGCGGCATCTCAGGAACAGCGTTTGCCTGGGCAGAATTCTTGGAGAAAGCCGTTGGCATTAAGCACGATGGCGAAGCCAATCGCTTTGATTTCGTCAATCCCGACCATAAGATTTATAACGGTATCCCTGTTACACTGAAGTTGGAGTGCGTTGATGTCAAGACCGACAGCGTCTTTGGTTATGGGTCCATTACCTTTGTCAGGGGAAATATGTACAACCCCATCATCGTCAACGGCTACTCTATCGGCTACCTCCTTGTCCTTGACCTGTTTCTGGGCTTTATGGTCTATAGTTTGGCTTATCTCATCTTGCAAATCCTTGTGCCTTTTGTGCGTTACAAATTGTTTGCCAGAAAATACTTCATGCGCTATACCAACAGCAATATGAGCGTAGGCGACAAGATGATTCCGCAGACCTGCTATTTCTGTAAGGCTCCCTTCGAAATTGGCGACGAGATTGTGGTGAGATGCCAGCATGTCATGCACAAGTCGTGCTGGGTAGAGAACGACTACCACTGCCCTGAGTATGGTCGTCATTGCAAGAGCGGGTCGCATTATTACAACACGAAGAACATATTCGACCCCCACAATGCCCTCTATTTCACCAAGTGGGTTCTAATGGGCATTATTGCTGCCGTGCTGGCTTGGGCGGCGTTCACGGCGCTCGTCGGTAGGCTGTCGGCCATCTTTATTACGAAGTTCCTGCAGAATTTTGTAAGTCAGATTCCCGATAATGCAGAACATTCGCAGATAATCGAGGAATGGGGAAAATATATGACTGTGCTGCCCTCGTTTGGTCTGGTGCTGGCTTTCTTCCTTACCTTCTGCATGAGCCTGCTCACTATCAGGGGCATCCCCATGGGCAGACGCCTGTTGAGCGCTTGCATCAGGGGTATTATAGCCGGAGTCGGCTCTTATATCTTCTTCTTTATCGAGAACGTGGTCTCCGGACTGCTCAAGATGGAACACTATCCCTATCTCACCGATTGGGCACCCTGGGTGCTGTCCACCTTCCTGATTGCCTACACCTCAACAGAGAGCACGAGGGTACGGCTGAAGGGTGCTCTGCTGGCACTCTCCGTCGTGGTGGCATTGCTGTCCATGTTCCTCTTCACCTATGTGCTCTCCACCTTCAATGTCGACTATCGCACGCTGATGTTGTTCAGTTATATGATCTACACCGTCGGTGTCTCGCTCTGTATTGCCTACATTGCACCGAGGTCGGAGCGCTACTTCCTTAATGTGAAGGGGCCTGTCAAGGAGATGGATGTTGCCCTCTATAAGTGGCTGCGGCAGTCGCCCAAGGCGTTTGTTACCATCGGCAAGTCGGTCGATGCCACACTACAGATGGGGTGGGATGTCAACAGTAACATCGGACCGATAGTTGCCGACATCAGGTTCGTCAGAAGGCGGCTGCGCCTCAAGGCCCTGGACAATGGCGTCTACGTCGATGGCAAGCCGTTGGCGCCCGATGA
>Ga0310694_10002667_pt1 | contig 18038 bp, 18 predicted proteins | sample 174DNAGHGhighgp2_FD_203884 | JGI IMG/M metagenome (GOLD analysis project Ga0310694, IMG submission 203884) | Sheep rumen microbial communities from Palmerston North, Manawatu-Wanganui, New Zealand - 1742 DNA GHGhigh gp2 (v2) (version 2) | ecosystem: Host-associated > Mammals > Digestive system... | reverse complement strand
TAAAATTCGATGGAACGCCGTATGAGGTGAAAGTCTCACGTACGGTGTGGAGTGGGGGAAAAGTTAGAGATAATATCAAATACTTACCTATCACTATTAGTTTATTCATTTCGTTCATCAGATATAGAAATAATTAATAATTTTAAAACTATAGCTGATGAGGTAATAATATTAAATCAAAATTATAGATGTGCATCTAATATCTTAAATCAAGCAAATAAATTAATATCACATAATACAAATAGATTAGAAAAAGAATTGTTCTCTGAAATACCACCTAAATTTAAAATCAAATGTGATGATTACGATAATACAAATCAAGAAGCATCATTTATCGCATCTAAAATAGATATGCTAATAAATAAGTGTGGTTATAAACCAAATGAAATAGCAGTATTATTTAGAAATAATTCAGGCTCACTTAAAATAGAATATGCACTAAAAAAACTAAATATACCATTTACTACATATGGAAAACAAAAATTCTTTAAATACGATGAAATTAAAAGAATGATTGCATTCTATAGATTCTTAGATAATCCAGATGATTATATTCTATATAGACAAGCTATACCTATTGATGAAGCAATATATCAACATTTAATATCTGAATATAAAGAATCTAATAAAAGATTTATAGATTATTTGGTTGATTCAAAATATGAATATCTTAAGCTAATGGCAGTAAGATTAAAAGAAATAGTAGATAACAAATCTAAATATGATAAATCAAAACTATTTGATATTATTTTAAAACTATTATTTGAAGATTCATATAATAGTGCTAAGAGTCATTTAATTGAGTTCAAAGATTTAATAGTTAATAATGAATTAGAACATGAAATTGATATTATTAATGAGCTTATGCTAGATGATGAAGCATTTAATAAAAAAGAAATGGGAGTTAATTTACTTACAATTCATAAAGCAAAAGGCTTGGAATTTAAATGTGTATTCATAATATCTTTAAATGATGGAATATTACCATCTAATTTAACTGATAATAATTTAGTTGAAGAAGAAAGAAGACTATTATATGTTGCGATGACAAGAGCGAAAGAGTATCTATATTTATCATCTGCCGAATACCATTATATAAATGGAATAAAGAAGAGGCTGAGACCTAGTATATTCTTATGTGAAATAGTGTAAATTTATATTTTTACTCATTATGTGTAGAATTTTTAACAAAATGTCAATTTTGGACTTGATATATATATATATATATGCTACAATCTTGATTGGAAAGCGTTTTACGTAAACGTACGAAAACGATAGGAGGGATTTTTTCTATGAGAAAAATAAAAGTAATGATTGCATCACTTTTAGGAGCAATCGCACTAATTTTTGTATGTGTTGTAGGTACAAGAGTTAATGCGGCTGATACAGTTTCATTTTATGATTCTAGTGTAGAAAGTGAAACTGTAGGTAAAGAGTATGCAAGTAATACTACAATAAAAACCGATGATTATTTGAAACTTGAAACTATTGCTACTAAGGCTTTGATTAAGGACCATGTTTCTAATGATGGAGATAAAGTATGGACTATCAGTGGTAAGGCTTTACTTTATAATGCTAACACTACGTCTTCAAAATACTTCAAATTTTCAAATCTATCAACTACTAACTCTATTGATGTAAGTGTTACAATTAGTGCCTGTGATTCTAAGGGTAATTTGAAAGAAGCAGCAGTAACATTTGGTACAAATACATCAGTTACAACATCTATGACTCAAGTAGTTACAGTTTCTACAACAATTTATGCATCATCTGATGTTGTTTTATGGACAAATAGTACTAGATGTTTGATTTATACAATATCTTATACTGTTAATGAAGCATCAAACGATAATGTTGCTACATTTGCATTAGGTACAGGTGTTACAGGAAATGCTCCAGAGGAAATTAAAGTTTCTAAAGATGCAACAGATAAGACGATAACATTACCAACAACTACTGCAACTAAGACTTCATTCGAATTTGTTGGTTGGGACAATGGTGATACAAATGATACTAATAATCCATATGCTGCAGGAACATCATATACATTAGATAGTAATACAACATTTACAGCAGTTTGGAGAGCTGATGTTTTAAATTTTCCAGTAAATTATACATATACATTTACTTCTTTAGATAGTACAAGTTATATAGCTATAGAAGGCGGTCAAATTCATGATAAAGGTATTAAAACTACTGCTGATTTAGTCATTAGTTTTAAGCTTGAAAACACTACGACTATAACATTGACATTTGATGATAGCAATTTGGGATCATCTAATAAGATTAAAATTGATGATGCATCATATGCTGTTCCAACAACAAAACTTACATTAGTATTAGGTAGTGGTCTTCATACAATTAAAAGGGATAATAAAGAATTTAGATTAGCATCTATTTCTTCAAAAATTTCTGAAAGTATTACCGCTACTTTATATAAGCAATTTGATGATGATGATGCTCCAACAATGGTTAGATTAATGGGCAAGATTGAAGGCATTGCATATGCTGATTATGCTAATATTTCAAATGTTTTAATGGAATTTGAATTCAATGGTTCTTCAAAATCAGCTTACTGTTATGGTTTATATAAGAGTATTGCTACATTAGATAATTCATTAGGTGCTTCTTCAGATGGTAAAACTATGTATGTAGTTTTAACAATTACTGGTTTAGAAAAATATGACTCTAAATCATTTACAAATGTTAAGATGACTATTACATTTAGTGATGGTTCAACTAAAGAAGCTACACATGCAAGTTTTTAACATATTAGAGAGGTAAGAAAATGAGAGATTATATAAAACCATTTATTGAAGAAGAAGAGATTGAATTAGAAGATATAATTGCAACTTCTCCAACTAATCCTATGAGTAATCCAGAGGATGAATTTGATCCAGATAAACCTGGTGATGGAATATTATTGTAATTAAATTGGATGTCCTAGCGGCATCCTTTTTAATAAATGAAAGAGGTTGAGTTAATATGAAGAAGTTAATGCTAATATATATAATGTTTTGCTTTTTTATGCTTGCAAGTTGTAATAATCCAGATACTAATACAATAACTGATTCAAATCCAAGTACAACCGAAACAAATCCTTCAGATTCAACTCCGTCAAATACTGAAGAAGAACCTGATGATGAATCATCTACTAACAAAACAAATGATAAAGAAACTGACTCTACATTACCTGATTATGATGATGGTGGAGATTGGCATGGAACTATAGATTAGGTTGGTGATTACATGCAAGAATTATTTTTTAACAAAAATTTAAAATATCTTACATCTAATACAATCATTACCCAATCTGAATTATCTAGAATATTAGGAGTATCACGTCAAGCAGTTTACAATCTTTTAAATAAAGAGTCTGATTGTAGATTATCTACAATATTAAAAATTGCTGATGCTTATAAGATTCCAGTAAATGATTTATTATTTGTTGATTTAGAAACAAAATATAAAAATAAGAAAATAGCATATAAGGTTACAATAAGCTATGATAAAAACGAGGATGAAGATGCCTGAATTGGGCATCTTTCTTTATTTATGGGTGTTTATTAATAACAAATAGAAATACAATAATTTGTATGATAAAATTATTGTGTATTGTTTCAATTACGGATGGTGATATTTTGAATAAAGCTAGATTATTTAAAAATGGTAAAATAGTTTATGCTTCTGAAGTAAAAGAAGGTAAATATGATAGAAACGAAAATTATGTTGATCCAGAATATGATTTCAGAGCTATTTATGTTAAAGCAGCAAAGAATAATGGAAGACCATATTTTAAAATCTATTTATCTAAAGAAGAATATAGGAAATTACCAATAGAACAAAAAACAAAATATGACATTTTATGTTCACTTAGACATTTTCAAAATGGACCATGGCATTGTGAATGGCAAGAAAAGTTTAGAAACTTTTGTGAATTAGAAAAATATATTAAAAATCTAGAAACGGGAAAATGGAAATATGCTGATGCATATTACTCTAAAGAAAAAATATGTGTTGAATTTCAGCATTCATACATAGATTTTTATTTTGAAGAAAGAAATGAATTTTATAATTCACTAGGGATTAAAACAGTATGGCTTTATGATTTAGTAAATTCTGATGTTAAAAAAATGCCTGATGGTTCTTATGAAATACTTGAAAACAATGCAAAAGGATTCTTTAAAATAGCAGAAAAACCTGAAAATTTAAAAGATAATATTGTATTGATTCAAGCTAAAGATAAGAAAGTATATAGAATAAATGAATTGTTTAGAAAAGAAATAGATAATGATAAATTGAAATCAACTATTAGATATTTTTATCCTATTTCTATTTATAGTGAAGATGAATTTGTAGATAGTATCAAAAATGCTGATAAGATATTACTTACCATAAAATTTGAAGAAGAACCAGACACTTTATACCATTTGTGGAAAAAATATAACCTTACATTTGCAAGATTTAAAAATGTTGAAACTGGATGGTTTTTTCAATTAAATATGGATCCATCTAAACAATTTAATTCATTTGGTAAGGTAAGAGGCAATTTGTCGTCAGACCAATATTCAGGATTTTCAAAAGAACTTGTTGAAGTATATGGTGCTAATAAGAAAATATGGTTATTAGTATGGAATAAAGAAGATGAATAAGTTTTAATGAAGCATCTTTATGTTTATAATAGGAGTAAATATGATGGAACCAGTAGAATTTTTTGAAAAATATAAAAAAGAAATATATTCCGTAGCTGAGTTTATTTGCAGTAAAGATTCAAGCAAAAATATCGAAGAAGAATTTGAAAATATGAAAAAGCAGTATTATAAAAAAATAGGAACTGGTAGCAAAGAAATAGTAATTCTTGAAAACGGGAATATTAAATATAATATTTCTAGTATACTTGACGAAATAAGGTATTCCGAAGTTGAAAACACATTAGTATATATTTTTTTTGATGGTAAATATAAGAGGATTCAATGTGAAAAAGGAACTAGATTTAATTCTAGTTTTAATATTGAATTAATAGAGTATATGCTAATCCAATTTTTAAAACAAAAGAAAAACATTTCATTATATTTTGTCCATAATCATCCATTCATTTATAGAGCATCAATGTCACAAGCTGACGAGAATGCAGTTGTTTATATTGTTAGTAGAATTAATTATTTAAGAAATATGTTTGTTGAATCTACTATTGATGTTTTGGATTTTGCTGTTGTAACTTATTATGATTATTATTCGATGAAACAAGAAGTTTAGTAATCTAACAAATGAAATAAATGACCGAATGATGGATAGATACAAGTATGAAGTATATCCACAGTCAAAAGCCAGCTGCCTCGCACATTCCCAATAAATCCTTTTATATATAATATAAATATGATACAATAATACTGTTTTAGAAGGATTCATATCATGGAAAATATATTAAATTTAAAAACATATAATAAGTATATAAACTTAATAAAAGAAGGCTTAATTCTATTACCAGATAATAACTTATCTAACTTGATAAAAGACATAACAAAAGCCTATAAATCCAAACCTGTAATGCAACTAGGTGAAACCCATGAAGTATCCTTAAAAGCAGGTAAAAAGGTTCAAATAACATCACGTGGCTCTATAAGAGATGTTGCTATTGATGGAGTTCATTATGATTCAATAGCTCAAGCAGCTTGCTCCATATATGATCCATATGATAATTATTATGATATATCTAATGATATAAGAATAAATATGTTAGACTACACATTTATTCCTATTATAGATAATGATAAAGATACAATCCGTTATACAATATCAAAATACTCAAAAGGATTATCTAAATACTTTGACCCTCATAAAGTAGTTAAAGCAGTATATTCTCTACATCATGCATTATTTTATGTAAAAGATGATAAAGATATATTAAGAAAAATTTATTTTAAAATCCAATCAGTATCAATGGCTGATATCATTCCACAATTCTGTAAGATAGCAGCTTTAAAGAATGGTCCTGAATCAGATATTTATTTAGCATTCTTTATCCATGAAGAAGACCTACCATTTACAATGGGAGTATGTAAAGAAGATTTCTATGCTTTAAAAGATATTTTAAACAAAATATCATTTAAAGGAACAACACCACTTAAATATATGGTATTCAAAGATTTAAAAGATATGAAATCAAAATCATTAAAATCTAAACAACAAATAACATATAATCAGGCAATGTTACTACAAGATACATCTAAAGAAGAATTATGTGATTCATTATATATTGATGAAGATACATACGATAAAATGATGAATGAAGAATTACAAGAAATAGAAAACAAAAAAGGAATGACAGTAACTAGATTAAAAATAGCTAAAGTTTTAAATATATTAGATAATGTAACTGAAATACATTATTATGAATCTAATAACCTAATGTGGAAGGTAAGATACGATGAAATCCCAAGTTCGTTATAACACAAACATTCAAGTGTTTCTTACTCAGTTTCTTATCTATCTATATGATAATAAAGAAGCTACATATGAAGAATTTGCTGAAGTATCAGATATATCACCACAAACATTTTCTAAAGATATTAAATTCTTTAAAAATATGATTAAAGATTTAAAAATGAATGTTACATTCTTTACAGATTCATATCTAGATACAACAATAGATACAAATCAATTTAAAACTAATAATTATGTACTACAAACATTAGGTGAAGATAAATATCATTTTGAATATAAACATCTAAATGAGGACCAATTAATCCTATATTCAATGACAATAGTATATCTAATGCTAAAACAACATAAGTATGTTAAGATGGAAAAACTAGATATAATGTTTCCATATTTTAGAAGATCAATACTTGCAACAATGCTAGAGAAGCTACAATCATTATTGTTAGATGATATAACTAAAAATGAATTAAATTCATATGTGATAATTGAAGGAGAGAATTAAAAACTCTCTTTTTTTATTTTATATACTTGCATACACATACAAAGTATGTTAAAATGTAATTGAAGAAAAAGGATATATACCTTATTGAATAATAAGGAGATAAATGAATAATAAAGATTTAGATCAATTATTATATGAAATAATGAGAAATTGTAATAATCATATTACTAGACAAATATATGTAGTTAATGATTTGGAAATAATATTAAATTCTTTAAATATAAAAACTGCTCTTGAAAATATTATTGGACTAGCAAATAGTCATCCAGGATTAATAATATTTGGAATGGGATATAAATCAGATGTTTTAATTATAAAGTATAATAGAGAAGAATTTATAAATGAATTAAAAGAAAATATAAAATCAATAATACCAAAGATTAAATATTATATTGATACATATGATTTTAGAAGATATAAGCTTACATTATTATACGTTGATAGATTAGATATATTAGAAATGCCAGCTCACTTTTCAACTAAATATGCAAATTATGCTATTATTAGGCAATATGGTTCTAGTCACACAATATCACCACCATATTATAGGTCTTTAAAAAACATTCAATCAGGTGGCCAACTGAATGAAAGTGTTAGGACTTTAACCTATAAGACTAGGCATAATGATATTGAACTTATAAATATATTTAACAAGAAATATAAAAAACTTCATAAGAATATTAAAATTAGTAATGGTCAAATTAAATATGTAATAAATTATAGTCAAAATTATTGTACACTTGCTTTTGTCTTATCGTTCGCAAAATATCCACAGCTATTTTATCCTTATTTATATATAGAGACATACAATGCAGAAACAGGAGAACTAAAAGTATTTGACGGGCCCATATATCGAATGTTTTATAATTGTTTATCTTATATTGAAAAGGTATATGGCTATAAAATTGTAATAAGTAGAAAAGGTATATATCGAACTAAGTTTTGCTTTCATCTTGGTATTTTAAAGGAGCTTCTTTATAATGCATTGATTCATAGGGATTTATCTGTATATTCACATCAGATACCAATTAAGATCAATCTATATAAATCATCTATAGAGATTAATAATCCTGGATACTCATTTATAGATGGTAATGTATTAGATTCTGACCTTAAGCTCCCTTCGAATAAATATATAAAGATTGTTAGTGATATATTATTATCTGATTTTATATCACGCCATGGTTTTAAGTATATAAGAAAAGCTGCTATGCTTTATAGTATGCCTAAACCAAATATTCTAAATGTAGATGGCTTTTTTAAGGTGACTATAAAAAGGTTTAATTCGAAAACCATTTATAAGGAACCATATACAATTGAAAACATCATTTTATTCTGCAAGGAGGCAAGAAGCAAGCTAGAACTTTATCAACATTTTTTCATGACGGATAAAACAGATTATCAGTATTTTTATCAGAAGTATATTTTTAAGCTGGTTAAAAATGGCTTTTTAGTTTTTACCATGCCTGAAACACCAAAAAGTAAATACCAAAAGCTAATTGCAACAGAAGAAGCTTTAGCTCTTTTAGAATGAAAAAACTTAGGACCTATTTTTTTGCTATGCCCTAAGTTTTTATTTATACATCTTATTTAATATATAATTCTTAAATTCAGAATCAGTTTTAATCTTTTTCTTAATATATGATTTCAAATCAGTCGTTAGATTAATATCATCTAACGATTTTTTTATTTTGTTTAAAATTTCATCATGAGAAATTATAAAATTATAAATAGCATTTTCATCATTATCAAGTACAAGCAATTCTTGTCTTCCATATAACTGATCAATACTGATATCGAAGTAGTCACACAACATAGTCATCTGTTCAGGCTTTGGAATACATAGACCAAGTAAGAATCTAGAGATAGCTTGCTGATTAGAGTTGATAACTTCAGCAAGCTCAGCTTGAGTAACCCCTTTCGTTTTTATACAAATATTAAGATTATCACAAATAGTTTTAGTAACCTCACTAAGTGGTTTTGTTCTCATATTTTCACCTAAAAATAGTTTGAATCTAGTAGTGATAACTACCTCTGAATCGTCATTCCGGATATTGTTACGCACGGTTGAATTTTATCCAAAAATTCAGTAAAATAGATATGTATGCGTTACAAGCCTAGAATTTTATCATATTCATACATATTTTAGCATATATGCGTAACAAAAACTAGAATTTTATAAAAATGGCTTGAAATCTAGGAAAAACGATAAAAAAGTTGGTGAAAATTTAGCAAGAAGGTACATATGTAACGGAAACAGCATCTTGGGTACTTAAGCAAGAGTCCTTTATTTCACTTCAAAATGAGATTTCAAATATTTTTAATGCTAATGATATTAAGCATCTCTTTTTTAAAGGTTCTGTATTATGCAATTTATATGATGATCCTAGCATTAGAACAAGAGGAGATATAGATGTTTATATTGATTCTAATGACCTAAATAAAGCTAGAAATCTATTAATTGCTGCAGGTTATGAATTCAAGCCTGCAGATACAATGCATAATGAAGACTACTATAAGAATGACATCTTAATTGAACTTCATTTTAATATTTTTGATGAGGAAGTATCAAAAAAATGGCAAAAGTATTTTATAAAGCCTTTTGATATATCAAATAAAGTAGAAAAATCATTATATCAATTAAATGACAATGCTCACTTCATATATTGCTTAGCTCATTTTGCTAAACATTTATTAAAAGGTGCTGGTATTAGATATATATTAGATTTCTATTATATGCTTAAAAAGACTAATATAGATTGTGATAAGCTTCATAAGGATTTAGAAGAATTAGAATTATCTAGATTATATAATAATGTATTAAATGTTATATATTATTTAACTAACGAGAAATTAGATGAATTTGAAGAAACAGATATCAATTATTTCATTGATTATATGCTAAAGTCAGGAATACATGGATTTGGTAAAGAAAATGAATTTGATACATCACAAGGATTATCTGGACATAAATGGCAATGGATAAAATGTAGATTGCTATTGACTGATAAGAATTACCGTAAAGCATTATTTCCTGTACTAGGTAGTAAGAAAATATTATATCCAATATGTATTATAGTTCATTGGCTTAAATTAGTATTTACGGGATTATTTAGAAGAACTAAAATATTATTTAAAATTTTATTTGGTAAAAACAAGAAAAAAGATCTTTACAAAAAGTTAGGTATATAAAATTTTTACACAAAGTGCAACAATACCTCTTGACACTTTGTGTTTTATTTTTTATAATTAAATTACACAATATGTAACGCAAAGGGGAAAATATGACACAAACTGTAAACATGTCATTTGAAGAATCATCATATCTAAAATTAAATAATGATAATTATCTATATGAGCTATCTAATAAAATATCTAATATATTAAACATATCTTCACCAGAAATAATATATCAAGATATAGAAGAAGATGCTAGATACTATAATGAATTAAATATTATATCTATTAATATTGAATTTATAAATAATGATTACGAAATAAAGAAATGTATATATCATGAATTAAGACATAAATGGTATTTTGATAATTTAAATAAAGATTCTAATGATGAAGATTATATCAATCTTAAATCATTATTAAAAGAAGGAGATGATGCTTTTAATTATGAGATATTAGAGATAGATGCTTATGCATTTATGTCTAAATGCTTAAAAGAATTTGATAATATAGATTACCATCATCCAAATTATATTATGGACGAATTAATAATAAGATATAAAAATAAGTATCTAAAATAAAAAAATAATCTTACAAAATATTAATCCAAGGTAAGTGTACCCTGGAATGCGACCGGTGCTATTTAGAATGAGTCTGTAAACTAAATAGCATAAGTATATTTTGTAAGATTATAAATTATCATCAATAAGCTTTTTAAAATTATAATCATTATTATATTTATTTAATATTTCTTTTTCTTTATCAGTTAATTTATCTATACCGGTTATGTCATTAATTGATACATTAAAGAATTTAGCAATACTTGCAAGTACTTCAATAGGTGGTGTAACAATACCTCTTGCGTAGTAGCTAGCTTTCTGATAAGAGATATTTAAGTAATCTGCTAGAGCCTGAACTGATATTTTATTTCTAACTAATAACATCTTGATATTTGTGGCTATATTTAATTCTAATTCAGTTAAATCACAAAGTTTTTTCATAATCTAAGCCTCACTATCAGTTGTATTAATTTTAACAAAATTAGAGTTGTTTTTCAACTTTATACTTATCTATTTAAGTTTAGAGGAGGAAAACAATGGAATATATGATTAATGGTTCAAAAATAACTGTTGAAAGAAAAGAAGAGGAAAAAGGAATGACAATCCTAGAAGGATTAATAAATTCATTTATTATAAAAGAAAATTCTAAAAAGGAAGATAAGAAAAATGAAAAAGAAGGAAAGAAATAATGTAGCCATCTATTGTAGATTATCTAAAGATGATGGAGATTCATTAGAATCACAATCAATATCTAATCAAAAAGAAATATTAACTAAATATTGTTTAGCTAATAATTTAAATATATATGATATCTATATTGATGATGGATATACAGGTACTAATTTCAATAGACCTGGCTTTATTAAAATGATAAATGATATTGAATCAGGTCTAATTGATATAGTTATAACAAAAGATTTATCTAGATTAGGTCGTGACCATATAGAACTTGGTAGATATGTAGAACAATACTTTCCTAAAATGGATGTGAGATATATTGCAGTATCTGATACATTAGATACAAAAACAGGTGTAGATGATAAATTTCATTTATTAAGCTTAGTAAATGAATTGTATTCTAAAGATATGTCAAGAAAGATAAGAACATCTAATAAGATGTTAATGGAAAAAGGTGTATATAGAAGATCTAAATTCCCACTATATGGTTATTTAGATAATATTGAGAAGAATAGAAGAGAAATTAATCCTGAAACTGCACCTAATGTAGTAATGATATATGATCTATATATTAAAGGATATAGTATTGAAGGAATAATTCAATTCTTAGAAGACCATAATATATTTACACCACAAAATTATTTATTATATAAGGATAAAAAAGAAATAGTAGGTAATCCTTATAAATGGGATAAAAGTAATATTAGAAGAATATTAACTAATAGAGAATATTTAGGTGATTATATAAGGGGTAAAACTAAAACCATATTTAAAGTAAAAGGATTTAAAAAGGTACCTATTGATGAACAATATGTATTTGAAGGTATGTTTGATCCTATTATTAAAAAAGAAGTATTTGATATGGCTCAAGAATTATTTAATAGAAATAGAAAAAATAGTGCCTTAACTAATCCATATCATGGAATAGCTTATTGTGCTATATGTGGCTCCCCTCTTAGAATTCAACGCCATAAAGGTGGAAGCGGAGTATATGAAGAAAGATTAGTATGTGCTAATACTAATGAAATAGGTAAAGGAACTATTCTTTTAAAAGATTTAAATGAAGTTATATTAAATGAATTTAGAACATTACAAAATGTAATATTAAATCAAAAGGACGAATTCTATAAATATGCTTTAGACAGATTAAATACATTAAGTATTAATATAGAGAATTCTGAAAATGAAATTAAATTAAGAGATATTAATAGAAAGATAAAAGAAATAGATAATTATATTAGAAATTTATTTGAAGAAAAAACTAATAATATCATTAAAGAAGCTACATATGAAAAATTAATGAATGAATATAAATTCAAATTAAATACATATGAAATAGAAAAAAGAAAAATAGAAATATTATTAGATAATAAAGAATCTAATATTGATAATAAAACAAAATTAGAATCATTTATTAATTCATTAACTGATTTAGATGATAATAATTTCTTATCATATCCAATATTAAGAAATATTATTTCTAAAATAATGATATCTACATACTCTAAAGATGTTAATAAGCATATCTTAGGTAAAAATATAACTATTTATTATAGACATGTAGATAAATTAATAAAAGAATTCATTGAAACTAAAGGAGAAAAATAATCATGTTAAAGAGTGAAGTTAAGGTTGGTATATATTGTAGATTATCACAAGATGATGGAACTAATTATAATGAATCAGTATCAATATCTAACCAAAGAGAAATATTAACTAAATACGCTAATGATTTAGGATTTGAAATTGTTGATTATTATATTGATGATGGATATTCAGGATTAAATTTCAATAGACCAGGCTTTAGACGAATGATGCATGATTGTGAACTTGGAAGAATCAATACAATAATCACTAAAGATTTATCAAGACTTGGTCGTGATCATATAATGACTGATTATTATATAACTACCTATTTTCCAGATAGAGATATTAGATATATTGCCTATTCAGAAAATATAGATACATCTAAGGGAGAAGATGAAATATTACCATTAAGATCATTTGTAAATGAAATGATGGCTAAAGATGTATCTAAAAAGGTAACATTTACAATAACAAATCAAATGAAAACTGGTAAGGATGTTAAAACTGGTGTACCCCTTTATGGTTATATGTATGATGATGGAAATAGAAGAATACCTAATCCTGAAACAGCACCGGTAATTGAATTAATATTTAGATTATTCCTAGAAGGTAATACATATGCTCAAATAGCTAAAATATTAGAAGAAAAAGAAATAATAACACCACAATATTATGCATACCTAAAATATGGCTATGGTAAAGGTACACTTCATTTCACTCGTGGCTTTTATTCATGGAATAGAAAAACAGTCAGATCAATGTTACTAAATGATGAATATACAGGAACCTTTAGACGAGGTAAGTCTAAACAACAATTTAAAACTAAAAAGAAAAAGATAATAAAAAAAGAAGATCAATATGTATTTGAAAATAAATATGAACCAATTATTTCTAAAGAAATATTTGATGAAGCTCAGTTTATTGCTTCATCCCTAAAAGAAACAGGAGAAAGAAGAACTATTAATAAATATGTAGGCTTAGTTTATTGCGGTATCTGTGGTAAAGCACTTCGTCATAGATCATCACCTAGAGTTAATAATAAAGATTTCGTAAGATTATCATGTAGGGCAGCTTGTTCTAATGAAAGAGGAACAATCCTATATGAGGATTTAGATAAAATCTTAAAAAAGGAAATAATGGATTTAAGAAATGTAATATTAAATAATAAAGATGCCTTCTTAACATTTGCTAAAAAGGCATCTAGTAAAGCTTTAGTTACAGATGAATATTCTATTCTAATTAATGAAAGAAAAATGTGTGAAAAAGAAATTGCTAAAAAAGAAGAATACATTAAATCATCTTATGAGCATAAGGTAGATGGAATCTTAACTGATTCTATCTATAATAATATGATGCAAGAATATAACGATATTATTGAAAAATTAGAAACTAGAATTGAAGTGATTGATTCAAGAATTGAAAATGAAAAAATAACTAAACCAGATTATGAAGTAGATGCTAATAACTTTGTTAAAGCGTTAGAACAAATTAATCCAATTACTTGCTTACAGGCAGTTAATCTAAATCTAATAATATCTAAAATATATGTATCAACTGATGGTAAGAAAAAAAGAAGAGAAAAAATGAATAAGAAAATAACAATAGTTTATAAACATATTGATGGAATAATAAAAGAATTTATTAATAATCAAAATTAAATGGAGATATTATGAATAACATTTGTGCTATCTATGCTAGATATTCATCCCTAGATATAGAAAGAGATGGAAACCCTAGAAGCTTATCTAATCAAATAGAAATATTAACTGAATATGCCAATAATAATCATTATGTAATTTATAAAATATATTCTGATTATCATGAATCAGGTAAAACATTTGATAGACCTGGTGTTATGGAATTATTAAATGATGCTAAAGAAAATAAATTTAAGACTATTATAGTAAAAGATTTATCTAGATTTGGAAGAAATTATAGAGAAATAGATAAATTATTATTTGAAGAATTTCCAAAATTAAATATTAGATTAATATCTGTAAATGAATCACTAGATTCATCTAAAGATAATGATTCATTGCCTATTTCAGTTAAGAATGTAATGAATGATTTATATATTAGAGATTTATCTAGAAAGATAAGAAAATCTAAAAGTATATTAATTGAAAAGAAAAGTCTAGCATCATTCCATTATGGTTATATTCTAAAAGATAAAAGATTTGTTATATATGAAGATGAAGCAAAGGTAGTAAAGAAAATATTTAATGATTTTAATAATGGCTTATCATTAAATGATATTGCTAATGATTTAAAGGATAATAAAATATTGGCTCCATTTTATAGTTTATTAATTAAAAGAGGACAAGAAAGTAAATTAAAAGAATATAGTGATGATAAATTATATAAATGGAATCGTTTAAAAATAAAAGAAATATTAAATGATGATTTCTTTATTGGTATAGCAACAAATGCTAAAGCAAATGTTAAATCAACTGATAAAAGAAATATCATAATTGAAAATGATCATGAAGCTATTATAGATAAAGATTTCTTTAATAACTTAGATAGATCAAGAATAAGGAGAGATAATATGGAGGTTGTAAGATCCAATTTAAGACACATGATATATTGTAAGAAATGCTTAGCTAGATATTTAAATGATACTAGAAGAGCTAATATTTGTCCTACAGTAATAGATGATAAGGAAGTATATCATGATGAATTATGTAAAAAGAATTATCCTACTAATTTAATGAATGAAAGAATCTATGATGAATTAATTAGAAAATATGAATATATTAAAGCTAATAAAGATTCATTTATTAATAAAATATTATTTGATTTATCATCTGATGATGGTAAGGCTGTTGATATATTAAATAAGAAAAAAGATTTTGAAAATAAAATAACAAAAGTATTTAAGAATTATATGGCAGGTGAAATAACTGATAATGCTTATAAAACTGTTGTTAAAGAATATAATGATGAAATAATTAAATGTGATAATTATTTAAAGATGATTAAATTTGATACTGCTAAATACCAAGAGGTCACTAATAGAGTAAATAGATTTATTAATTTATTTTATGAAAGTGATAATAGATTAGAACCTATTAAAGAAAATATAAGTAGAGTATTATATGATCCTAGAAATGGAGATATAAATATCATATTAAAACTAGAAGATGAATTTAATGTTTCATATAATAAATTAGAAAATCTAGTAATCCCTGAAGAATATAGAAGAGAAGATTTTAATTTAGATGAAATGTGTTATGAGATAATAAAGAAAGAGCCTCATATTACAGCAAGAAAGCTTCTATATGAGGTTAGAAAGACATGGGAAGGATTTTCTCTATATGGTTTAAGAAAAGCTCTTTGGAGGCTAGTTTCTGCTAAAAGAATAAGATTTGAAGGTAAGAATGTTGGTTCTAATATTGATGGATATGTTATTAACGAATATAAGGATGAATTTGATTATCATGGAATGATTCTAAACGCTACAGCAAAGAAAGCATATAAGTTATTATATGATAAGCCCACAATGGGATATCAAGAACTGGCTGAAAAATTAGATAAATCGATGTCTAATGTTAGAGGAATAATATTAGAGATTAGACATCAAGGTGGATTTGAATTTGAGCCTTTTATAAGTGTTGATAAAACTGAAGGCTTAGATTATTCTATATTAAAAGGAATATATAGAATACCAGAACAAGAAATAAAAGAATATATTGCCCTTAATCCTAAAACAACAAGAAAAGAATTAAGTGAGAAATATAAAATTACTGAAGCACAGGCTAGGAGAATATTAGAAAGAGTGAGAAAGAAATAGAAAATTATGGTGGATACATACAATTTGTATTCACTTTTTTTCTTGTTGAAAACATAATATTTATAGTAAAGTAAGATATATTATCTTGCTATTATTTAGAATTAGAGATATAATATATATGATAAATATTCAAAATATTTGAATAATGAGGAGATTGATATTATGGCAATACTAAATATTAAATTAGATAATGTGTTATCATTTTATGACTTTAATGTTAATTTTTCATTTCCAAATAAGCTTAAGACAAGCATAATTGAAAATGAAAATTTAGAATATGTACCATCATTTAGATATAAGAAACTTAATATATTTGTAGGCTCAAATGCTTCAGGTAAAACATCATTAATTAAATGTATATGGACTACATTATTATTTTTAAATAAAAAAGAAAAGAATGTATTAGATAATATTGTTAATTATACAGAAGAACCATCAAAAATCGAAATTGATTTAGTTGAAGACACAGAAGAAAAACATATTTTACATAGATATAAAATATTAGTTACTGATAAAATGACTGATTCTAAAGTAATGGTATCTCATACATTTGTTAATTTATCAGCTGCTAAATCATCAAAAGATTCTTACGAGAATAAAATTAAAGAATTGGATTCTATTCCTGATAATTATTTGAATTATCTTGAATGCCTAAATGATATCAATCCATATTCTGGTTGGAATGTGGTTTTGCCTGCAACTGAATATCCATTTGATAGAGTTCATTTTGAAAAACCACAAACTGAAGAAGAACAAGCAACATATATTAAAATATTGACTGATGTATTTAAAACATTAGATCCATCTATTATTAAGGTTAATAAGAGTAAAGATGCAGATAACGCATATGTATTAGAACATGATTGTGGTGCGAAAATAATAATTCAAGATGAATATATGTTATCATCTATTCAGTTGTTATCAAGTGGAACTAAATATGGAGTTAATATTGCAAACATTATTTATAATATTAAACATCATAATAATGGCATTTATTTAATCGATGAACAATTCTCATATGTTAACTCAGATATTGAGGCAGCAATGTTATCAACTATGGCATCACTATTAGGACCAAATGAACAAATATTCTTCACAACACATAACATGAATATATTAAGTTTAGGCTTCCCATTCCATTCATTCTATTTTATGAAAAAAGAAAAAGTAAATGATAAGCAAGTAATTACAATTAATTGTGGATCAGAAGCGGATAATAGAAACAATGTATCACCAAAGACAATAATTGATAATGATATATTTGCAACAGCACCAGATGTAAATAAAATCTTTGAACTTG
>Ga0310694_10002666_pt1 | contig 18044 bp, 10 predicted proteins | sample 174DNAGHGhighgp2_FD_203884 | JGI IMG/M metagenome (GOLD analysis project Ga0310694, IMG submission 203884) | Sheep rumen microbial communities from Palmerston North, Manawatu-Wanganui, New Zealand - 1742 DNA GHGhigh gp2 (v2) (version 2) | ecosystem: Host-associated > Mammals > Digestive system... | reverse complement strand
TTCGGCCTCAACAACGCGGCCATGAGCATCCTGGGCTATAACTTCGGCGCCCGGAACAAGAAGCGGTTCATGCGGGCCTACGGCATGCTGACGTTGTTCTGCGCCGTCTTCATGATCGCGGGCACCGCCCTCTTCGAGCTGGGGGCCCCCACCCTCATGGAGCTGTTCGCCGTCAGCGACTTCACCTACGGCGTCACCGTCACCACCATCCACATCATCGCCTGGGGCTTCGTGTGCGCGGCCATCGGCATCTCCATGGGCACGGTCTACGGGGCCACGGACACCGGCGTCTACGGCATGATCACGTCCCTCGCCCGGCAGCTCTTCATCCTGCTGCCCGTGGCGTACCTCATGGCCACCCTGACCCACCGCATCGAGGCGGTCTGGTGGGCCTTCCCCATCGCGGAATTCAGCCACCTGATCCTGGCCGGCATCCTGATGCTCCGGCTGTACCGACAGAAGATCAAGCCCTTGGGGGAATAGGAGTTTCTTCTTTGCCGCTTTTTCTTTTCTGTGAAGGGGTGCGAAGCCGAACGCTGCCTGTGGCAGATGCAGCGAGGCGAAGCACGGGCAAAACAACGAGAAACCAAACAGCGTGCAGGTTTCGACTATGTTTTGCCCCTGGGTAAAAGCGGCGCAAAAAGAAAAGCACAAGAAGAAAAAGAGGGCTGTGCGCGTTGCATAGTCCTCTTCTTGCGTTTTCGGTGTTTTTCAATCCTTCCTTAATGAAAACATCCTCTGGGGGATGTGGCAGTAGCCGCCGGGGTTCTTCTCGAGGTACTTTTGGTGGTACTCCTCGGCGGGGAAGAAGTTACGAAGGGGCAGCAGCTCCACTTTAAGGGGCGCGCCCACCTTGGCGGCCTCGGCGTCGAAGGCGGCCTGAAGGGCCGGCAGCTGATCCGGGTCCGTGTAGTAGACGCCGGTCCGATACTGGACGCCCTCGTCGCCCCCCTGCTTGTTGACGGACAGAGGGTCGATCACCATAAAATAAAGGTCCATGAGCTCCCCAAGGGACAGCTTCCCCTGGTCGTAGTCGATCCGCACCGTCTCGGCGTGGCCGCTGTTTCGGCACACGTCCTGATAGCTGGGTGCGGCGTCGGGGCCGTTGGCGTAGCCCACCTGGGTGGCGGTCACCCCCGCGAACTGATCGAAAAACTTCTGCATGCCCCAAAAGCAGCCCCCGGCCAGATAGATGGTTTGCATGAAACGAACTCCCTTCCGTTGATGGGAAACAGTATATCATTTCCCGGCCGTCTTGAAAAGGGGTCGTCGAAGGACGGCGAACCCCCTCCCCTGCCGACATGCGGATGAAAACCGCCTGTTTTCGCAGCCGTCGATCCACCATTTTGGTCTTGCATTTTGGCGGACGGTCTGATACTATAGGGCGATTTGAAAAAAAGGTACGCATATATGAATCTGACTGTGAAAGAAGAATACCTGGCCGCCCTGAAGGAGGGCCAGAAGGAACAGGCGAAGCTGACGGCCCTGGGGAAAGACCCGGAGCCGGCGGTGCTGGAGGAGCTGCTGCCGGACATGAGCAAGATGGCCGTCCAGGAGATCCGGAGCCAGGAGATCCCCATGGACCGGATCGTGGGCACCGTGACCCGGGGCCGGATCTCGGCCCTGACGGCGGGGTTCCTGCCCCTGCTCCCGGAGGAGAGCGAGTTCGCCCTGAAGTGGATGGCCCTGTGCGAAGCGCACCTCTCCGACACGGGCCTTCGGGACCCCATCCTCTGCTACGAATACCTGGGCAGCTTCTACGTCCAGGAGGGCAACAAGCGGGTCAGCGTCCTCAAGCACTTCGGGAACACCCGGATTTTGAGCGACATCCGCCGCATCCTGCCCGAACGGTCCGACGATCCCCGCATCCGGGCCTACTACGAGTTCGTGGACTTCCATCGGGCCACGGGCTCCTACGACATACAGTTTCAAAAGCCCGGCGAATACGCCAAGCTCCTGGCCGCCCTGGACCGGAAGCCCGGCGAAGTCTGGACCGAAGAGGAGCGCCGTCGGTTCTCCGCCCGCTGCCACTATTTCAAGGAGGCTTTCGCCGCCCTGGGCGGGCAGAGCAAGGACCTCAAATGCGAGGACGCCCTGCTCCTGTGGCTGCGGGTCTATCCCTACGAACAGCTGGGGACCATGAACGCCAAGGAGCTGAAGGAATCCCTGTCGGGCCTCTGGGAGGACGTGCAGGTCACGGCGGACCCGGAGCCCGTCCAGGTCCACACCGCCCCGGAGGAAGCCCAGCCGAGCCTGATCACCAAGCTCATCTCCCCCGCCCCCAAGCGATTGAACGTGGCCATGATCTACCAGCAGGACGAGGAGATCAGCACCTGGACGAAGGGCCACGCCCAGGGGGCGGCCCACCTGCAGGCGGCCTTCCCCGAGCAGGTGACGGTCCGGGAATACCGCCACGCCGACACGCCCGAGGAGACCCTGGCCCTCCTCGATCAGGCGGTGGAGGAGGGAGCGGACCTGGTCTTCACCACCACGCCGCCCCTGTTGAGCGCCACGTTGAAGGCCGCGGTGAAGTACCCCAAGGTGCGCTTTCTCAACTGCTCCGCCGGCACCAGTCTATCCAGCGTCCGCAGCTACTACTGCCGCATCTACGAGGGCAAGTTCGTCACCGGCATGATCGCCGGGGCCATGGCCAAGAACGATCTCATCGGCTACGTGGCCTCCTACCCCATATTGGGGGTGCCCGCCTCCATCAACGCCTTCACCCTGGGGGCCCGGATGACCAACCCCCGGGCAAAAGTGCTCCTCGAATGGAGCTGTCTTGAAGGGAACGCGGTGGAAAAGCTCATCGCCCGGGGCGCCCGGGTGATCTCCAACCGGGACGTGCCCCTGCCCAACGCCCACTACATGGGCCTCGGGGAATACGGCACCTACCTCATCGACGAGGCGGGCCGGCTCTCGCCGCTGGCCTCCCCCTGCTGGATGTGGGGGAAGCTTTACGAGAACCTGGTCCGCACGGTCCTCTCCGGCAGCTACGACCAGAAGAAGGCCCCCGAGGCCATCAACTACTGGTGGGGCATGGACAGCGGCGTCATCGACGTGCAGATGACGGAGCTGGTGCCCGAGGGCATCCGCACCCTGGCCGCCGCCATGATGGATCGGATCAAGACCGGGGCCCTGCTGCCCTTCCAGCGGGAGCTGGTGAGCCAGGACGGGGAGATGAAGAACGACGGCAGCCGGGACCTTTCCTCCCGGGAGCTGCTGACCATGGACTACCTTTTGGAGGGGGTGGAGGGCGCCATCCCCGCCTACGAGGAGCTGCTGCCCATGTCCCGGGCCCTGGTGCGGGAGCTGGGCCTCCACCCGGAGGACCTGCCCCAGGAGGTGTAGCCATGCGCATCCTGACCGTTTCCGACGAGGAGTGCCCGGCCCTGTGGGACCACTACCGGCCCGGGCGGCTGGACGGGTACGATCTCATCCTGTCCGCTGGAGATCTGAAGGCGGACTACCTTTCCTTTTTGGTGACCATGGCCCATGCCCCCCTCCTCTACGTCCACGGGAACCACGACGAGGGCTATGCCCGCCGGCCGCCGGAGGGCTGCGACTGCATCGACGATCAGCTGGTGGTCTACCGGGGCCTGCGCATATTGGGTCTCGGCGGCTGCCTTCAGTATCGGCCCGACGCCCCCCAGCAGTTCACGGAGCGGCAGATGGCCAAACGGATCGCCCGTCTCCGCTTCGCCCTGTGGAAAAGCGGCGGCGTGGACGTGGTGGTGACCCACGCCCCGCCCCTGGGCCTGGGCGACGAGGAGGACCTGCCCCACCGGGGCTTCGCCTGCTTCCGTAAGCTTTTAGACCGGTATGAGCCCGCCCTCTGGGTCCACGGCCACGTGCACATGCGGGGCTGGCCCCTGCCGGCGCGGGAGCTCCTTCAGGGGGGCACCCGGCTCGTCAACGCCTCGGAACGGTACGAGCTGGAGCTCCCCGATCGGCCCTTCGCCCCGGAGGACCGCAACGCCCTCCGCTACGTCACCCGCCACCGGGAGGCCGAGGACCGACTTTGCCTGTAAAGGAGCCGTTCGGCTCCTTTTTTTGCAGAAAGACTCTTGCGCTGGTTTTCAATGCAGGGTATACTGTATGTGTATACAATTCTGCTCATTGCTGACATACCGAAACACGCAAAGGGGGTTATCGACTTATGAAAACCGGTTCTTTCCGCGTCAAACGATGGATCAGCCTGGGGCTGCTGCTGGTGATGGTGCTGTCCTTCGCCGCGCCTGCGTTCGCCGAGCCGGCCACCTGGGTCAAAGAGATCACGATCAAAACGAATCCAAGCAAGATGACCTATGAGATCGGGGAATCCTTCGATCCCGCCGGGATGGTGGTACAGGCCAGAGTTTACAGCAACGTTGGAAAACCAACTATAAAGTACCTCACAATAAAGCATGCTGATCTGACTTTTTCTCCCTCCAAATTCACCAAAGCGGGCAGTCAGAAGGTGACGGTGAAGTACCATGCCATTGGAAAAAGCGGCAGCACTGAATCCTTCACCGCCTCCCTCTATGTGACGGTCAACGAGTCCGGCGATTCGCCCACCGCCTATTACACGGACATCTTCGTGGCGGCCCAGCCCAAGAAGACCGTCTATAAGGTGGGCGAGTCCTTCAAGACCGCGGGCCTGTCCATCTCCGGTCACGAGTATCGGGAGGAGGACGGCAAGAAGCACACGGTGACCAAGCTGAGCCAGAAGAACATGAAGATCTCCCCCTCCAAGTTCACCAAGGCGGGCAAGCAGAAGGTGAAGCTGAGTTTGAAGCTCCTCTCCAAGAGCGGCGAGGAGAAATGGTTCTCCACCTCGGTGGAGGTCCTGGTGGAGAAGGGCCCGGTGAAGATCACCAAGCACCCCTATGGAGAGACCGTCCAGGAGGGCGGCTCCTGCGGGTTCATCTCCCGGGCGGACAACGCCAACAGCCGCCACTGGTACTTCACCAAGGGCGGCACCGTAGTGGACGCCAAGGAGGCCTCGTCCTACTTCCCCGGCCTCACGGTCTCCGGCGCCACCAATGAGCATATCAAGCTCCGCAACATCCCCGCCTCCATGAACGGCTGGTCCGCCTACTGCGTGTTCTATGGCGACGACGGCTCCGCCACCAGCAACAAGGCCGGCATCGTGGTCCTTTCCGACGGCTCCTCCACGGTCCCCGACACCGAACCGCCGGTGGAGGTCACGCCCAAGGCCATCACCACCACGCCCCAGCCCACCGAGGAGCCCGAGGTCACCGACGAGCCGGAGGTGACCGAAGCGCCCAAAGCCCCCCAGACCACCGCCACCCCCAAGGCCACCAAGGCCCCCAAGCCCACCCCCGAGCCGGAATACGCCGAGGGCATCCACTGCACCATCAACGGCGAGACCCAGGTCCCCATCGTGGGGGAAACCCTGCTGCAGTGCGAGGCGGAGAACATCGAGGGCTTCGTCTTCGACCACTGGGAGATCAACGGCGAGCCTGACTATGAGTCCGGCTCATCCGCCGTCTTCGTCGCCGAGGACGCCTGTGTCATCCAGGCCTACTACCACGAGCGCAAGGTGCTCCGGACCGTCAACTGCTTCTTCCAGCTGCTGACCAAGAACAACAACGCCTCCGGCACCAAGTACACGGAGTTCGATTTCGAGGAGGCCTACTACAGCCCCGTCACCAATACCTACTGCCCCGCCGGCACCCTCTCCTGCTACGTCACCGCCGTGATCCCCCGGAAGGCCGAGATCGCCTACTGGCTCATCAACGGCGTCAAGTACGAGTTCACCAACACCAAGGTCGTCAAGTTCCGCCTTGTGGATCTCAACGAGGCCACCACCATCGAGCCGGTGTTCAAGGGCGTCTCCCCCACCAACAAGTACCCCCGGCCCTATGCCGCCCGGGAGCTGGAGAAGCAGATCCCCATGGTCATGCACTGCATCAACTGCTGGGGCCAGTTCATGAACGCCTCCGGCAGCCCGGCGGGCCAGGAATACCTGGAGTTCGACTTCGAGAACAACTACATCAACCCCGTGACCCGCAAGACGCTGCCCGGCGGCAAGCTGGACATCTTCATCTCCACCAAGCTTCCCAAGGGCTGCGCCGTGGACACCTGGATCATCAACGACGTGAAGTATCAGTTCGCCGGCAACGCCGTGCTGAAGTTCCGGGTCACCGGCCTGGACGAGGGCACCACCTACGAGGTCCGCTTCCGGGGCCTGCCCTCGGCGAGCCCCACGCCCCGCCAGGAATGGGCCACCCAGATACCGGTCATCAACTGACGGCGCTATGAAAAAACAGAGCCCTGCGGGGCTCTGTTTTTTTGTGTTTCGATTCAGGCTTCCGTGGCGGCGGGGGTCGGGGCAGGGGGCTCCGCCGACCGGGGATCGGCGGCGGGGACGGGCTGCGGCTTCTTGTCCCGGCGCAGGATGTCGTAGAGCACGGGGACGATGAAGACGGTCATCAGCGTGGCGTAGGTGAGGCCGCCGATGCACACGATGGCCACGGGCTGGATGATCTCCGCCCCGGTGCCCATGCCGACGCCCAGGGGCAGCAGGCCTAATATGGTGGTGAGGGCCGTCATGAGCACGGGTCGGATGCGCATGGTGGCCGCCTTCACGATGGCCTCCCGCTTAGCTAAGCCCTCCTCCTCCCGGAGCCGGTTGGCGCAGTCCACCAGCACGATGCCGTTGTTGACCACCACGCCCACCAGCATGATCATGCCCACCATGGACACGATGCTCATATGGAAGCCCGCCGCCAGCAGCCCGACGAAGCCGCCGGTAAAGGCCAGGGGCACCGTCAGTATGACGATGAAGGGCGAGAGCAGGGACTGGAACTGGGCCACCATGATGAGGTAGATGATGAGCACGCCCAGCAGCATCAAAAACACCAGATCCTTCATGGCGTCCATGATGGTCTCGTTTTCGCCGGCGTACTCCACCTGGCAGCCCTCGGGGAGCTCCACGTCCTGAAGGGCCCGGCGGGCCTCGGTGGATACCAGCGTCACGTTGTAGCCGTCCACCACGGTGGCGGTGACGGAGATGTACCGCCGCTGCTCCAGCCGGTGGATGGAGGAAAGGGTCTCGGTCTCCGAGATGGTGATGATGTCCTTCAGGGGCACCTCCTCGGTGGTGCCGTCCCGCTGCGTAGCGGTGACGGTCATCTTCTCCAGCTTCTGCCGGTCCGTCTCCCCGTCCGCCGAATGGATGGTGGCGGAGAGGGCGGAGGTGCTGGTGGTGACCTGTGAGGTGCTGACGGAGCTGGTCAGCTCCTGAACGATGGCGAGATACACCTGGGCGGTGGTCAGATTGTGCTCGATGGCCTTCTCCTTGTCCACCGTGATGTGCAGGGCCGGGGAGGTGTCCTCCGCCCCGCCGGTGACCTCCTTGAGGCCCTCCACCGTCTTGAGCCGCTCCGCCACGGCCTTGGCCGCCATGCGCAAATCGTCGAGATCGTTGGAATAGATGTTCATGGTGAAGCCGCCGCTTTGGAGCATGGAGCCCATGCTCATGGTGGACACCGTGGCCACCTCGAAGTCCACCTCCCCCTTGAAGGGGGCCAGGACCTGCCGGATGTCCTTCGTGGCCTCGATGCTGCTGTAGCCGCTGTTCTCGTCCACCAGAGCGTAGACGGTGATCTGGTCCCCGCCGCCGGAGGACAGGCCCACCAGGCTCTCCATGCCGCCGTTGATCATGCCGCCGATGTCGGTGAGATGGGGCACCGCTTCCATGGCGGCCATCATCTCGTCCGCCACCCGGCACCGGTCCTCGAAGGTGTACTCCTCCGGCACGGACACGGTGATGGAGATCTGGGTGCCGCCGCTTTCGGGGAAGTATTCATAGCCCTGCCGCAGGGAATACCAGGCCGACCCGCCCAGCAGCGCCAAAGCGAGCAGCAGGGCCAGCGCCCGATGGCGCAAGGTGAAGCGGACCGTCCGTTCGAAGCCCCCCATGAGCTTTTTCGCCAGGTTGCTCATGGGCTTCACGTTCCGCCGCAGCAGCCCCTGGGCCATGGCGGGGATCACGGTGAGGGCCACGATGAGGCTGGCCATGAGGGAGTAGGTGATGGTCAGGATCATGTCCATGAAGATCTGCCGGGTCATGCCGTGGACGAAGATGATGGGCACGAACACGCAGATGGTGGTCAAGGTGGAGGCGGTGATGGCCCCCATGACCTCCCGGGCCCCCTGGATGGCGGCCTCCTTGGGCGCCATGCCCTCGGCCCGGAGCCGATAGATGTTCTCGATGACCACGATGGAGTTGTCCACCAGCATGCCGATCCCGATGGCCAGGCCCGCCATGGAGATCACGTTCATGGTGACCCCGGAGAAATACATGAGCACCAACGCAAAGAGCACGGACACGGGGATGGAGATGCCCACGGCAAAGGTGGGCCGGATGTCCCTGAGGAACAGGAACAGGATGAGGATGGCCAACGCGCCGCCCAAAAGCAGGCTTTGGACCACGGCGGACATGGCCATATGGATGTAGTCCCCCTGGTCCATGAGGGATACGAAGCTGAGCCCCGGATATTGGGCCTCCAGCTCCCGGAATTTGGCGTCGATGGTGTCCGCCACGGTGGCGGTGGCGTAGGCGCTCTGGCGGGTGAAGGTGAGCAGGACCCCGTTCTCCCCGTTGATGCGGGCGTAGGTGGTGTCGCTGTTGTCCACGATGCGCACGTCGGCCACGTCGCCCAGGCGCACCAGATCGAGGCCGTCCAGCCCCAGGGACAGGATGGCCACGTTCTCCAGGGCCTCCACGCCCTTCACCTTGTCGCCCACGTTGACGATCCAGCTCACATCCCCGTCGGACACGAACCCGGCGGGCATCTCGAAGTTCTGCGCCTGGACCAGCTGGGCCACCAGCTCCTTGGTGAGGATGGTGTGGAGGTCCGCCGCATCCTTGGCGGCGGCCAGCTGACTCGTGGCCTCCGCCAGGGCGTTGTCCAGCTGCTGCTGGCTGGTCTCCAGGGCCGTCGCCCCGTCCTCGATCTGTTTGCGGCCCTCGTCGATCTGCTGCTGGGCGCCGATCAGCTGACCGTTGACGGAGGTCTGCTGCTTGTCCAGCTCGGTATAGCCGCCCTGGACCTGGGCAAGGCCGGCCTTGGCCGCCGCTATGTTCTCGTCCAGGGTGGCGATGCCCGCGTCCAGCTGATCCATCTGATCCAGGATCTCCGCGATCTGCCCTTCGGAGAGGCCGTTCTGCGCCAGCTGCACCTCGATGAGGGCCAGGCCCTGGTTCACCCCGTCCAGCTCCATCTGCAGATCGGCCAACGCCGCCGCCTTCTCCTCAGGGGTCATGTCCTCCCGGGCGCTGGTCTCGGCGATGGACGCTTCCAGCGCCGCCTTCCGGCCCTCCAAAAGGGCGATGGACGACTGCAGGGCGCTGAGCAGCTGCCGCTGCTCCTGAAGGCTGTCCCGCTGGGCCACCAGCTCGGCCCGCTGGTCCTCCATCATGGCGATGGCGTCCGTCAGCTCCTTCTTGTTCTTGTCCAGCTCGGCCCGGGCGTCCCGGAACCCTATTTCGGCGGCGGTGCTGCCGGTCCACAGGGCCTGCTGGCCCTTGTCCAGCTCCGTCCTGGCGTTCTCCAGCTCCAGCCGGCCCTCGTCGATCTTCTGCTGGCCCTCGTCGATCTTGTCGAAGGCCGCCTGGGCCGCCTCGTCCATGGAGTCGTAGAGCCTTCGGTTCAGCTTGGTGATCTTCTCCTTGTTGAGCTCGATCTGGACCTCCTCCACCACCAGGCCCGTGGCGTTCACCGACGCCACGCCGTTGGTGCCCTCCAGGGCCGGGATCAGCTTGTCGCTGACGAAGCCCGAGAGGTCGATGGGGTCCATGTCCTTATAGTGGACCGCCGCCACCACCGTGGGGATCAGGTCCGTGGACAGCTCCAGCATGTTGGTGGTGCCCACCGCTTCCGGCCAATCCCCTTTGAGACGGGTCACCACCTGCTGGATGTCCAGCATGGCCCGGTCCACGTTCACCGTGTCCTCGAAGGTGAGATACACCACGGACACGTTCTCCGAGGAGACGGAGGCCACCTGCTTGAGATCGTCCAGGGCCGCCAGGCTCTGCTCCAGGGGCTTGGAGACGGTGGTCTCCACCTCCTCCGGGGCGGCGCCCACGTAGGGGGTCACCAGGACGATGTAGGGGAAGCTCATCTCCGGCAGCAGGTCAGGGGTCATCCTGGTCACGGAGACCGTGCCCAAAACCAGGACCAATATGACCGCCACCAGCACGGTGAAGGGTTTTTTAACGCTGAATTTGGAGATCATCGTCCGCTCCGGTTATGTATGATGCACTATTGTATCAGAAACCATGCCCCACATTGTGAAAGGGATGTGAAAAAAAACGGGGGATCGCCGATCCCTGGACCGGACGCGCCCCCCGCTCGTCAAAACCAAAGCTTTTTGATGTCCATGACCTCGCTGCTCTGCAGATACTCCTTCAGGTAGATGCCGCAGCACTCCTCCCAGGTGCAGTCCCCCTCGTTGTTCTCCACCATGATGGCGATGACCCGGCCGGGGACCACGATGTCCCGGCCCTTGGCGCTCTCCCGGTGGTATCGGGCCATGGCGCCCACGATCTCCCGGATGTCGGCGTGGGCGAAGACCTCGCTGAAGTAGGCCGCCTCCTCCTCCCGCCGCCGGTCGAACGTTCGGTTGTGGAAGATGCGGATGACCGTGGCGATGAGGAAGGTGAGGGGCATGATGGACACCATGGGTATCCAGACCGGCAGGCGGGTGGCGAAGCCGTAGAAGTCGTTCCAGCCGCCCCGGTCCTCCCCCAGGACCACCACCATCACGTAGTAGAGGACGGCGTAGATCAGCACGGGCACCAGGGCGAACAGGGTGTCCTTAAAGCGGATGCGCTGCTCGCTGATGAAGAAACAGAAGGCCACGATGGCCAGGATGGGGCAGAGGCCGTGGAGGAAGAACCGGGAGCCCGTGAAGATCAGCACGAAGCCCTTCACCGGCGCCAGCACGCACAGGGAGATGAGGAAGGTCAACGCCACCGCCGTGACCCCGGCGTAGACCATGTCCACGACCCAGCGGGGCAGGTGGAAGTTGTGCTTGCGAAGGCCGTCCAGGGAATAGGGGAACACCAGGGCCATGGACGCGCCCATGAGGATGTTGGAGTTCACCGTGAACATACAGAAGGTCCTCAGGCCCATGTGGTCGAAGTTCTCGTCGTAGATGGTGGTCAGGTTCATGGTCACGCCGATGCAGACGCAGATCACCACCACCGCGGCGCTGACCATGGTGAACAGGCAGTGGCGCCGGGTCACCGTTATGGTCTTGTCCGTGCCCTCCCGTCGGGCGGCGGGCTTCTCCTCCACGGACTTGGCGACGATCTTCTCCTCTACGGGCGTCTCGACGGTCTTTTCCTCCATAGCTCCCCCTCCTCTATTCCACCTCTATCTCCTTGATGATGCACTCGTTCCCCCGCAGCAGCCAGGTCTCCCCGCTGTGGCAGTAGGGGCATTCCCGGCCGTATTGGACCGTGGGGTAGGTCTTCTCGCAGTTTGAGCAGAAGGTCACGGCGGGGATGGTCTCCAGTTCCAGCTCCGCGCTTTCCAGGACCGGGTGGCGCTTACGGAAGTAGTTCCAGCAGTCGGTGAAGTAGTCCGTCATGATGCCGGATACCTCCCCCACCTGCAGCGTCACCCGGAGGATCTTTTGAATGTCCTGGGCCTGGGCCTCCTCCTCCAGGGATTTGGCCAGGTGCAGGATGATGCCCATCTCGTGCATGTCAATCCTTCATCAGAGCTTCCACATCCACGCCGTTGCCCGTGTGGGGATGGGTCTTGTGGAACTCCTTGGTGGCCCGGTTGTATTCCTTCCGCTTGCGGCGCATCATCTTCGCCTCCTCGGAGCCGCTGTGGGCCACGATCTTGAAGGCCCGCTTGACGGCGTAGCCCAGCAGGCCGCCCACCTTGTCCTCGGCGCGGCGCATGTCGGAGTTCTGGGGATGATCCCGCAGCAGATGGATGGCATCGAACTCGCACCGGGTGGTGCACAGCCCGCAGCCGATGCACTTGTTCTCGTCCACGATGGTGGTGCCGCAGCCCAGGCACCGGGCCGTCTCGATCTTCACCTGCTCCTCGGTCAGGGTGAGCCGAGGATCGGTGAAGCTGTTCTTGGCGTCCACGGTCTCGTCCACCGCCGGGACCTGCCGCTGGGCGCTGTCGTAGGAGTCGATGGCGATGTTGTCCTTGTCCAGGGACTTGAAGTAGCGCCGATCCCGGCCCAGGGTCTGGGACACGTTGTTCTTGGATACGAACCGGGCCAGCGACTCGGCGGCCTCATGGCCCTGACCGATGGCGTCGATGACGAACTTGGGGCCGGTGAACACGTCGCCGCCCACGAAGATGGCGGGATCGTCGGTCTGATAGGTGAACTTGTCCGCCACGGGGTAATTGCCGTGCCAGAACTTCACGCCGGTGCCCTCCAGGAGCTTGCCCCACTCGATGGCCTGGCCGATGGCGAAGACGATGTTTTTGGCGTCCACGGTCATGGTCTCGTTCTCGTCGTATTGGGGATTGAATTTGCCGGTCTCGGGATCGACGGTAGAGGTGCAGCGCTTGAGCACGATGCCCTTCACCTTCCCCGCCTCGTCCACCAGGACCTCCTTGGGACCCCAGGAGGGGAAGATCTTCACGTTCTCCTCCTCGGCCTCGGCGATCTCCTCAGGGGAAGCGGGCATGGTGTCCCGGCTCTCCAGGCAGAACATGGATACGCTGCCCGCGCCCATGCGGTGGGCGGTCCGGGCGCAGTCGATGGCCACGTTGCCGCCGCCGATGATCACGGTGTCCCCGGTGAGCTTGCGGCTGTTGTCGCCCAGCGCCTTCTCCAGGAAGCTCACAGCGATCTCGGTGCCCTCGGCGGTCTCGTTGGGCACGCCGGGGAGGCGGCCGCCCTGGCAGCCGATGGCGATGTAGAAGGCCTCGTAGCCCTCCTCCTTCAGCTGCTGGATGGTCACGTCCTTGCCCACTTCCACGCCGCAGCGGATCTCGGCGCCCAGGGCGCGGATTACGTCGATCTCGGCGTCCACCACGGCCTTGTCCAGCTTGAAGGCGGGGATGCCGTAGGTCAGCATGCCGCCGGGCTTGCTGTTCTTCTCGAAGACGGTGGGCTTGTAGCCCCGTTCCGCCAGATAGTAGGCACAGGACAGGCCCGCCGGACCGCCGCCGATGATGGCGATCTTCTGGGGCCAGTCCCCGGTCAGGTTGTTGACGATCTTCTTGGGCACGTAGCGGGTCTCGGCGTGGAGGTCCCGCTCGGCCAGGAACTTCTTCACATCGTCGATGGCCACGGGGGCGTCGACGGTGCCCCGGGTGCAGGCGTCCTCACAGCGCTTGTTGCACACCCGGCCGCAGATGGCGGGGAAGGGATTCTCCCGCTTGATGAGGGCCAGCGCCTCGTCGTACCGGCCTTCCCGGGCCATCTTGAGGTAGCCCTGAATGGACACGTGGGCGGGACAGGCGGCCTTGCAGGGGGCGGAGCCGGTCTTATGGGTGTTGACCCGGGCGGTGTCCCGGTAGTTCTCGTCCCAGGCGTACTTGCCCCAGCGGATGCGGTCGGGCAGCACGGACTTGGGGTATTCGACGGGCTTGCCGTCCTTTTGGCACAGCTTCTGGCCCAGCTTCAGCGCGCCGGCGGGGCAGAACTCCACGCAGCGGCCGCAGGCCACGCACTTCTCCTTGTCCACCCGGGCGGTGTAGGCGCTCTTGGACATGTTGGGCGTGTTGTACAGCAGGGAGGTCCTCAAAGCGTTGCAGATCTGCACGTTGCAGTTGCAGATGTCGAAGATGTGGTCGGCGCCGTCGATGTTGGTGACCTGGTGCACGTAGCCGTTCTCCTCGGCCCGGCGCAGGATGTCCAGCGCCTCCTCCTTGGTGATGTAGTGGGCGCGGCCGGTCTCCACGGTGTAATCCGCCATATCGCCCACCTGGATGCACCAGTCGTTCACGTCGTCGGTGCAGCCCTCGCCCAGCATGGCCCGGGAGGCCCGGCAGGAGCAGATGCCCGCGGAGAGATGCCCGTCGTATTTCTGCAGCCAGTAGGAGATCTTCTCGATGTCCACGGCGGTGCGCTCCGCCGCCACTTCCTTCTCCACGGGGATCACGTGCATGCCGATGCCGTTGCCGCCGGGGCGGACCATGGACGTGATGTGCTCCAGGGGCAAAAAGGTCATGCGCTCGAACATCCTGGCCACGGGCGGGTTCTTCTCGATCCGATCCACGGAGGAGTTGAACAGCTCCGCGCTGCCCGGCACGAAGTAGCTGGTCCGGTACCGAAGCTCCTTGGGCGCGCCGGGGATGGGACCGTTGTCGTCGTAATGATCGCCGTAGTCGTACTCCACGAAGCCGTGGACGCACAGCAGGTCCAGCGTCTTCTTGAAGGTCTCGGCGTCCATGTTCTTCCTGTTCATCTCCAGCAGCTGGTCGTAGGTGTACCACTTGCGCTGCTTCATGGTCAAAGCGATGTCCACCTCGGGCTCGGTCAGGATCTCCCGAAGGCCCCAGTACTCCTCGTCCGTGGTCTTGAGGCCGAAGAGCTTGTGAGGCACGTTGTCGGTGATGCGGGCGCCCAGCTTGGCGTACTTCTTGTTGCGGACCGCCTCGCCGTCATATTGGGATTTGGTGCGGGGATTGGAATCATAGATCTCCGGCATGGTGATTCTCCTTTATTTAATGTATTAGTTCCCTTTGTTTTCCAAAATGGCCCTGGCGAGCCACTCCTCCCAGGCGTCGAACCCCGCGCCGGTCTTGGCGGACACCTCGAAGATCTCGATGCGGGGGTTCAGCTGCCTGGCCCGCCGCTTGCAGGCTTCGAAATCGAAGTCGAAGTAGGGAGCCACGTCCGTCTTGGTCAGGATGAGCACGTCGCTGACGGAGAACATGAGGGGGTATTTGAGGGGCTTGTCGTCCCCCTCGGGGACGCTCAGCAGCATGACCCGCTTCTGGGCGCCGGTGTCGAACTCCGCGGGGCAGATGAGGTTGCCCACGTTCTCCAGCACCACCAGGTCGAAATGGTCCGCCCCCAGCTCGTCGAGGGCCCTTCTCGTCATGCCCGCGTCCATGTGGCACATGCCGCCGGTGTGGGCCTGGACCGCCTTGGCGCCCAGCTTCTCGATGCGGACCGCGTCCACGTCGGAGTCCACGTCCGCCTCCATGACGGCGATGCTGAACCTGTCCTTCATGTCCCGGATGGTCCGCTCCAAAAGGGTGGTCTTCCCCGCCCCCGGCGACGCCATGAGGTTGACCAGCAAGGTCCCCTTCGCCTTCAGTTCGCCCCGCAGCACCTCCGCGTCCCTGTCGTTGGACGCGGTGACGGTCTCCTTGAGTTCGATGATCCGCATATGCTCCCCCTTACCCCATTTTTCATCCTTATTGTATCGGATTGTCCCGGAAAGTGCAAGGCCATGTACAGGAATCATCTTGACAAATGACCTATAAAAGTTCAGAATGTATGCAGCGGCAATTTATGCCCGCAAATTGCATTAGGAGGAAAGTTACATGAAGAAGGTATTTGCTTTGCTGCTGGCCCTGGTCATGGTCCTGGGTGCTCTGGTCGCCTGCAGCGGCAAGAAGGAAGAAGCCAAGACCGCGGATACCGAAGGCGAACTGGTCGTCTACGGTTCCTGCGAAGAGGACTATCTGGCGGCTGCCTGCAAGAAGTTCGAAGAGCTCTACGGCATCAAGACCACCTATCAGCGCATGTCCACCGGCGAGGTCCCTGCCAAGATCGCCGAGGAGAAGGGCAAGCCCTCCGCGGACGTCTGGTTCGGCGGCACCAACAACCCCTATGATCAGGCGGCGGCCGACGGGCTCCTGGACAACAGCTACGTGCCCGAGAACGCCAAGCACCTGCTCAAGGACATGTACAAGGACCCCAACGGCTACTGGTACGGCATCTACACCGGCCTGCTGGGCTTCATGGTGAACACCGACGAGCTCAAGCGCCTGGGTCTTGAAGCGCCCCAGACCTGGGACGACCTGCTCAAGCCCGAGTACAAGGGCCTCATCTGGCTGTCCAACTACAACACCGCCGGCACCCCCAAGCTGGTCGCCAACCTGATGATCCAGCTCAAGGGCCACGACGAGGGCATCCAGTACCTGGTGGACCTCGATAAGAACGTTCAGATCTACACCAAGTCCGGCTCCGGCCCCAGCAAGAACGTGGGCACCGGTGAGTGCGTCATCGGCATCGGCTTCCTCCACGACGGCATCACCCAGATCGTGGACAACGGCTATGAGAACGTCCAGCTGATCGTTCCCGCCGACGGCACCGCCTGCGAGATCGGCCCCGTGGCTATCTTCAAGGGCGCCGCCCATCCCAAGGCTGCCCAGAAGTTCATGGAGTTCGCCCTGTCTCCCGAGTGCGTGGAGCTGGCCGCTCAGAACGGTTCCTACCAGTTCCTGGTGATCGACAACGCCAAGCAGCCCGAGGCTGCCGCCAAGTTCGGTCTCGATCCCTCGCTGGTGTGGGACGGCTATGACTTCGGCAAGGCCGTGACCGACACCAAGCAGAACGTGGAGGACGTGATGAAGGCCCTCAACGGCGGCGACGACCGGTTCAAGACCGAGTAACCTAAAAAACACGGGAATTCAAGCTTATCCGTAAGCTGGGTCCCCGCCCTCCGGGGCGGGGACCTTCCTTTTTACAAACAAGCAAGGAGGCTACCCTATGGCAAAAACCGCTCAGGGTGCGGCGCTGGACCGAAAGAAGCTCATGGCCGATCCCATCATGGTGACGACCATCGTGCTTTTGATCACCTTCCTGACGCTGTTCATCCTCTACCCCCTGGCGATCCTGCTGGTGGACAGCGTCCTCTCGGACGGCCATGTGACGCTGAAAATCTTCCAAAGGATCTTTACCGACCCCACCTCCAATTTCCCCACCGCCATCACCAACACCCTTCGGGTGGGCTTCGTGGTGGGCATCCTCTCCACCATCATCGGCCTGCTGTTCGCCTACGTGGAGGTCTACGTCCGCATGAACAAGATAGCCGGCGGCCTCTTCAAGGTGGTCTCCATGCTGCCCGTAGTGTCCCCGCCCTTCGTGCTGAGCTTGTCCATGATCATGCTCTTCGGCAAGGCGGGCCTCATCACCCGGTTCCTGCTGGGCATCTACGATAACGACGTGTACGGCTACTGGGGCATCGTCATCGTCCAGACCCTCACCTTCTTCCCCGTGTGCTACATGATGCTCAAGGGCCTTTTGAAGAACATCGACCCGTCTCTCGAGGAGGCAGCCCGGGACATGGGCGCTTCCCGCATGAAGGTGTTCACCAGCGTCACCCTGCCCCTGCTCCTGCCCGGCCTCGGCAACGCCTTTTTGGTGACCTTCATCGAGTCCATCGCCGACTTCGCCAACCCCATGATCATCGGCGGCAACTACAACACGCTGGCCACCACCATCTACCTGCAGATCACCAGCGGATATGAACGAGAGAACGCCACCGCCATGGCCGTGGTGCTGCTGTGCATCACGCTGGCTATGTTCGCGGTGCAGAAATACTACCTGGAGTCCAAGACCGCCGCCACCTTGACGGGCAAGGCCTCCCGGGCCCGGATGCTCATCGAGGACAAGTCCGTCACCATCCCCCTGACCATCCTTTGCGCCCTGGCCGCCATCTTCGTCATCGGCATGTACGTCTGCGTGCCCATCGGCGCCCTGTTCCCCACCTGGGGCTATAAGTTCACGCCGCTGACCTTCAAGTGGTTCGGGCAGGTGTTCCAGAAGTATCACGGCCTCAAGGCCTTCAAGGACTCCTTCGTCCTGTCCCTCATCGCCGCCCCCATCACGGCCCTTTTGAGCATGATCATCTCCTACCTGGTGGTCAAGCGGAAGTTCAAGGGCAAGGGCTTCATCGAGGCCGTGTCCATGCTGGCCATGGCCGTGCCCGGCACGGTGTTGGGCGTGGGCTACATCCGCGGCTACTCCCAGGGCCTGTTCCACACGGGAGCGCTGTCCTTCCTCTATAACAGCGCGGCGATCCTCATCATCGTCTTCGTGGTCCGAAGCCTGCCCACGGGCACCCGGAGCGGCATCTCCGCCCTCCGGCA
>Ga0310694_10002665_pt1 | contig 18044 bp, 13 predicted proteins | sample 174DNAGHGhighgp2_FD_203884 | JGI IMG/M metagenome (GOLD analysis project Ga0310694, IMG submission 203884) | Sheep rumen microbial communities from Palmerston North, Manawatu-Wanganui, New Zealand - 1742 DNA GHGhigh gp2 (v2) (version 2) | ecosystem: Host-associated > Mammals > Digestive system... | reverse complement strand
AGCTAAATATAATAATATAGATAATAATGATTTTGTTATAACTAAAAGAATAAAGAAGCTTCATTTAATTAAGAAAAGAAAAATAGATTATATATTACATACATCAACAAAAAGAATATTAGATTATTGTATTAATAATCAAATTAATACAGTAATAATAGGCGATTTAAAAGGAATAAGAGAAAATAATGATATTGGTAAAAATAATAACCAAAAATTACATTCTCTACCATTTGATCAGCTATATAATAAATTATCATATAAGCTAAGATTAAATGGTATTAATCTAATATATCAGAATGAAGCATATTCATCTGGATGTGCACCTACATCTATTGATGTATCAAAAAAATATTATAATAAATCTAAAAGAGTAAAAAGAGGATTATATAAGGATAACAATATAATATATAATTCAGATTCTGTAGGTGCTTATAATATTATGAGAAAATATAAAAAAGAAAAAGGCATAGATATAGCTAAGCCACTAAAAGGATTATCTAATCCTACTGTTATAAATGTATATGTGTAACCTATATAGGTAGCAGTATTGGGCTGGAACGGCCCTGAGGAGTGATGGTAACATCACATAATCGATGCTTGGTAATTTAATTACCGAGTAGTTCACTGATTTGGTATATAATAAGTATAATGATTTAGAACCAGAAATTGGAGAATTACTAAATGTAGTAATAAATGCAGGATTAGAGATAAATGAAAGAGAGGGCAAGATTAGTATGTGTAAAGCAATTGATGATATAAGAAAAGATGGTATAGCTGAAGGTGAGGCAAGAGGTGCAGCAAATACACTAAAAGAAAACATTAAAACAATGTACAAAAATGGTGCTGACGAAGAAACTATTGCTAAACTATTAAGCTTAGATTTATCCTTTGTAAAAGAAGTATTAAGTACTAAGATAAATTAAATATAATTAAAAAAGGCTACGATTAATCGTAGCCTAATTCATTTTATTCTTCATCAATATTTTCGTATTCATAAACTATTTTATTAAGTTTATTTACAGCTTTTCTAATTCTAGCCTTAGAATCAGAATTATCAATTACTTGATTTAATTCAAATAATGCTAATTTTAAATCCTTAATGAATTCATAATCATAAATACATTCATCAAAATCAGTATCTAAAACCTCATCTTCATCATCGAATAAAGACATTTGTTCAGGATCATAATCATCATCGTCATCATTCTTAGGTAAATCCTTTAATAAATCTAGCATCTTTTTTCTTTCATCATTATATGCTTTTACCTTTTTGGCGAATTCTTGTCTTTGTTCAATTAGCTTTTGATTTTCTTTTTTTAATTCTTGTAAATTATATTCAATTTCTTCACTTCTAGTTAAAAGATCTTCATCATCATAAACTTCATTTTTCTTTTCTTGTGCCATAGGAACCTCCAATATATTGTATATTTATTATAACTAAAATATGCTTTTTTATCAATATAATATTAAAGTTTAATATTACAAGCAGGTCTTACACCACGAGAGGAATCACTTGAATCTGCTCCTATTATTTTACCATCGGTAATTATTTCAAGTGAAGTTAATTGATCACTTGGTGAACGTAACCACCAGCAGCTATAGCCTAAATATGGTGAATAAATTTGCTTGACTACCGTAAACAAGCCTTGTGAGTTAGCGTAATCTGATCCTTTGGCTTGTCTTTCTTTTATATTTGAATAATATGTATTTGCTTCAGTTAATGATAATAGATATATTTTATCTTGTGTATTATTACATTCATATTCATTATTTCTTTTGTTATCTACATTAGTTATATTAATTAATTCTTTTTCAAAATTATTAAATGCTGTATTATAAAAATTATCATTTAACCATTTTCTTATATTAGATAATTCATAATTAGAAGTATATCCAATGTTTCCATTATGATTGAATTTTTGATCTAATTTACTAGGATAAAAATCTTGACTATCTAATATCATATTTGTAATAATAACTGCCTGTCCCATAGCTCCAGCTAAAATATCCCATTCGATTTTGTCATAGCTAAACCAATAAACTATATCAGTTAAATAGCCATTAGTTTCTTGAATCGCATTAGTTGTTGGTGAAGCATTATTGTAGTTATGTGGCCTATATGCTTTTAAATAAACACCTCTATAATCATATAAGCCATCATTGTCATAATCAATATCCTGATAATACATATAGCTAGCTATATTTCCTTCCATATAATAATCATATGAAGACCACTTAAATTTAAGTGAAGGTGATGGTAAAGACCCAGCCTTAGTATTTAAATCTTTAATTAGATTTTCATCTGTTATTTTCTTTTGAGGATATCTTCCAAAAAATATCTTATTACCATCTCTTGTATAAAAATCAGCTGGAGTATTAGATGAAATAGAAGTATATGTAGCATTACCTGAATTTGTTTTTCCACCATTAGTATTACAAGAAGCCAAAATAAATAAAGAAATTATTAATAGAAGAATATTTAACATCTTTTTATACATATTAACAGAATCCTCCTTAAATGATTATATTTATATTTAAAATAGCATAATATATTTCTTATTATTTGAAATAATTTTAACATATAATCATTTATCTAGCAAATAAACTCATTTTTTTAATATTAATTTATTTTTAGTGTCAATTGTAATATAATAGTATGGAAAGATTGAGGTGGACTATGAAAACTTTTAATTCATCAACTGTATTAGATACAATTAATATAGGTAAAAAAATAGGAAGTATACTTAAATCTGGCGATGTAGTATTATTAACTGGCGATTTAGGGGCTGGTAAAACTCATATTGCTAAAGGCATTGGCCTAGCACTTGGAGTTAAAAGAATAATTAATTCACCTACCTTTACAATCGTAAAGGAATATAGTGGAGATAATCTAAAATTTTATCATTTAGATTTATATAGATTAGATGGATTAAATAATGACTTTGATCTTGAAGAATATATTGAATCAGATGGAGTATGTGCTATTGAATGGCCACATCAAATTGATGAGATTATTCCTAATGAATATTTAAATATAAAGCTTTCTAGAATAAATGATGATGAAAGAATCATAGAAGTAGAAGGTATTGGTAGATATAAGAAATATGAGGAGTTGATTTAAATGTATTCTTTAATATTAGATTCTGCAACTAAAATATTATATGTTGCTCTAGTAAATGATAATAAGGTATTATATGAAGAATATGTAGAAGGTAAAAACGACCATGCTAAAAACATTGTCTATAAGGTAGATGTAGCACTAAAAGCTGCAGGTATCACTGCTGATTCCTTAGACGAGGTTGTAGTAGGCATAGGACCTGGATCTTATACAGGTGTAAGAATGGCTGTTACTGTAGGTAAAATGCTAGCTGTATTTAAAAAGAATATTAAGCTATATTCAATATCAACATTAAAGCTAATGGCTAGTGGTAAAAAGGGTATTGTATTATCAATGATAGATGCTAGACGTAATAATTCATTTGGCATGATAATTGATATGAATAAAAATGAATATATTATTAATGAATGCTTAATAGCTAATGATGAATTAAAAAATAATAAATATGATGAAATTGTAACTGATTCAAGCTATACTGTAGATCCAATTTATGTATTAAATAATAAGGTATTAGTAGAAGAGCCACATCTATTAGTTCCAAATTATTTAAGAGATACTGAAGCGGAGAGAAATCTTCATGATTAGAGAATTAAAGGAATCTGATATAAAATCAGTAGTAGAATTAGAAAATGAAGCTCTAGGAGAAAGCCTAGGAGAAAATATGCTTACTGATATATTAACGAATCCATTAATGAAATCATATGTATATGAGGACAATAAAATATTAGGTTATATATCAGTATCATTTGATGGATATACATTAGAAATATTAAATTTCTGTGTAAGCTCAAATAATCAAAATAAGGGTATCGGTAAAAAGATATTAAATTATGCAATTATTGATTCATATAAAAACGGCTGTAAAAATGTTGTTTTAGATGTAAGAAGTGATAATTTAAGAGCTATTCATTTATATGAATCCTTTGGATTTAAAATAATACATACAAGAAAAAAGTATTATAAGGATTTATGTGATGCTTTAATTTATGAAAAAAAGCTTAATGATTATAATATCGTATTAAATAAGGAAGTAAATAATCATTGTAAAATAGAAGAATATGAGGATTATATTAAATATTCTGATTCTATTCAATTTGATAAATATTATCATAATTTTTATAAATTAAAAAACGATAAATGCTTAAATGAAATAATTGAAGCTAATAAGGATAAATCATTTTTATGTATTGAAACTGATAAGATAATTGATGGCTTTGATGAAATTGATGATAATATAGAAATGATATCATTTTTAAAAGCTTTAGATATTAAAAATAAAGAAGTAGGTAATGTATTTTTAGTAGATGAATCAAATATAGATGATACATATAATTTTATATTTGAAGATGCTAAAAAATATGGAATAGAATATGCTAAGAAAAATAGTGATAGAATAATTAATGATTTTAAAAATAATTTAGCATATGGTTTTATTATTAAAGATAATAATAATATTATAGGCTTTACTAATACATATATGGAAAATGATATTTGCCAATTTGAGGATTTCTTTGTGTTAGATGAATTTCAAAGAATGGGCTATGGTTCTACATTGATTAGATATGTAATTAATTATTTTATTAATAAAGGCGCTTATATGGCTGTTTTAACAGCTGATAATGATGATACCCCAAAGGATATGTATAAAAAATGGGGATTTATTGAAATTAATAGATCTTTCTTCTTAAGAAGAGGTGAATAATATGGAAAAAACTAATGTAATGCGTATATTAGATCAAAAGAAAATAAAATATGAATGTTATGAATATCCACATACTGATGGAGTATGTGTAGATGGAATAGAGGTAGCAATGCTTCTAGATCAAGATCCTAATCAGGTATTTAAAACATTAGTTACTGTATCTAACACAAAGCATTATTATGTATGTGTTGTAGGGGTAGCACATGAATTAGATTTAAAAAAATGTGCTAAGGCTTTAAATGTAAAATCATTAGAAATGATTCCTGTAAAGGAATTATTAAATATTACAGGCTATATTAGAGGTGGATGCTCACCTATTGGTATGAAAAAAGCTTTTGAAACAGTAGTAGATAGTAATGCATTAGAATATGATAATATAATCTTTTCAGCAGGAAAGATAGGATATCAGGTTAAGGTTAACCCTAATGATTTAAATAAATTAATTAGAGTTAAATTTGCTGATATTAAGAAAGGGGAATAATATGCTAGTATTAGGTGTTGAATCAAGCTGTGATGAAACAAGCGTTGCTATCGTAAGAGATGGCAAAGAGGTTTTATCTAATGTGATTAATTCTCAAATAAAAATTCATGAAAAATTTGGTGGAGTTGTACCTGAGGTAGCATCTCGTAACCATGTATATCAGGTATCAATGGTTTTTGAACAAGCATTCAAGGATGCCAATGTAAAACCCGAGGATATCGATTTAGTTGCAGTAACAAAGGGACCAGGTTTAATTGGCTCTTTACTTGTTGGAGTAAACGCAGCTAAAACCTTTGCATTAATGTATAATAAGCCAATTATTGGCGTACATCATCTTGCAGGACATATTTATGCAAATGCGATTGAGCATGATATGAAATTCCCTTGTATTGCCCTTTTAGTATCTGGTGGTAATACAGAATTAATATATATGGAAGATCATTTTAAATTTGAAATAATAGGTGAAACCCTAGATGATGCAGTAGGAGAAGCATATGATAAGGTTGCCCGTGTTGTAGGCTTACCATATCCAGGAGGCCCTCATGTAGATAGATTAGCACATCTAGGTAGTGATACATACCCACTTCCTAGAGTATATCTAGAGGATGGATCATTTAATTTCTCATTCTCAGGCCTAAAGAGCGCAGTAATTAATTTACACCATAATGCAATGCAAAGAGGAGAAGAAATCAGAATTAATGACCTTTGTGCATCCTTCCAAGCATCAGTAACTGAGGTATTAGTTAGAAAAACATTTAAGCTAGCAGAAAAAATGAATGTTAAAAACATCATTGTTGCCGGAGGCGTTTCAGCTAATAAAGGCTTAAAGGAAAGATTTATGGCTGAAAATGAAGGTAGATTTAATATATCAATTCCATCTATTAAATATTGTACTGACAATGCAGCAATGATAGGTGTTGCAGGATTTTATCAATATAAGACAAATCCTAAATTAGATGACCTTACTCTAAACGCGACAGCCTCACTTGAGCTTGAATAACAAAAAATTAAACTTTTTTAAAATTTTTTTTCAAAATTTTTGTTTTTTCTGTCTATGTTTTATATAGAGGATATAAATTGCTAGGCCCTAGTGCTTAGCTTTTTTATATTCTCTAGAAAGATGAGGAATTTAAACATGACATTGTTAGCCTTGAAAAAATTAATACAAATAGTAAAATAGAATCAGAAAGAGTTATCATTATGGAAATGAATAGAAAAAGAGAAGATTTTGAAAGAAGACATCAGTTACATTTTGCTGAAGAAAAAGGCAAAGCTGAAGGCGCTTCTGAAACTTTAGTTAATAACATTAAGACAATGCATTCAAAGGGATTATCTGAAGAAGAAATCGCAAATTTATTAGATTTGGATGTAGAATATGTAAAGGATGCATTAACTAAATAATTACTATTTCTCCATACTCACCTGTATGGAGATTTTAATTTAAATATTATTATATTTAATTTGCTAGTCTTTTTAATTAATTTATTGTATAATATCTATGTATTTTTTAAGGACGTGATTATTATGGCAGAGATTAATAATTTTATTAAAACAATTATGCAACAGGATTTAGAATCTAAAAAGGTTGATGAAATCATCACTAGATTCCCACCAGAGCCTAATGCATATTTACATATAGGTCATGCAAGAGCTATAATTACTAACTTTGAGCTTGCTAAGGCCTTTAATGGTTCAACAAATTTAAGATTTGATGATACAAATCCTGCAAAAGAGGATAAAGAATTTGTTGATGGTATTATTTATGATTTAGCATGGTTAGGTTATAAGCCTAAAAATGTATTCTATGGTTCTGATTATTTTGAAAAGACTTATGAAAAAGCTATTATGCTAATCAAAAAGGGCTTAGCTTATGTTGATGATTTAAGCCAAGAGGAAATATCAGCATATAGAGGAACATTAAATGAACCAGGTAAGAATTCTCCATATAGAGATAGAAGTGTAGAAGAAAATCTTAAATTATTTGAAGAAATGCGTGAAGGAAAATATAAAGATGGAGAAAAGACTCTAAGAGCTAAAATTGATATGTCATCTCCAAATATTAATATGCGTGACCCAGTAATGTATCGTATATTACATATTAATCATCATAGACAAGGTACTAAGTGGTGTATTTTCCCAATGTATGATTTCGCTCATCCACTTCAAGATTCATTTGAAGGAATTACTCATTCATTATGTTCATTAGAATATGATAATCATAGAGTTTTATATGATTGGGTAGTTGATAACTGTGAAATTGAAAAGAAGCCTCATCAATATGAATTTGGTAGATTAAATATCACAAACACAATTATGTCAAAGAGATATTTAAGAGCTTTAGTAGATTCTAAAAAGGTATCAGGCTATGATGATCCTAGAATGCCAACTTTATGTGGCCTAAGAAGAAGAGGATTTACTCCTGATGCAATTAGAAATTTCATCTTAGGTACAGGTCTATCAAGAGTTAATTCAACTGTTTCATCAGATGAATTAGATGAAGCACTACGTAATGACTTAAAGCTTAAAGCTCTACGTCCTAATGCTGTAATTAATCCAGTTAAGGTAATTATTGATAATTATCCAGAAGGACAGGTTGAATATCTAGATTGTCCTAATAACCAAGAAAATGAAGAATTAGGCTCAAGAAAGATTGCCTTCTCACGTGAGGTATATATCGAAAGAGAAGACTTTATTGAGGTTAAGCCTAATAAGAAATGGAAAAGAGCTGCCCTTGATGTAGAAGTAAGATTAATGCATGCATATTTCATTACTCCAACATCAGTTGAAAAGGACGAAAATGGAAATATTACATTAATTCATGCAACATATGATCCAGCTACTAAATCAGGCTCAGGCTTTGATGAAAGAAAGCCAAATGGTAATATTCATTTCGTTGAGGCAACAACTGCGATTCCTGCAGAATTTAGATTATTAGAGCCATTATTATTAGATGAAACAGAAGAAAATAAGGATTTAGATTTTATGGATAGATTAAATCCAGAATCATTAAATATTTTAAATGGCTATGTAGAAGAATCATTAAAGGATACAAAGGAATTAGATCATTTCCAATTTATTAGAAATGGTTATTATGTAACTGATAAGGATTCAACTAAGGATAAGCTAGTGTTCAATAGAACATGTGGTTTAAAATCATCATTTAAATTATAATAAAGAATTAATAAGGGACTGCCTATTAGGCAGCCCTTTATAATCGTATATAAGCATACCGGTAATATGTCAATAGATGAAAATAAATAAAATTTCAGATATTAAGACATATAAGGGCCAACACAAAAGAACCTATGCTTGATAGGTTTTTAAAACGAGGTATGATAAGTCAAAAGAGAAATTATTGATTCTTGTACAATTGATTTTTACTCAATAATCCATAAATCAATCTAACAAGTTTTCTGGCAGTTAAAGCAATAGCGCGAGTATGTTGATGAGTTTTAACTTCTACAAATTTCTTTTGATAATAATCTTTATAAACTGGATTATGAAGAACAGCCATAGAGGCAGCTTCACAAAGATAATATCTTAAATACGAATTGCCGGTTTTGGTCATTGGAGTATCTTCGTGTTCAACATCAGCTGATTGATGACGTCTCCATGTTAGACCTGCATATTTGGCAAGAGCTTCTTCATTATCAAATTGTTTAATTGAACCTATTTCTGATAAGATACCAGCCGCAAAAACTGGTCCAATTCCAGGAATAGAAATTAAGCAAGTGTATTCATCTGAATTGTAACCTTTTGTAAGGTTCGCAATTTCCTTATCGATATGTTTAATTTCATTTTCTAGGCATCTTAAGATGGCTAAAGATGAAGCAATAGCAGTATTGATAGGTTCGTAGGCTGTTTTATCTAAACGATAAGACATACTAGCACACTTAGTTAAGATTTCAGCTACCTTTTTAGAATCAGCAAAACGATTCTTAGAGGCAGTAGAAATAAATAAAGTTAAATCTTCAATAGGCGTATTGATGATTTCTTCAGGAGATTTATATTCTAATAATATTTCTTGTGCTGTAGCACTAAAGGGATCAGAAAATGGCTGCATACCGTCATATTTTCTATCAAAAGCAGAGAATTTTAAGAAAATGTTATTCAACACATATAGCTTTTCTCTTACTATTTGTTCAGAAATATGTCTACGATGACGAGTTAATCTTTGCATGGCAAGTTTTTGAGGACCTTTTACAGGATTAAGTTTATTTACTTTACCAGCACGAGCCATATCAGCAAGAATATAAGCATCTTTAGGATCGGATTTATCCATCTCAGAAAAGCTTTTACGATAATTACAACTAGTTTTAGGATTAATACAGTAAACTAGTACGTTATATTTTAAAAGTGCTTCTGAAGATGATAAATAAGTAGCAATGTGGAAAGAATACATACCTGTAGATTCTAACACAATTACTACATTTTCGTAGTTATTTTTAACTAAACATGCTAATAGTTTATTTTCAATTTTTGAAGCACCTTCTGTATCATTAGGTGAAGAAAAAGATAGAAGCTTTTTCTCATCAAAATTCATAGCATAAACTTGGTTAGAATTCTTAGAAACATCAATACCCACGAATAAAGAATTTAAAACAGACATGAGGAATACCTTCTTTCATTGATTAGATATATAGAAGTCCTAGCCTTGAAAGATAACCTCAACCTCGCGGTAATAAGAACTAGTCCCAAGTCATGGATAATTGAGTTGAAATGGGTGAACAACTACTGGTCAGAGGAATATGTCAATCAAGCAGGTTAGCAAGCTTTTATAAGTAGTTAATAGCTACAAGGAGTGAGAGCTCATTCATCTAGTTATATCTTATAAAGATTATAACACTAGGACTTCAAATATACTAATATGTAGATAGACTTATCCAAGGTCTAAATCTACACTACATATTATACGAGGAGTGGTATATATGAAAAAATCACTTATTAAAATATTAATATTTTTTGCCGCAATATTTGGTACATTCTCTATTTATTTATTAGTATCAAATAATAGTGTATATGCGGCTGATCATACACCTCATGATGGTATAGAAGATCACGGGTTTAATATAGCTAAATGGGATAAGGATGATTCTTTACCAATCTTTGATGGAGAATATTATTTAACCAAGGATGTAACCCTTACGGAAAGATGGAGACCAGGCAATCAAGTAAAGTTATGCTTAAATGGTCATTGTATTAAGCTTGACGGGCAAGGTAGTGTAATAGAATTTAGGGGTAGTGATTTCGACGAAGAAATTAGTTTATCCATTTATGATTGTAGTGAGGTTGAACATAAATATAGGATTAATGATGAAGGCTTAGCTATTGTAGATGATACACTAACAGAAAATTATTCTACATTTACAGGTGGCTATCTTACCAATTTGGGTGGCCTCTGTGGAAATGGTGGCTGTATTGATTTAACACATGGAACTGAAAGTAAAACTAATTTGTACATGAGTGGGGTAAATATTTTAGGTAATAAAGTAACTGAAAATGGTGCCGGAATTTATTATAAATATTCTCAAGGAAAAAAATGTACAATTAGTTTAAATAACGTATCAATTTTTGGAAACGTTGCAGGAGGAAAGGGTGCTGGAATTTACCAAGAAGCAAGTAATAGTGGTAATAGTCCCGCTTTAACACTTAATAACGTAAACGTCTCAAATAATAGATCAGGGGTAATGCCTGCTGGAATTTATGAATCAAGTTCACTTGCTGTAAAAGGTAATGTCTATGTATATGACAACAAAGTTTATAACGAAGAAGAAAAAGATGGACTAGAAGCAGATATTATTGTAAACCATGTTAATCAATCCAAATTTAGTGTTGTTGGAAAGCTTGATGAAAAATCAAAAATTGGTTATGCTTTAATAAATCCAGCAAAAATTTTCGATTATTATAAAGTATTTGATGAAAATGATGCGACTAAAAATAATGATGCTGATCCAAATACAATCTTTATATCAAATTCTTGTCAAAGGGTAAATAGAGCTTCAGATACATCTAATGATTTAGATGTTTCTTGTGGTATACCTGATGAACATGTAGTATATTATGATGAAAAGCCTCATGGAATTTATTTATACGAAGGATTTGAAAATACTTCTTCATATTTAAAATTTCTAAATGAAGAAACGGGAGAATATACTCTTGATACTTCTCCTGAATTTACAGATATTGGCACATATTCTATCCATTATAATTTGATTACAAAATTTTTTACAACAACAAGTACACAAAATATTATTATAGATAAAAGATTACCATTATCTCCTGTTGTTAAAACAGATTTGTATTATAATGGGAATCCACAGGAACTAGTTACAGTACCTGAAAATCCAGGCGCAACTTTCAGCTTCAAAATTAAGGATGGTTATTGGTCAGAATACATTCCAAAGGCCATGGAAATAGGAGAATATACTATCTATGTACGAGCTTTTGGCGATGAGGATCATGCCAATGCTGAATATGAACTAAAAGCAACAATCCTAGCTAATGATAAGACTGCTTTGGTTGAAGAAATTAATACAACAACTACTTATTATAATTTAATTTCAGAAGGATATGGAGTAGTTGCTGAAATTGTAGAAGAAGCTCTACAGAATGCTAATAATCTTATTGGAAAAACAAAGGTTACACAATCAGAAATTTCTGATATGATCATTGATTTACAAGATTCAGTTACTGAAGCAAAAACAATTATTTTTGTTATTGAAAGTGTAATTGAAAGCATAGAAAGAATAGGGGATGTAACCCTAGATAAGAAGGAACTAATAGATTATGCTAGAAGTGAATATGATGTTCTTCCACAAGAATATAAAGGCTTAGTAACTAATTATTTAACACTTGTAATGGCTGAAATGAAATATAAGTCATTATCGATATTAAATGATAGAGTTAATGAAGTAATTGATGCAATTAATGCAATTGGTGATGTAACATATGATAATGCTTCAAAAGCTAGAATAAATGATGCAAGAACAAAATATAATTTGCTAATTAATCAGTTAAAAACACGAGTTACTAATATTGCAACATTAGAAGAAAAGGAAGCAGAATATGCTAAGTTTGAAGCTGATCATGCCGCTGCTGGTGAGGTTATCGAATCAATTAATAACATCGGTGGTGTGCTTTTTGATGATGAATCAAAAACTAAATTAGAAGAAGTAAGAGCTCAATATGATGCATTAACTGATGATCAAAAGCAACTTATTACTAATTATCAAACATTAGTGGATGGTGAGGCTTTATATGCAGCAATGCAGGCCGATGATGATTCTGCTAATAATGTAGAAAGCTTAATTGATGCGATTGGTGTAATTTCTTATACTAAAGAATCAAAAGGTAAGATTGATGCTGCGAGAAATGCATATGATGCATTAACTGATGGCCAAAAGGAATTAGTATTAAATTATTCAACACTTACTATTAAGGAAGGTCAATATAAGAATTTAGAGGATGACAATCATGCAGCCAAGAATGTTGAAAATTTAATTAATGCAATTGGTGATGTAACATATTCAAAAGAATGCTTTGACAAAATTGAGACTGCAACAAATGCTTATAAGACTTTGAGCTCTGCTCGCAAGAAATTAGTTAAAAATGTTGCTACACTAACAAGTGCTGAATCACTATATAAGGATTTAGACAAAACATATAAAGCAATTGAAGCAATTGATTACGTTGAATATACGGCAGAATCAAAAGAAAGAATAAATGCTGCAAGTGCATTATATGATGAGTTAAGTGAAGAAAATAAAGCTAAGATTACAAATTATGATAAAATTAAGGCAGCAGAAGATAAATATAATTCATTAAGTAGAGATCATGCGACAAAGGTTATGTGGTTAATTGGTATTATTGCTTGTATCATTTTAGTAGTAGCTTTAGTTATGGCTTATGTATTAATGTTCTTCGTATTTAATAAATATGTAATTATTAAATCTAAGAGAAGAAGAGTATTTAAGATTGGTAATAAGAAGAATAAGATTAGATTATTAAAAATGAATTTTAGAATAATATATCGTGATGAAGTAGATGTTTATAATAAAAATCATTAATTTCTAGCTTATTTTGTCCATACTTATATGATAAATCATATAATTTTAAGCTTTTTTGTTAAGTGTTGCAGTTTTGTGGCACATGTAGTGATACAATATAGCTAAGAAAAATACTATTATGGGGAGATTTCGCCCAAATGTCGGTGTAAAATACTATGATGAATAGTTTATATTATAAATAATATACTTTGTTCAAAGTGAGGTGCTAATTATATGAAGCCTAAACATTATATACCAGTTATAACTGCTATATTTGCATTATTTGTTTCATTCCTTTTAACAAGTTGTTCAGGTTATAAATCAATTAGTGGAATTGAAATGAAAAATAAAGAAACAATTAATATTGTTTCTGGAGATTTCGTATATGATGATATAAAAGTAATTGTATTCTATGCTGATGGTGATACTAGAGAAGTAACATTAACAAAAGATATGATTCCTGATACTGATAAATTAAATTTCTTTAAACTTGGTGAACACGAAATTAGAGTTATATATAACGATAGTTATTTTACAACAATGAAGATTAACGTTGTAAATGATGAATTTGACGATATATACAAGCTTGAAGATTTAACATGTGACTACGATGGCAAACCTCATAAAATAGAAATTAATTATGAGGTTCCTGAAGGAGCAACAGTTGAATATCCATACGGTAATACTTTTACAAGTGCTGGTGAGTATGAAATAGTTGCAGTAATATCTAAGCAAGGATATAACTCAAAAAGGTTATCTGCTAAGCTTGTAATTAACAAGGCTCAGTATGATTTATCAAATGTCACATTTGAAAATCAAACTTTCACTTATGATGGTTCAGCTAAAAATGAAGAATTAGTTGTAAACAATGTTCCTCAAGGTGTAGTTGTTGATTACGATATCTACGATGCTGAAAAATCAGTAAAATTAAAATCTGCAACTGATGCAGGAACATATGTAATGGTTGCTAAGTTCACAAGCTCTGATGAAAACTATGATCAAATGTCTACAAAGGAAGCAACAATTACTATTAATAAGGCAACATATGATATGTCAACAGTTAGACTTGATGATGCTACAAAAGAATACGATGGAAAACCATTTCAACCAAAGCTAGCTGCTCAATCTAACCTTCCACAAGGTGTAACTACAAAATTCACTTATTATAATCAAGCAGGTGAAGAAGTAGAATCTTGTGTAAACGCAGGTGAGTATAAGGTTGTTGCATCATTTGAGGGTGATGCTAAAAACTATGAAGAAATTAAACCACTTGAAGCAAAGCTTACAATAACTAAAAAGCCAATTATGCTTAATGGTGTTGTTTCATTTAATAGTTCAACTGTCAATTTCGATAGAACAGTACATACACTTAAGGTAGAGGGTAAAATACCAGAAAGTGTAAACATAACTTATGAAAACAATGATCAAATAGCTGCAGGTGAATATAAGATTATCGCTCACTTTACAAATGATAATCCTAATGAAGAATTAGATATCACTCAACTTGAAGCTTATCTAATCATTAATAGAATTAATGAATCAATTCAAGTTTTAGATGCTGATTCAGGTGAGCCAAGACCTTTAGAAGCTAAAGATATAGAATTAACTGTAGAACAACTAACAGGTAAAAAAGATATTAGTATAAAGGGTTTCATGGAAGATAAATATGAAATATCATCAATTAGATTCACTACTCAACCTGATGAACAAAACCCAGAAGGTATAGAAATTACTGATATCAGCGATTTTTCTGATAAAGTAAAATACAATTATACAATTGTTGCGACATTTAAAGATCAAGTAGAAAATGATAGTGTTTCTATTGCTCCAGCAACTGGAACAGTATCTTATGAAATAGGATTTGATAGTGATTATAAGCTTGATGATTTAGTAGTTGTATATGATGGAAAAGCTCATGGATTAAAGATAAATAAAGAACTTCCTGTTGGAACAACAGTTGAATATCCAAACGGTGAAGAATTTACAGATTATAATAAAGATCCATATACAATTATTTGGGTATTATCTAAAGACACTTATGCATCAAAAAGAATTGAAGGTAAATTAACAATTACTAAAGCAGCTTATGATATGTCTAAAGTTGTACTTGAAAATGTTACAAGAGAATATGATGGAAATAATTATACTCCTACTGATAAGAACTCTCCAACATATAATTCAGTATTTGATAATTTGCCAGAAGGTGTTACTGTTAAGAGTGTTAAAATTTATTATTGGAATAATGGAGCTTTTGAAACAGAGCCAACTCAGTTTAGTAGTGATGTTGGTAAATATAGAGTAGATATTAAATATAGCGTTAATGATTCAGATCTTGAGAGTGGAAATTATAATCTGGTTGAAGATGCATCATATGAACTTGAAATCACTCCTGCACCATTTGACCCAAATAAATTTGGTGTTGGAATGTCTGATTTAGAAGTACCATCAACAGGTTATCCAGGATATTTATCTTTATGGAATACTCCAGCTGTTGGTGCAACAGGTGCAGGTTACAATATTGATCTTCCTAATTTTACTTATATACCAGCTGATGATCAAGGTTTAAATAGTTATCCTTTACCAATTGAACCATCTAAATTACCTAATGGTATATTTGTAATTTATAAATATTACAAAGATGGTAACGTGATTAATACTTTTGATACAACTAAAAAATATAAAGTTGTTAGTTTTAATGAGATATATTTGGTTGAAGGTGGGACACAAACTCTACTTACACTTCCACTAGATCTTGCGGAGTATACAGTAACAGCTACTTTTATTAGTAATAATCCTAATTACACAATACCAAATGATTTAGCATTGACTGCTAAATTGACAATTAAACCATTATAAAAGGAGGAATAATGATGAAACAAAGACATTATTTATGCATGGCTCTCATTATTTCCTTCGTGGTTGCTAATGCAATTTCTTTACCAATTTTAGTGTCAAAACAAATGTTTAGTACGCCAGAAGGAAGCTTCACAATTGTTCCATACATTAGATGGGTTATAACAATTTTCGTTATTGCATTCTTGTTCTTATGTGTTGTTATGTCACACAAGTTTTCGACAGGTAAATTCCAAGAGGTACTATTCATAATATCAGCATTACTTGAGATATCAATAATATTAAGTTATTTATTATTTGCATTAATCAGTTGTAGATTTGAATTTACAGTTATAGACTGGTTTGGATCATTTGATGAAATGGGAATATCTTGGGTGTATTACTTGCTATTGACATTAGTTTTCTTAACAATATTCGCATTATATTGTTTTGTAATTAATAAGAACTTTATATCAATATTTTCTAAAAATGGTCCTTCTGGAAAATTAAAGCAAGTATCTGCGAATCTAGAAAATTCTAGATGGATGACAGAAAAAGAAAAGAAGACAATATTTAAACCATATAGCTTTAGTCAACTTGATTCAGTAACTAAAGATGGTATTCCAGTGATGGCAAGTCTTGATCCTAATAAGAAGGATATGCAGGTTATGTTTAATTCTCCATGTCATTCAATAATCATAGGTTCTACTGGTTCAGGTAAAACAACTACATTCGTTTCACCAATGATTCAACTTCTTGGTGCAACTAAAGCTGGTTCATCAATGATTATTACTGACCCTAAGGGCGAGTTATTCTCACTTCATTCACAGTATTTACAAGAGCGTGGATATGATGTTAAGGTAGTAGATTTACGTGATACTTATTCGTCATATAGATGGAATCCACTTGATGGAATATGGGATAGATTCGAAGAATATCGTAATGCATACAAAAAAGCGTTTAAGCGTGTCGATAATATTTATGAATCTGGTTTAACACTAGATAAAGATATTAAAGAGGACGAAGAAATAACTGAATGGTATGAATTTGATGGCAAGGCATATAAGGATTACCAAAGACTAGTAAATAACATCAAGGTTTATAAAAAGAAAATCTATGATGAAATTTATGAAGATTTAAACGACTTGGTATCAGTATTAATACCAGTCGAAAATGAAAAAGACCCATTATGGGAAAAGGGTGCTAGAGCAATTACCCTTGCGGTATTACTTGCAATGCTTGAGGATTCAACTGATCCAGCAAATGAGATGACTAAAGAAAAATTTAATTTCTTCAATATGACTAAAATACTTCAGAATTCAAATAAGGATTATGAAGATTTAAGAATGTATTTCAAGGGAAGAAGCCCTTTATCAAAGGCTTATTCACTTTCTAAACAAGTATGTGATGCAGCTCCATCAACAAGAGCTTCATACATGTCAATTGTTTATGATAAATTAGTATTATTTAATGATACAGGTGTTTGTGCATTAACATCAACTTCTGACTTTACAGCAGAATCACTTGCAGAACACCCAACAGCATTATTCTTAAAGATTCCTGATGAAAAGGATACAAGACATAATCTAGCAGCAATCTTCATCTTAAATATTTATAAGACATTGATTAAGGTTGCATCAGAAACAGAAGAGCTAGCATTACCAAGAAATGTATACTTCATCATGGATGAATTTGGTAATATGCCAAAGATTAGTAAATTTGATAAGTTTATCACCGTAGGTCGTTCACGTAAGATTTGGTTTACAATGATTGTTCAATCATATTCACAGCTTAATAACGTATATGGTGATAATGTTGCCGAAATCATAAAGGGTAACTGTGGTATTAAGATGTTTATCGGTT
>Ga0310694_10002664_pt1 | contig 18048 bp, 11 predicted proteins | sample 174DNAGHGhighgp2_FD_203884 | JGI IMG/M metagenome (GOLD analysis project Ga0310694, IMG submission 203884) | Sheep rumen microbial communities from Palmerston North, Manawatu-Wanganui, New Zealand - 1742 DNA GHGhigh gp2 (v2) (version 2) | ecosystem: Host-associated > Mammals > Digestive system... | reverse complement strand
AATGTCATACCCTTAGGTATAAATGTATCATTTTCTCCATAAAAATATAATGTTCTAACATTATTATTTTTCATGATTTCAGTTTTAGGATTAATATTTAAGCTAAACCCATGCATTTTCGCAAGTAATGATAACATTGGCATATTAAGCTTTAATATATTTTTAAATGGGTTCTTCTTCCCCATTTTCTTTACTAATTGATATTCAATCATTTTCTTAGTATCAGAATATCCACAATCCATTATCGCATTCTTAACATGTGGATCTCTATTTAATCCTAAGAACTCCTGAATAATAGATGCCCCCATAGATACACCATATAATGTTATTTCTTCTGCGTGATGATATTTATTAATATATTCAACCCATAAAGCTAAATCAAATCTTTCTTTATCACCAAATGTTATATATTTACCACCTGATTTATTAGATGCTCTATTCATTATAAAAAGTAGATTATATCCTTTTTTATATAATTCATATCCTGGTATTTGAAAATTATTTTCTGGTGTTGCATGATATCCATGGACAAAAAATATTGTTTTTTTACTATTATTATTGTAGTAGTTAGCATAAAGATCTAACTTATCCATAGATTTAATATTTAATGTAGTATATGATAATTCCTTAATCTTTTTATCATATTCATAAACAATATTAGAAACATCCTTATACTGTGTTTTAGATAAATCTAGGGTTGTAAGTGGTATACAAGGCTTTCTTTTGAATATAATATCAAACAAGATTAAAGAAAATAATATGTATAAAAATAAAATTACTGCAATAACAATAAGGGTAATAATTAAAACTATCATATAAATTCCTTCCAAAACTTTAATGATATTATATTAAAAAGATTAATTGATGTCAAAATTTATATAATAAATTTAAGTTTTAATAGGAAAAATAATAAAAATATTATATAATATTGATAGCGTTTTTGTTTAAGAGGTTTATATATGTTAGTCAAAAAGGAAAAAGATAATAATACTAATAGCACAAGAACAATAAAAGACATGGGTCTTGCAAGCTTAAAATTTGCAAAAACTATGTTTCAAACATATAGTAGAGCATTCGATTTCTTACTAGTTGTATTATTCATAATGACAGTAATATTAGTATGGATACCAAATTCACATGATACATTCTATAATTGCAATACAGATGATATTGTTCAATATTATCCATATGTTTCAAATTTCTTTAATAGAATAAAAGCTGGTGAGCTTTCATTCTATGATGTAACACTATATGGAGGTGCATCTTATTTCGCATCAACATATTATATTCCTATAGATTTATTCTTGCTTCTAGCATTTATATTATCTAACTTCTTAACTGTTGAACTTGCATATTATATTACTTTATTATTAAAGATTATGTGTGGTGCAATGATCCTATTCTATTTCTTTATGAGAAAAGGATTTAAACCTTCTGTTTGTGTTATTATTGCATTAATATATACACAAACTGCAGTAACTGAGGTTTGCTTCGTATTCCCAGTTTACTTAGGTATATCATTTTATGCACCTTTAGCAATGTTATTAGTTGATTTATTCTTAAACAAGAAGGATAGAATTAAAGGTTATTTATTTATTCCGTTATTTGTATTAAACGCAATTATATTTGACTTTTATATTGCATATATGCTAGTTGCATTTATGTGCGTATTCTTTGTTGTTGAATCATCTATATATTCTAAGAAGTTCTTCTTATTTACAAAAGAATTTTATATTAACTTTATAACATATATGATGCTTGTATTTATAGGACTTGCATTAAGTGCATTCTATTTAATGCCAAGTGCGTTATATATTATGAATGAATCATCAAGAACATCATCACAAATGGATTATTTGTGGTATTATTCTTCTTCTCATTATAATGGCGATGGTATTTCATTTAGACATTATTACACTCAATTTATTAATTACTTCATTCCAAATAATCCATTTAGATTATGCTTAATTGAAGCAGGTGACTATATAAGAGAACATGGTACTTTATATATGACATCTGGTGGTATTATTTATTTTGCATATTTCTTTACATTAAGAGGAAAAGAAAACCATAGATTAAAAATATGGGTAGGAATTATGAATATAATGTATTTAATACCTATATTCGCAATGATTTTCTCATTATCTACATGGGCATACCTAAGATGGTTCTTTATTCCATATTTAATTAATGTATACGCAATGGCAGTCGGAATGAATAAGACTGGATTTGTTATTGGAGAAAGAAAAGTATTATCATTTATTCCTGTACTTATGATGCTTGTAGGATTCGGATTCTTATTCTATACAGTTATAAAATCTCCTGATCTATTTATTCACTATAGAGCTGAAGGACAAGATGGTGATTCATCTAAGTTCTTCTATGGTATATTAGTTACTGAACTTATATTTATTGGATTATACTTAGTATTATTAGTATTGCCACATACATTTAACTTCTTCCAAAAATATAATAAATATATAACTGGTTCTATTCCATTTGTTATTGGCTTAGAAGTTATTTTTGCAGCAATAATCACATTCTGCAGTCTTGGTAGTGAATCTTATTCATCTACTTATAGTAATACTAAAAATAGTGTTGATTATTTAAAGAATAATTTAGGATATGATGTAGGGGATGGATATAGAATTAACCTTTCAACTAATCAAAAGGATGATATTAACGCAAACATTAAATATGGTAACGTTAATGCATCAAGTTTCTTCCAATCATTCTATAATACTCCATTAAATGGTTATTTTGCAGATATTCATAAACAAACTTCTACTGCGTGGACAAGACGTAGTCTACATGGATATACAATATTAAGTGGTGCAATGTTTAACACTAAATATGTTATTACTCAACCAGATATTACAGAATTAAAATTATCTCCTGAGTTATATACATTATATAAAGACCCAACTAATACTCAATATAATTATTATGTATTAAAGGAAACAACACCATTTATTGTTTATGATGATTTAATGTTCCAATCAAGCAGTGTTATTGGTGGAGATGATTTCTTAAGAGATGTTAGTTTATTAGAATACGGTTATGTAAAAGTTCCTGATGAAGCATTTGATTTAGAGCTTCCTAAGAATTTAAATAAAATCTTAGAAGCATATGATGAGACTAATCATACATTAAAAAATGATACTAAGGTTGTTGAATTAAAAAAAGATTCTATTCGTTATATGGATACTATTAAAAAGCTATGTAACGCAGGAATCAATAATAGAACTTATTATTCTGTATATTCTGACTTAGATGCAAAATATACAAATAATAAATTTGTTATTTCATCAACTGAATATAAAAATGGATATTTCTATTATGATTTAACTAATAGTATATCTAAATATAATACAGTATTTAATAGTGACGCAATTTATTTATCATTCTACAATTCCGCAACCAACGGAATGGTTGATTTCCATGCATATTTAAGAGATCCTTATGATAAATCATTACGTCCATTCCACTATAATATGTTTTATAATGATGCATATAATATGATGCCAACAGAATTAGTAATAAGAGGAGAAACTGCTTTTTCTTCTTCTACTGTTAATGTGTATGGATTTGATTATGATATTTATAATTCATTTATTGAAAGACAAAAACAATATCAAAATAAAGAATTTAGACTTGATGGTTCAAATATGCATATAAAATTTGATGTAGAAAACGCAGATTCATCAAGAGTAATTAAAACTGCATATGCATATTCATCTGACTGGATTATAAATAATAATGAATCAGGATATGAAACTATTGATATAGATGGTGGATTCTTAGGAATCATTGTACCAAAAGGTATCAATAACGTTGATATTAATCTATATTATTCACCAGCTGGATATAAAACTGGATTTAAGATTTCAGCTATAGGTTTAATTTTATATATCTTTGTTTCAGAAGGTATTATCTTATATGAGATTAATAAACGTAGGAAAAGAGGCATTTTTAGATAATGGAAACAATATCACTTATAGTTCCTTGCTATAACGAGCATGAGACTATCGAAGCTTTCTATAATGAAGCAACAAAATATATGGATGATTTACATAATTGGAATATCATTTATGTAAATGATGGTTCAAAAGATAATTCAATTGAAATTATGAAGGAGCTTGCAAAAAAAGACCCTAGAGTTAAATATGTAGGATTCTCAAGAAATTTCGGTAAAGAGGCTGGTATGTATGCTGGTCTTGAAGCTGCAAAAAAGCTTAATAGTGATGCAGCAATTATAATGGATGTTGACTTACAAGACCCACCAAGATTATTACCTGAATTTATTGAAGCTCATAACGAAGGATATAACTTAATATTCGCAAGACAAAAGGACAGAAGCGGTCAATCAAAGCTTGGCAAAATCTTCTCATTAGGTTTCTATAAGGTTTATGCAAAGCTTACTGGAGATAAAAAGATGAGTGGTGGCGCAAGAGACTATTGTCTTTTAGACAGAAAGGTTATAGATGCATTCTTAAGTGTTAAGGATTATGAAAGATTCACAAAAGGTATTTATAATTATGTTGGATTTAAGAGTAAGATTATAACATTTGATTATGAAAAAAGAGTTGCTGGCGAAACTAAATGGACTTTTAGAAAATTATTTAAATACGCATTTGTTGGTATAAGAGAATTTTCAGATTTATATTTAATTATACCTAAGTTTATAGGAATATTAGTTGCACTTCTTCTATCATATGATATAGGATATCAAATTTATAATGTTATAAATCTAAAGGATATAAAATACTTTGACTGGACACATATTAGATTTGATGCATTAATACTTGGAGTTATAATCATCTTATACTATTTAATGAAGCTTGGATATCAAAATAGAGCACAAGTTAGAAATAGACCAATTTATATTCTTGAGGAGTCAAATATAGGCGATGAAGAATCAAACTAAAAGTGAGTTATTCTTTGAAATATTTAGATTCTTACTTGTTGGTGGATTTGCAACATTAGTAGATTATGGTGTAACATGGGCTGTTAAAAACTATTTGGTACAAAACCTAAATCAAGGCCTTGCTACATTCTTATATACACTTGCAGGTTTTACTGCTGGTCTTTTAACAAATTGGTTTTTACAAAAATTTGTATATAGATATATCACAAAAGATCAACAAAGAAGCAAGCTTGTATTCTTAAAATTCGTAGTATTATCCTTAATAGGATTTGGTATTACTTGGGTTGGTATGCAATTATCAACACCATTACATGATGATGTATTAATAGACTTCTTATTCTTACATAATATTCAATTAATATTCTGGATATTTAAGGTTGTTTTAACTATCATAGTATTAATTATCAATTACGTAGGAAGAAAGCTATTTGTATTCAATCAAAAAGATGAAATATCAAATATAGAATCTAATCATGAAATTGATAAAGAATTAGAAAAAGAAGAAAACAATAATTAATATATAGGCATGCAATTAATTTTGCATGCTTATTTTTTTACATAAAACATATTAATATTCATTTAATAATAGCTGATTTTTTCAACTATAAATTGATTAATTAGTATTTAACCATAATTCTTATATAAATTAAAAAATAGCCCATTTTTGAGCTATTCTTTAATAGATTTTAAAATATAATATCCTTTATCCCTTTTAACAATTTCACAATTTCCAAATAAATTGGTTAAATAATCTTTAGTTGATGGAGCACCTTGCTTCTTTTGGATTACAACCCAAAGTTCACCTTTTGATACAAGATGTAAATATGCACCATCATATATTTTATTAATAACCTCTTTACCAGCGCGAATAGGTGGATTTGTAACAACAGATGAGAATTTCATGTCATCTGTTATTTTTTCATATAAATCAGAATTATAAGCCTCTGAATCACTCTTATTCTCTTCTATATTTTTAAGAATAAGATTATATGCACGCTCATTAATTTCTGCCATAACAGTATGCTTATTATAAAGAACTGATATGACAATACCTAAAGGACCATAGCCTGCTCCCATATCTAGTATAGGGTATTCTAAATCATTAGGCTTAAAATTATTAAGCATTACAAATGAACCATAGTCAATGTAATTCTTTGAAAATACACCAGCGTCAGTATTAAATTTGAAATGGTGATCCATAAAATAGAAATCAAATTGAGCTGGCTTAGATTCTAAATCACCTTGTTTTTTGGAATAATAGAAATTTCCTTGTTCGTCTTTATTCATAGATTAAAAAGGACCTAAGCAATGCTTAAGTCCAGTTTATATTAATTAAATGTCTAGTCTAATGTATCAATTAAATTACTTAATTTCAACAGTAGCGCCAGCTGCTTCTAATTGCTTCTTTAAGTCTTCAGCTTCTGCCTTAGAAACCTTTTCCTTAACAGCCTTAGGAGCGTTATCAACTAGGTCCTTAGCTTCCTTTAAGCCTAAACCAGTAACAGTCTTAACAACCTTGATAACATTTAACTTAGAAGCACCAGCGTTAGCAAGAATTACGTCGAATTCTGTCTTTTCTTCTGCAGCAGCAGCACCAGCACCAGCAGCAGGAGCAGCAGCAACAGCAGTTGGGTCAATACCATATGCTTCCTTCATAGCGTCTACTAATTCCTTGATTTCAAGGATTGTCATTTCATTTAATGATGCGATAAATTCTTCTTTATTTAACTTAGCCATTTTATTTTTCCTCCGATATTTTATATTATAATTTTATTTTTTATTAGGCCTGAGCAGCTTCAGCTGCACCTTCATTCTTCTCTGCAATCATATTAAGACCGATAGCTAATTGAGATAATGTACCAATCATACCTGCAGCTAACTGAGTTAATAATGTCTCACGAGAAGGTAATTGAGATAATGTCTTTAACTGGTCGAATGAATATAATTCGCCGTCTACAACACCACTTATGATTTCAATCTTAGATGTCTTACCATCTTCGAAAACGATGTCCTTAGCAGCCTTGAAAATAACCTTAGCTGGTGCAACAACGTCTTCCTTAGAAGTAACTGTTACGATAGTTCCCTTATAAGCTTCTGCGAATCCAGTGTATCCTAATTCGTTAGCTGCACGACGAGAAATATTATTTCTTAATACTTCAACTTCGCATCCAGCTTCTCTCATTTGTCTACGAATTGATTGGAATTCAGCAACTGTTAAACCATTGTTCTTGAATGCAACAATTGCAGCAGAATTCTTGAACTTTTCAGTAGCAGCAACAACTTCTTGCTTCTTTTGTTCTAGACTTTCCTTCATTTTGTTCCTCCTGTTTAATTTCTAAATGAAAAATCTTCTCATACCGAGGGTACAAGAAGATTAAATAGTATAATCAAAAAGTTCCTCGGTAGGAAATTAAGGACACATAAATGTCCGCCTACTGTCTTCGGCTTTAATTGTTCAATAATGTAAAATTACTTAATTGATGTTTCGTCAATCTTAACACCAGGGCCCATTGTTGATGCAACAGAGATGTTCTTTATATATGCACCCTTAATTGTTGATGGCTTAGCCTTCATTAATGTGTTATAGATAGTAACGAAGTTTTCATATAGCTTTTCAGCTCCGAATGATGTCTTACCGATTGTTAATTGGATATTACCAACCTTGTCTGGACGATATTCAACCTTACCAGCCTTAACTTCTGTAACAGCCTTAGCAACGTCCATTGTTACTGTACCAGTCTTAGGGTTTGGCATTAATCCCTTAGGTCCTAGAACACGTCCTAATCTACCTAACTTACCCATCATATCTGGTGTAGCAATAATTACATCAAATTCGAACCAATTCTGTTGGATCTTAGCGATATAATCATCTTCACCAACATAATCAGCACCTGCAGCCTTAGCTTCTTCTTGCTTAGCTCCACGGCATAAAACTAAAACTCTTTGAGACTTACCTGTACCATTTGGTAACACGATAGCACCACGGATGTTTTGTTCAGCCTTACGTGGATCAATGTTTAATCTGAATGCAACATCTACTGATGCATCAAACTTAACAGTTGAAGTCTTAATAGCTAAATCTAAAGCTTCCTTAGCATCATATGCCTTGCCAGCTTCGATTAACTTTGCTGCTTCTGCGTACTTCTTTCCTCTCTTCATTGTCTTTCCTCCTAAAATGTGGTCAAGCGGGAATTCCTCCCACATGTTTTAGGTCGTTTTATATTAATATATAACAACCAATAATTAATCTTCTACAGCAATACCCATGTTTCTTGCTGTACCTGCAATAATGTTAGCGCCTGCTTCAATGTCATTTGCATTTAAGTCAGACATCTTCATCTTTGCAATTTCTCTTAATTGATCTCTAGTAACCTTACCAACAATCTTCTTATTAGGTGTACCAGAACCCTTTTGGATTCCAGCAGCCTTTAATAATAAATCTGCAGCTGGTGGTGTATGTACTACGAATGTGAATGATCTATCTTCGTAAACAGAGATAACAACTGGCAATATATATCCCATCTTATCCTTTGTTGCGTCATTGAACTGAGAACAGAATCCTGGAATATTAACTCCTGCCTGTCCTAGTGCTGGACCTACTGGTGGAGCTGGATTTGCTTTGCCGGCAGCGATTTGTAACTTTACAACTTTTGTAACTTTCTTTGCCATGAACCTTTTTCCTCCTTTTTGTCAATGATGTGGTTAAACAGACTATTCGAGTGATAGTCCTCCCACTCAGGTTATGCACAAACGTGCTTTTATATTATATCAAATGCAAAATCATGTGTCAACATACTTTTTCCATCTTTTTATATTTAAAAATTAAAGGCAATTCCATAACGAAATTGCCAAATAATTAATATAATTTTTTTATATTTTTTTAAGTTTTACCTTACCAGTAAATGACTTACTAAATCTAGCACAAGCTTCTTCTGCATCCTTATAACCATTTTGTGCAGCTAATCTATACCACTTAAATGCATCATCTAAATTAACATTAGATACACCAATACCATTTTCTAAGCAGTCACCTAAACGATACATAGCGTAAGCATCACCAGCTTCTGCAGCCTTTGTCCACCAAGTCTTTGCAGTAACTAGGTCAACCATAACTGTTTTATCTGATGGGTCAGTTAAAATTTCTGCTAAGTGAATCATAGCATCAACATTTCCATCTTCAGCCGCTTTTGTCCACCATTGTACTGCTAAAGTATTATCATGAATAATACCCTCACCTGAATGGTAAGATTCAGCCAATGCATTTTCAGCCTCAGGATTTCCTGCCTTAGCAGCAATCTGATAAAGCTCTAATGCGTGCTTAGTATCCTTTTGTACACCATTACCCATATCATATCTTCTACCTAATGCAACCTGAGCTGGTGCGAAGTTTTGCTTTGAAGCTTCCTCTAAATAAAATACTGCTAAAGGAGTAGATTGTGTAATTCCTTTACCTTCACTATAATATTCTGATAATTTATATTGAGATTCTGCATCCTTATTTTTTGCGCCTGCAAGGAATAATGTTGCAGCGCCATGGAAGTTTCCTAAAATTTCATAACATTTACCAGCTTCTCTTTGTGCTTCTACAATACCTTGGTTTGCAGCATGCACTAACCACTGTGCAGCTCTTGGTACATCTTTTGTAATACCTTCACCATTCATATATGCAACACCTAAATAATATTGGCTTAATGGATGAGCATATTTTGCTGCTTCAGTAAACCATGCAACAGCTTGGAATAATTCTTGCTTTACACCTTCGCCTCTTAAGTAGCATAAACCAACCATATATTCAGCTTCAGTAACTCTTCTTGTTGCTGCTTTCATATATAATTCAAAAGCTCTTTTTAAATCCTTAACAACACCATGACCATTATAATATAGATTTCCTAAATAATAAGCGGCATTGTAATTTGATTCGTCGTTTTTAACAACTAATTCTAAGAAGTTTGCTGCTTCCTTAAAGTTGCCCTCGTTATATAATTCTATGGCTCTTTTATATACACTGACATATTTATTAATTTTATATTCAGGCATACCATCACCCCACAATTATTTTTTAATCATTAAATATATTTTAACTTAATATCTTATTAAATACAAGAAAAAAGGGCAGGATTTCACAAATGCGGAAATCCTGCACCAATTATTTATTATATTAATTAGTCAAGTTCAGATAAATCTGTATCAACATGTTCAGCATCGAAATCTGATTCATCATCATTATCCTTAATGATATCTAAATAAGATTCATGACTTTCAGCATCATTTAATGCCTTAGCATAAACATTATCATTTAAATCTTCTGGAGCATGAGGACATTCAAATGATTCTTCTTGTAAAATACCAGTACCAGCAGGGATTAAACCACCGATAATTGTATTTTCCTTTAATCCTTCAAGATCATCAACAGCAGATTCAATAGCAGCTGTAGTTAATACTCTTGTAGTTTCCTGGAATGAAGATGCAGATAAGAATGAATCAGAACCTAACGCAGCCTTAGTAATACCTAATAGCATTTGCTTACCAACAGGTAATTCACTACCATCAGCTAAAGCCTTGTCAACTGCACGCTTGAATGTATGTACAGATACAGAATGTCCTGGTAATAAATCAGAACCACCTTCTGTAATAACTGAAATCTTTCTCATCATTTGACGTACGATAATTTCGATATGCTTATCAGAAATTTCAACGTCCTGAGCACGGTAAACCTTTTGTACTTCATCAACAATATAACGTTGTGCAGCTTCTGCGTTTAAGATTCTTAAGATATCCTTTGGATTTAAAGAACCCTTAACTAATGGCTTACCACGACGAATCTTAGATCCAACTGAGATTTCACCATCATATAATTCAGCAGTAGCATCAACCTTATATGAAACTTCTCTTTGGTCAGCACTATCTTCATCAACAATAGTGATTACACGACCAGCCTTAGTCATTTCAATCTTCTTGATTGTACCATTTACTTCACTCATCTTAGCAAGACCCTTAGGTTTTCTTGCTTCAAATAATTCCTGAACTCTTGGAAGACCTTGTGTAATATCGGCTGCACTGGCAACACCACCTGTATGGAAAGTACGCATTGTTAACTGTGTACCTGGTTCACCAATTGACTGAGCGGCAATAACACCAACAGCTTCACCTACTTCAACCATCTTGTTAGTTGCAAGGTTTCTACCATAACACTTAACACAAACGCCAGTCTTGCAAGCACATGTTAAGTTTGTACGAATACATACTTCTTCAATACCTGCATTATCAATAGCCTTTGCTTGAGCTTCTTCAATTAATTCATTTCTTCTAGCAATAATTTCACCAGTTAATGGGTTTTCGATATCTCTTGCAGCGAAACGACCTAATGCACGTTGACCAACTGTAACGATAGTCTTAGGATCACCATTAGTCATTTGTACAACTGCACGTACTGTAAATCCATTTTCAGTACCACAATCTTCGCTTGATACTACAACATTTTGTGATACATCTACTAATCTACGAGTTAAGTAACCAGATTCAGCTGTCTTTAAGGCAGTATCTGTTGAACCCTTACGAGCACCGTGTGTAGAAATGAAGAATTCTGCAACTGATAGACCTTCACGGAAGTTTGCCTTAACTGGAACTTCGATGATATCACCAACTGTGTTGTTCATTAAACCACGCATTCCGGCTAACTGTGAGAAGTTAGAAGATGAACCACGGGAACCTGAGTCACCCATGATGTAAATACCGTTTGATTTATGCTTAGAAAGTTCTTTCCAAAGACCTTTTTCAATTTCTGAACGAGCAGATTCCCATTCAGCTTGAACTTGCATCTTACGTTCTGTATCTGTAATAAGACCCATTTCGTAATACTTAGTGATTTGAGCAACCTTCTTATCACCAGCAGCAATTCTAGCATCCTTACCCTCGTACTTTAATACGTCGGCCATAGAAATTGAAATACCTGAAATTGTTGAATACTTATATCCTAAATTCTTAATAGCATCAAGTGTTGCTGATGTCATTGTTGTAGGATATCTCTTAAATACTTCTGCAATAACTCTTATGATATTCTTCTTCTTGAATGGGTTAGTAACATCTCTTGCAATGAATTCATCATAAGACTTCTTCATATCTTCAGCACTAACCTTATCGCCTGACTTATATCCTTCAGTATAACCTAAGAAATATCTTTCAGGTGTCTTATCATAATAATCATTATCCTTTGCATAGTCATTTAAGTATGTCATATCAGTTGGAAGGATGTTATTGAAAATCATCTTACCAACAGTTGTAAATAAATACTTAGATGGTAATGCATTTAAAGACTTATGCTTGTCTGGTCCTACAATCTTTTCAATCATGAATTCTACATTAACAAAAATTCTTGTATGTAGAGTAATGATGTTGTTCTTGTAAGCCATATATGCTTCATCAAAATTATTATAGAAGTGTCCTTCGTTTTCTTCACCCTTAACTTCAGTAGTTAAATAATAGTTACCTAAAATCATATCCTGTGAAGGAGTAACTACTGGCTTACCATCCTTAGGGTTTAGGATGTTGTTGCAAGCTAACATTAATAATCTTGCTTCAGCTTGAGCCTCTTGAGATAGAGGTACGTGGATAGCCATCTGGTCACCATCGAAGTCGGCATTGAATGGTGTACATACTAATGGGTGAAGACGAATAGCCTTACCTTCAATTAATACTGGTTCGAATGCTTGAATACCTAATCTGTGTAGAGTAGGGGCACGGTTTAATAGAACTGGATGTTCTCTTATAACCTCTTCTAGGATATTCCAAACTGAGTTATCTTGGTTATCACATAACTTATTAGCTGCTGCTAAAGTTATATGTTGTTCATTAATTATTTCTCTTAATACGAATGGTTTAAATAATGTTAAAGCCATTTCCTTAGGAATACCGCATTGATACATCTTTAATGATGGACCAACAACGATAACTGAACGTCCTGAATAGTCAACACGCTTACCTAATAAGTTTTGACGGAAACGTCCTTGCTTACCACGTAACATATCTGATAAGCTCTTTAACTTATGAGCCTTATCAATTGCAGACTTCTTACCTCTCTTAGAGTTATCGATTAATGAGTCTACAGCTTCTTGTAGCATACGCTTTTCATTCTTAGTAATAAGATGTGGAGCGTGTACTTCATATTGCTTCTTTAAACGGTTGTTACGGTTTAAGATACGTCTATATAAGTCGTTTAAGTCAGTTGTTGCGAAACGACCACCATCAAGTGGTACCATTGGTCTTAAGCTTGGTGGTAATACTGGTAATACAGTTAAAATCATCCATTCTGGCTTGTTATCAGATCTTAAGAATGCTTCAACAACTTCTAGCTGCTTAATAACCTTATCACGCTTTTGCTTAGATGAGCTCTTAAGTTTAGCTCTTAACTTCTTATCCATAGCTTCAAGATCTAGCTTAGATAATAATTCCTTAATAGCTTCAGCACCAGTCATAGCCTTAAACTGTCCTGGATACTTCATCATTAATTCTTCATATCTAGATTCAGAAATTACTGCATTCTTAGGTAATTCAGCCTTAGGAAGCTTAGAATCAACAACGATATATGAAGCTAGGTATACAACCTCTTCTAAATCCTTGTTCTTTAATTGTAATAATGTTGCAAGTGGAGATGGAGAATTTCTTAAGAACCAAGTATGAACTACTGGAGCCGCAAGAGTAATGTGACCCATTCTCTCACGTCTTACCTTAGCCTCAGTAATTTCTACACCACACTTTTCACAAATCTTACCCTTGTCAGTAGATCTCTTAGATTTACCACAAGCACATTGATAATCCTTTGTAGGTCCGAAAATCTTTTCACAGAATAATCCATCTGGTTCTGGTTTTAAAGTACGATAGTTAATTGTTTCGTGCTTTAAAACTTCACCATGTGACCATGAATAAATTTCTTCAGGAGATGCTAGACCAATTTTGAAATATTTATATTGCTTACTCATATTATCTTACATTCCTCCTACTTTTCATCGGCTTCTGCCATTAATTCTTCTTTAGACTTAGTTAATGAATATCTAACTCTTGGAGTTTCAACATTCTTAATCTTGAAGTCTACAATAGAACGGTTAACTTCATTTTCGCCATCCTGGTTGATTAATTCAACATGGATACCTAAAGATTGAAGTTCTCTTGTTAATACTCTGAATGATTCAGGAATTGATGATTCAGGAATTGGCTTGCCATCAACAATTGCATCAAATGTTCTATCACGTGCAACAAGATCATCTGACTTGATAGTCATCATTTCTCTTAATGTATGTGCAGCACCATATGCTTGTAATGCCCAAACTTCCATTTCACCGAAACGCTGACCACCGTTTTGAGCTTTACCACCCATTGGTTGTTGAGTAACTAATGTATACTTACCAACGTTTCTTGCATGTAACTTATCATCAACCATGTGGCTTAACTTGATGAAGTACATGATACCAACTGAAATCTTATTTTCAAATGGTTCACCACTACGTCCATCATATAATGTATACATACCATCTGCTGGCATGCCTGCATCAGCCATAGCCTGTTCAATATCTTCAATTGTAGCACCATCGAATGCTGGTGTTGCAACCTTAACGCCTAATTTCTTAGCTGCGATACCTAAATGTAATTCTAGTACCTGTCCAATGTTCATACGAGAAGGAACGCCTTGTGGGTTAAGCATGATGTCGATAGGACGACCATCTGCTGAGAATGGCATATCTTCAACTGGTAAAATGTTAGAAATAACACCCTTATTACCATGACGACCAGCCATCTTATCACCGACTTGAATCTTTCTCTTCTGTAAAATGAATACTCTTACTACTTCATTAACTGTAGGATTTAAAGAGTCATCCTTCTTTCCATCTGGTCCCTTCTTATAGAAGTGTTGAATTGATTGAACAACTCCTCCACCACCATGAGGAACACGTAAAGATGAATCCTTAACATCACGGCTCTTTTCACCGAAAATCTGTAATAATAGCTTTTCTTCTGGAGTTGGGTCAGTTTGTCCCTTAGGAGTAGTCTTACCAACAAGAATATCTCCTTCCTTAACTTCTGTACCAACTCTTACGATACCATATTCATCTAAGTTCTTCTTAGCATCATCACCAACGTTAGGAATTTCACGAGTGAATTCTTCAGGTCCTAACTTAGTGTCTCTTGCTTCAATATCATAATCTTCAATATGTAATGAAGTATAAACATCATCATATACCATTCTTTCTGACATGATAACGGCATCCTCGAAGTTATATCCTTCCCATGTCATGAATGCGATACGTACGTTTCTACCTAATGCTAATTCTCCATCCTTCATTGATTGACCATCAGCAATAACATCACCACGTTCTATTACTTCGCCAGCCTTAACGATTGGACGTTGAATAATTGCAGTAGATGAGTTTGAACGTAAGAATTGATATAAATCATACTTACGAGTATCTCCTGATGTTTCCTTAACAACGATCTTCTTAGCATCAACATATTCTACAACACCATCGCCTAAAGCGCATAATGCTGCACCTGAGTCCTTTGCAGCTCTATATTCCATACCAGTACCAACAATTGGTGATTCTGGTGCGATAATAGGTACTGCCTGACGTTGCATGTTTGCACCCATTAGGGCACGAGTTGCGTCATCGTGTTCAAGGAATGGAACGCATGATGCGGCAACTGATACAATCTGTCTTGGAGCAACGTCCATGTAGTCAACTTCTTGTCTTGATACCATTTCTGTTTCAAGATCACGACGACCGATAATTGATTCATCAGCAATATAGAATCTATCGCCTCTTACTTCTAGCTTAGTTGATGCAGCTGCAATAACCTTGCCATCTTCATCGAATGCAGTTAAGTATTCGATTTCAGCATCATCCATTGCTAAATTAGTAACATATTCATTCTTCTTATCATCAAAATCAGTAACCTCTTTTGACTTGAAATATGTTTCACCATTTTCATCCTTATATGCCTTGAAATATGGAGCTTCAATGAATCCATACTTATCAATCTTAGCATAAGATGCAAGTGATGTAATTAAACCTACTGATGGACCTTCTGGTGTTTCAATTGGGCACATACGTCCATAGTGTGAGTTATGAACGTCACGTACTTCTGTACCAGCACGGTCTCTTTGGATACCACCACTACCTAACGCAGAAATTCTTCTCTTTTGAGTAATTTCAGCAAGTGGGTTAATTTGGTCCATGAATTGTGATAATTGAGATGAACCAAAGAATTCCTTTAATGTAGATGTTAAAGGCTTAATATTAATAAGGTTAGATGGAGTTGCCTTTTCTGTTTCAGTTAAAGACATTCTATCCTTAATATTCTTCTTAAGCTTACCGAATCCTACTCTGAATTGGTTTCTTAATAATTCGCCAATTAATCTTAAACGTCTATTTCCTAAGTTATCGATATCATCAATATTACCAGCACCCTGATATAAATTAATGAAATATGAAATAGATGCAAAAATATCTGATAATGTAATATGTAATGCAGTTTCTCTTTGGTCATTACCAACGATCTTAACTTCCTTAACATCGTCACCGTTAACTACATCAACATATAAAATTTCTTGATATGGATCTTTAGAACGTGAAGTTGAATCTGGAGTATCATAAATATCAGAATCAAATATGTTATTGCAATTAACTTGATAACGGAATCCGCTTCTTGCCTTCTTTAAAGTTTCTAAAACGTCTCCTTCAACTCTTTCTCCCTTAGATGCAATAACTTGACCCTTTTCAAATAAGATTTCACCTGTTTCATCATCGAAAACATCATCGCATGCGATAACATCACGTGATAAGATTAAACCCTTTGCTCTTTGTAAAACATCAAGCTTTACATTGAACTTGAAACGACCAACTTCTTGTAAATCATATTTTTCGCCATTGAATAGCTTATCAGCAATACCAATTCTTGAACCTTCAACTGGAGCTGCTTCACCTTGACGTAATTTAGAATATAATTCTGTTGCACCATATTCACTATTAATTTCTTGGCCCTTAGCTAATGAAGTTTCCTTTTCATAAGTATCCTTAAAGAAATCCTTAGTACCGAATAATTCTTCAATTTCTTCATTAGAGCTTAAACCGAATGCTCTTAACATAGTTGTAAGAGGAACCTTCTTAGAACGGTCAAGCTTACCATAGAAAATATTTCTTGAACCTGCTTCATATTCTAACCAAGCACCACGTGTTGGGAATATTTGTGCAGAGAATTTTGTATCTCCTGTCTTCTTATCGATGTCTTTTGAATAATAAACACCTGCAGAACGGATAATCTGTGAAATGATAACACGTTCAGCACCATTGATAATGAATGTACCAACTGGAGTCATGAAAGGGATATCACCCATAAATAATTCATTTTCCACACTTGTACCTGTTTGTGCATTTTCAAGACGAACCATAACCTTTAATGGTCTAGAATAATTTGTTCTTCTTAATCTTGATTCAACAACAGAATACTTTGGATCTTCGAAATGACATGCACCAAAATAAAGCTTTAAATCTTGATTTGTTGATGAAATAGGAGAGATGTCTTCTAATAATTTTTCAAGTCCTGAATCAACGAATTCCTGAAATGACTTAGTCTGAATTTCGATTAGATCAGGTACATCTACTCTACTTCTGATTTTTGAGTAATTACGTCTTTTTGACTTTTTACCAAAATCTTCGACTCTGTAACCTACGTTTGCCATAAGTTCTTTACCTTTGTATACTCTAATATACAATATCCTTTCGTTTTTTTTAAACTGTCATAAGACTTCTTAACTCAAAGAGTTAAAAGGGTGTTTATAAACCTTTATTTATGGATGTCCACGAATTTATATAAAGCTATATCTATAGATATAACTAAAAATCTTATGATTAATTAGCCATTATAGGCATTTTATAATTATATTCCAAATGATTACAAATTTCAACCACTAATTAAAAAAATATTTATATAAGAATTTTTATATGTACACATATAAATATATATTTAATTTATATCTTACTTTTGCTAAAATAGTACTATCGAGGTTATATTATGAAAAAAGCACTACCACATACACTAGCATTAATAACAGTTGTTATTTGGTCATCTACATT
>Ga0310694_10002663_pt1 | contig 18050 bp, 29 predicted proteins | sample 174DNAGHGhighgp2_FD_203884 | JGI IMG/M metagenome (GOLD analysis project Ga0310694, IMG submission 203884) | Sheep rumen microbial communities from Palmerston North, Manawatu-Wanganui, New Zealand - 1742 DNA GHGhigh gp2 (v2) (version 2) | ecosystem: Host-associated > Mammals > Digestive system... | reverse complement strand
AGGGTATGTGTTACAACGGAATGGCTCGTGAAATAGATGATTCGACATATCTTGTAGAGGAAATTGGTTGATGAAGACTGATGAGTTTTTCAAATTAGTTGATTATTTAACTAGAAATCAATACATATATGAAGTAAGCATCCAAAAAGATAACTATCAAGTTACTGTTAGAAATAAACTTGGCAGTTATGTTTGGGATGCTACATGTAATCCGATATCATATGGTCACAAAGACGGATTATTAGAAATTGCAGGAAGAATTGTTGAATCTACTACAGATGGTGTAGAGGGATATCTAACTGCAGATGATATAATTAGCAGATTAGAAAAATTAGGAGATAAATATGGTTGTTGTAAAGAAGGTTGATGATGGAAGATACTGTGCAGCATGCGGAGAAACTGATGACATATATGAAATAGCTACTTTATATAAATTTGGTGAAGTAGTATCAGTAGAAAAATCTGTGCCGCTTTGTAAAAATTGCTTGCATGTAGTTGTCAATCAGATAAATAATCTTAAAAATACCGAGGTTCGTTAAGAACCTTGTTTAAATATACTTAATAGCCAGTTTTGTAACTACTCTGAAAGCCTGGCTCAAACCAAAAATAAGGAGGAATTTTTTATGTTTAATATTTGTTACATCGGATATCCGTGATAATTCTTCAAGTAGAAATATCACGGAGTTTATTTTTGTATTCAGTTAACTAAATTTTGAAAACATAGGTGATTAAAAATGGGAAGAAATAAAGATGAATTAAACGGTGTTACGCTATTAGGTAACCGGAACACAAAGTATAAGTATGACTATGATCCTGACGTACTTGAAACATTCGTCAATAAACATCAGGACAATGATTATGTTGTAACATTTGATGGATATGAGTTTACAAGTCTTTGTCCAAAGACCGGCCAACCGGATTTTGCTAAGGTTGTAATCAGTTACATTCCAAGAGAGAAGATGGTAGAGAGCAAATCTCTTAAACTTTATCTTTTCAGTTTTAGAAATCATGGAGATTTTCATGAGGACTGCATGAATATCATTATGAAGGATCTTATCAAATTGATGGATCCTAAATACATCGAAGTTAGAGGAATCTTTTCACCACGTGGTGGAATCTCTATCTATCCATTCTGTAATTATGCAGGAGATGATAAATATAAATCATTTGCAGAGCAGAGACAGCTTGATGTACTAAGAGATTCATCAAACAGAACAGCTAAGTATGATATGTAAAGGAGTTATGAATGAATAAGGCATTAGTTTTATCTAGCGGCGGTGTAGATTCTACAACATGTGTAGGGATTGCAGTTGATGAACTTGGGGCTGATAATGTATCTACTGTATCCATTTTCTATGGTCAGAAACATTCTAAAGAATTAGAATGCGCTAGAAAGGTTTCCGAATATTATGGATTGAAACATTATGAGTTAGACCTTTCAGGAATCTTTCGATTCAGTAACTGCTCACTCCTTGAAGGTTCAACAGAAGAAGTACCTGAAGGATCATATGAGGATCAGATAAATAGAAAAGAAAATGGTATGGTAAGCACATATGTTCCATTCAGAAACGGACTTATGCTTGCTGCTGTTGCATCTCTTGCAGTATCTATTTATCCAGAAGATGAGGTTGACATCTATCTCGGAGCACATGCTGATGATGCTGCAGGAAGCGCATATGCAGACTGTAGTCCTGAATTTACAGATGCAATGCGAGAAGCTATATACATTGGAACATACAATAAAGTTAAAGTTGTTGCTCCGCTTGTAAACATGAACAAAGCAGGAGTTGTAAGAACTGGACTTAAACTAAATGTTCCCTATGAACTTACTTGGAGCTGCTACAATGGCGGAGATAAACCTTGTGGAAAATGTGGAACATGTATTGATCGTGCTAAGGCTTTTGAAGCTAATGGAATAGCAGATCCGGCAATGGAGGTTAAATAATATGTATAAAGAAAGATACTATGTAAGTAAACGAATGGAGATCGCAGGTGCTCACAGACTTAATCTGCCATATGAAAGTAAATGTGAAAATGTTCATGGGCATAACTGGATTGTAACAGTTCATTGTACATCGTCTAAACTTACAGATTATGGTATGATTGTAGATTTTTCTAAGATAAAATCTGAAATTCACGGATACTTAGATCATTCCATTATCAATGATAAGCTTCCGGATATTAATCCTACAGCTGAAAACATGGCGAAATGGATATGCAATAAAGTAACAGAAATGTGTGAATTCGGATACTGTTACAAAGTAGAGGTTCAAGAAAGCGAAGGTAACATTGCTGTATATAAACGAGGTGACGAAGAATGAGGGTCTGTGAAATCTTCGATAGTATAGACGGTGAAGGTATTCGGACTGGATATCCTGTAACCTTTGTCAGGCTGCACGGATGTAATCTTAACTGCAACTATTGCGATTCAAGATATGCATGTGATGGTGAGGATTACACGTTCATGACAATTTCTCAGATTGTTGATAAAGTTAACATAAGCGGATTAGGGCGAGTTACCTTGACAGGTGGAGAGCCGCTTATTCATAAAGATGTTGTCCATCTGATAGATGAATTATCTGTCGATAACGAAGTAAACATCGAAACAAATGGATCTGTAGATCTAAGTTTACTTGATTCTTTGAAAAATGGAAGAAACAATATAATTGTTACCATGGACTATAAGTGCAAAGGATCAGGTATGGTTGATCACATGATAGCATCAAACTTCGATAAACTGAATGAAAATGATGTTTTGAAGTTTGTTGTATCGGATAAGGCCGACTTAGATGATATGCGAACTATCTTACAGGGGAATAACATTGTATGTAGTGTTTTCGTAAGTCCTGTTTTCGGTAGAATTGATCCTAAGGATATAGCTGAATATATTGTTAGCAATAAATTAACTAATTGCAGGATGCAGATTCAGCTTCACAAGGTAGTTTGGGATCCAGATGAAAGAGGTGTTTGATATGACAGATGATATAGTAAGAAGTAGACTTAAAGTTATAGATAATGAGAATGATTCTGTTCAAGAAATTGTTGAGAAGACAATTAACAATCTGATTGTATGTCTAGGTGACGATCCTAATAGAGAAGGATTAGTAGGTACACCTAACAGAGTATATCGCATGTATAAAGAAGTATTTGAAGGCATGAATTATTCTAATCATGATATTGCTAACATGTTTAACAAATGCTTCGAAGATGTAGAAACAGGTGATCTCGTTACAGTTACCAACATACCTATTTTCAGTTACTGCGAGCATCATATTGCACTCATGTATAACATGAAGGTACATGTTGGATACATTCCAAATGGTAAGGTAATAGGTCTCAGTAAAGTAGCTAGAATCGCTGATATGTGTGCCAAGCGATTACAATTACAGGAAAGAATTGGAATTGACATATCAGAAGTATTGCATGAGGTACTTGGTACGGACGATATCATAGTAGTAATCGAAGGTGAACACAGCTGCATGACTGCAAGAGGTATCAAGAGCCGAGGGTCAATAACACGTACAGCATCAATCCGAGGACGATTTGAATCAGATTCTGATTTAAGGTCTGAATTCTATAATTTAACTCGATAACATTATTTTTAGGTAGGTTATCAGCATGAAAAATATAACATGTAATTATGCCTGCTCTGGGTGCATACATAGCCCTCCGGTTGTAAGGTACATATGTACTGATAAAAACATAACATGTAATAATGATTGCGCTAACTGCACAAAATCAGATAAATGTACAACCTACACATGTCGAAAGATTAAATATCCGTTTATATAATTTTGGAGGTATGAAATGAATAAACTGTTTGAACAATCAAGGGATGCTCTTAGAGCTATTCCCGGCCCTGTAACTGCCATATTTGTATTGTCTGTTGTATCTATGAATCTACTTGCTAACAAGTCGATTTTCAATCTTCCCTGGCTTGCATCAACAGCAGGTATTTTCGTGTCCTGGGTATCATTCTTATGTATGGATGCTGTATGTAAGAGGTTTGGTGCAAAAGCTTCAACTATTCTGAATACATTTGCAATGATTGTAAGTTTGGCGATGTCTGTACTTTACATGTTGATTGTAAAGATTCCTGGTATTTGGGCAGCAAGCTATGCAGGATCAACTCCAGAAGTTAGTTCAGCAATAAATGCAGGACTTGATTCAACATTTTCATCCGCTTGGTATATTGTCATCGGATCTGCTGTAGCAATGTTTCTTGGAGGACTTGTTAACTCTATTGTAAATAAAGCGGTTGGATCAAAGTTAGATAAAAATGATAATTACGGCGGATTTGCTGTCAGAAGCTTCTTATCTACAGCAGCCGGCCAATTTGTTGATAATTTCGTGTTTGCAACATTTGTATCATATATCTTCTTTGGATGGACCTGGACTCAGGTAATTGTATGTTCATTTATGATGATGCTACTTGAACTTATATTTGAAATTGTGTTCTCACCTATCGGTTACAAACTTTCAAAATCTTGGAAAACTGACGAAGTTGGAAAAGAGTATCTTAGTAAATATAATATAAACTAATATTCGTTATTGTAGGTGTAATCATATGATGGTTACACCTATATATTTAAACTACTTTGGAGGATCAGATGGAACTCGAAAAATTACCAGGATTAGAATTGGGGTCATTAGTAAACAGACGCGAGATTTCTCCTGTAGAGGTAATCTCATACTTTCTGAAACGGATAAATGCGTATAATTCAAATCTGAATGCATTTGTTTACACGAAAGCCGAAGATGCGTTGAAAGAGGCAATCAAGTTAGAGAAAAGAATAATGTCAGGAGAATATGTTGGCCCGTTTGCAGGTGTTCCGGTGTGTTTAAAGGATTTTTTACCATCAAAGAAAGGGTGGACAAATACACATGGCGGAGTTAAACATCTAGAAGCAATAGATACAGAAGATTCTATGTTTTATACAGCTGCAAGGGACTTAGGTGCAATTGCAATCGGCAAAACAAATGCCCCACCCTTCGGTTTTAAAGGTACATGCGATAATTCAATGTATGGGCCTACAAAAAATCCATTCAATTATGAATATAACTCTGGCGGATCGTCAGGTGGCACCGCTGCAGCTGTCGGTTCTGGCCTTATTCCCATGGGTGAAGGTGGAGATGCAGGTGGATCTATCAGAATTCCTGCGTCTTGGTGTAATTGTTTTGGATTCAAGGCGTCTAGAGGTACCGTTCCAAGTTACTGCAGACCTGATGGGTGGGCTGCTACGCATCCTTTCTGTGTAAATGGCGTAATAACACGTACTGTTGCAGATAGTGCCGCTATTCTAACAAGTATGGCAAGATATAATCCAAAAGATCCAACAAGTTTACCTATAAATTCTGGTAAGAATTTTTCAGAATTGATAAATAAACCAATTTCTGATTTGAAAATTGGGTTTACACCCGATTTTAATCTTTATCCGGTTGAAGATTCTGTTTTAGAAGTAGTAAACAATGCTGTAGAAAGCTTCAAACTTGCAGGTGTTACTGTAGAACCTGTCAAATTCAACTTTAAACATAGCTTGAAAGAGTTCGCTAGGTGTTGGAGCTGGAGTATTTCCGTAGATACTGCACTAGATCTTGTTGCTTGGAAGCGAAATGGACTTAACTTGATTAAAGATCACAGCGACGAACTTACAAAAGAATTCATACATTGGAATGAATATGCTTTTGAAGCTGATATCTTTAATTTTCGTAAGTTCAATGAAATTAGAACAGATGTTCTGGATCAGTTTGAAACAGCTTTCGAAGATTATGATATTATATTGTCGCCAACAACATGCTGCCCGCCGGTTAAAAACAATACTGAAGGTCATGTACCTACTATTGCCGGTGTTGATATGGATCCTATGACAGATATGATAAGTTTTTGTCAGACATTCCTTATTAACTTTGTAGGTTATCCAGCAGCATCTGTTCCAGCCGGACTTACTAAACAAAAACTTCCTGTAGGACTGCAGATCATAGGAAAACAATTTATGGATGAGGATGTACTTTCAGTAAGCAGGACATATGAAGCTATTCATCCGTGGGTAGATTACTACAAGATTTCATACAATATGTTAAGATTTCTATAAATGTGATATACTGGAGGTCAAAGTATGATAGAAGCTGTATCGTGGAAAGACGTAGAGGAATTTGTAGCGTCACTAGAAAACGGTCAAACATTTAATGGAGTATACGGACTTCCTAGAGGTGGACTTGTTATTGCGGTTATGGCGTCTCATAAGCTGCGTATTCCCTTACTAGCTGCTCCGTGTAAAGGATGCTTGATAGTTGATGATATATGTGATTCCGGTGAATCATTGATTCATTATGCGCGAAATTCATCTGGTAATGAAAATTTTGATTACTACATTGCAACTATGTATTACAAGAAAGGTGCATTAGTTAAACCGGATTATTATCATAAAATTAAAACAGATAATTGGGTTATGTTTCCTTGGGAATCCCCGTGACAAGCGTGCGGCGCAGCTAACATGTTGCGCCGTTATCTATATCTAAATTCGTTATTGTAAACTAAACTGAAAGGGGGTGTAGTTATTGAAGTACATTGTTAGTGTCGTAGGGGATGTAACATCTACACGATATCGAACATTGGAAGTTTATGCAGATACTGTTGAGGCTGCCGAAGATAAAGCAGAGACAATGTTTGTACAAGCATCCAGGAAATCTAAACATTTTGTTAAGATGGGAGATAATATTCGAGTTGTTTCGATAGAAGCAGTACAAGAATGATAGGTATAAAAATAAGGGGTATTGTTATGAAGGGTAAACACTTTGATTTCTGTGAATATATGAAGGACAAGAAAGAGGACATTAAGTTACTGATATATCCAGATGGACATGCTGACTATGCAGGTGAAGATCCGATAGCTTACTGTTTGGAATTACTGAAGTTGAAGTTCAAAGATATCGGATCTGCTATGCCTGCAATAAATCCTGAAAAATGGTTATCTAAATACTCGAAATGTGTAATAATGTATCCGGATAAAGTACATTATTTCAACATAACAAAAGATCAGATATGTACATTGAGACAGTTAAAATCTGTTGGTGTATATCATGGAGATGTTCCTGTGTATGTTTGAGAAATAATTTAAGGAGGTTATTATGGCCACAATTAACTTTTCAATTGAAGTTTCAGAAGATGATTTCAAAGATTATTTTGTTAATGAAATAAAAGATTTACCTAAAGATAAGATCCAGGAGTTACTCTTAAAAGCTGTAGAAGTAGCTCTTATTCAAGATAAGAACAATCCTTCGTACAACCAAGAATCAAATATTTTAATTGAATCTTATAGAGAGAATGTGTATGGAGGATCTGTAAATCGATATAAACCTACAGCATTATTTAACCAAGTAATGAAGGAGCTTCCAACAGATAGGTATCTTACCCCTATTGTAGAAGAAATAAGTAATTACATAAAAGAAAATTATGTAAAATTCATAAAAGAATACATAATCGAAACATTTACAAAGATGCTGTTTGCTTATAAGGATAGATTGACGATGGAACAAATAATATCTAACATGTATAACAAATAAATGTATCACCTTATATATTTCTATAAAGTATGAGGTCATAAGTGTATGATATGGTATACTGATTCTGAAATATTAGGAAAATATATAAGGGCAGAAGATAAAAAAGAAGTTATCAAAACACTCGCAGAATTAAATGATTGTGATGTATCAGATATAATAAATGTACTAGTACAAAATGGTGTTTCTGAAGAAAGTTTACCTGAGGTCAAAAGTAAACGCAGACGTAAACCAAGAAAGACTAAAACAGAAAACAACAAAACTAGATATGATATATCTGAAATATATGTTCAGATTCCTGAACTAGATAAAGAGGTAAAATATACATTCAGTACTATAGAAAAACTTCTTGATAAAAGGTGTGAACTACTAGATAAAGTCAAGAAAATAGATGATATATTAGATAGTATAATCGAAGCAAGTAAGTCAGGTCGAGTACGAACTGTAAAAGGTAATATCTATGAAAAAGCTAATAAGAAATGACGACACAATATTAGATATCTGCATGTGCAGTACAGATGCAAGAAAAGAAATAATAGACAGCATCATAACTGCATCAATAAGTTCTAGAGAAATCACTAGAAACATGGTCAGAGTTAGATCATCTAATGTTTGGTCATATGCAATAGATATAAAGAAAAACGGAGATAACTTCGGAGATGTATACACCCAGTTCAAAGGTAAGAACGGAGGACCCGGTGATATATATGTTTACTACGATGTCCCTGTAAAATTATACAGGAAGTGGGTTTCTGCCCCGTCCAAGGGTCATTACTTCTGGCAATACATACGAAATAATTTCAAATACAGTAAATTGACTGGTGATAGACGAGGTAAACTTCGAAACGCAGTTAACTAATAACTATGAAAGATCCTATAATATATAATAATGAACAAACAGAAATAGGCCACGCTCTGAAAACTTATAAAGGAAGTCCGATCAAACGATCATCTAAGTATGGCGTAGGTAAAGAGATAGGTGGATCTATTTATGTAGCTTATGAATATGTAGACGATGTAATTCCAGATGACATACTAGATGAGAGTATATCTATATTAGAAGACAACTATCCCGATTTTCAGTTTAACTGTGTAAGATATGATCCGAAAACAGATCAAGTATCATTTCAAGAGTGTCCTGATTTCGATACAGCTCGAGAGCCGAAAGTAGGTGACTATGTAACTGTTAACTATCAAGATGGATCAGTTAAGACGGGACATTCTGAATACATTTTTCACCATAAATGGCTGTGGGTGAAAAATGATTACACAGGATTCGATGTTGCTAAAAGTTGGGAGTGGTCAAAGAAGTGGTTATCTACCTTAAAAGAAACAAGTGACGGAAACGGAATAAGTAGGTGGAACAATCAACTTCAGAGATACGGGTTACCAATAGATGCGTCTAGAAAAATAAAATTTGTTGTATTACCATCTTATCTGAGGAGGTCTCTTGATACGTAGAATGTACTCGAGCTCTCTTACACTGTAACCTTTTATCTAAGTGATCCATACACCCATAGGTGGATCCTCCTTTAACGTGGGCGTGTGCGTTGCTACGTCTTCGTGCACGCCTTGAGGGATTCGTTATTGTATTTGAAAGATAATTTGGACAGGGAGAAAATAGTGAAAATAACTTCGTCAACTTCTAGATATTCAGGTACAACATTCTACAAGATAACTGAAGATCAATTTGAATCTGTACTTAGAGACAAAGATGCTAATTTGTTTATTCAAGAAGCTTTTAAGATGTACGGATTTTCTGGAATAAATATAGATACCCTCTGGGGAAGTATAGTAGAAAATGGTTATTTATATCTTTGTGAAACGGATGGACAGGAGATAACCGTTGGAGAGGGTTTAGTTGATCCAGAAGAAGCTATTGAAAACTTCGGAATTGATATGTGTTCTAGTTACATACAAGATGCAAGTGATGAAGTTGTAGCTAACCATATATTTGAATATGAACTTTCTGATGATGTAGATTTAGAAGATATAGGAATTCAACTTTTAAGTTCAGGATATTCTATTCAGAATGTATTCTCCAATGCTTATGATTTGAATTTAGTAGATTTATGACATTCCTCCATTGGCGTTTTCGTCTTTGCACCCCTTTCCTTGACAGGCTCTGTTTCGGCATATGTCGTTTCAGGGCCTGTTAATCTGGTTGCGAGCTTATGAGATCAGGCTGAGATGGCAGTTTATTTATGTTGTAGTAACTTTTATCCACCCTTAGATTCGTTATAGTTATCATGGTTAAATTACTTAGTATCAAGGAGGATAAAAATGGATTATTACAGCATTAAATCTAATATTGAATCACAAGGATTTTCAGACAAAGATCTTCCACTCACATATACAAATGAAAATGATGAGTATGTAATACTTGAGAGAAGTAAACAAGGTGATGAGGAAGTTTATATTCTGAAAACTGCTCAGAAGAATGATTGGATCCGTGTAAATGTTTATTATCAGAATGGAACAGCCGAAGAATACTATGAAAGGTGATGTCAAATATGAGTATAACTATCGAACGATCTAGCAAAGATTATGTAAGTTGTTTAAGCTGTGGGTCAAATATAAGTGTTATAAAGATTACAATTCAGTCTTATCTCAAACAAGGAACACAAGTAGCATTATGTAATAAGTGTGCTAGAGATCTTAGTATCTTACTTGATTCTCCTGATAAGTGGGACAGGGATACTGACGAAGAACATGATTGCACAACATGCAAACATGGTTGGTTAGATGAGAGATTCAATGTACCCATGTGCCATGTTAATGGAAACTGTATGGATTGGGATCTATGGGAACCTAAGGATGTATGAAGATATAAAGAATGAAAATTGTTGTGATAACTGTAAACACTATCATTGGTATTATGACTGGTGTGACAACTGGAAGTGTAATACAGACGCAAGGTCTAAATATTCATGTTTTAGTAGAAGGGATAAAGATGAAACGGGGAGTAATTTTAGTAATGATTTCAACAACGGTACTAGCAGGATGTTCAACAGGTGAGCCGCAGAAAATAACACGACCTGTTACAGTTGAAGAAGCAAAAGAAGCTGCAAAATCTTCACAGTTATCTGAAAGTTCAGCTGAAGTATCTGTTCTATCTGTTAGTAAAATGGACATAGCTGAAGCTACAGTTGCTGAGGTAGAAGAGGTTGCTGAGGTAGAAGAGGTTCCAGAATTAGAACAAGTTGATCCGAATACTGTTCCAGAAGTAATTGAATATGAACATGAATTATCTGTTTCCGGAGAATTTTATTCAGAATCGGAAATTGTAGAATCTGAGTCAGAAACTTGTACAGATTTTCCGGAAGGCGATAACGGTCAATATTATTATGATATTCCAGATGAATCTAGCGAAGCTTGGTATCAGGAACCTGTAGAAGAAGTTGTTCAATCTGATCCAGTTGATATCGGAATGCAGTACCTCGGAATTTATTATATAACTCATTATTCTGCAGAATTGTGTGGAAACGCAATAGGAGCACGTGGTCGTGATGGCGGACTTGTAGAAGGTGAATCTATTGCTGTTCCGGAATATTGGATGTTAGGGCATTGGTTCTACATTGATGGATATGGTACATTCATTGGAGACGATATTTGTTCTGATGGTATTTTCGACATATTCCATTGGTATACATCAGATGCACATGGAGCAGAGTATAGAGACGTATATTTAGTAGGATGATAAGGACAAAATGGACTACATAGATAATGAATGGGATGCTGCAGAAAATACAGATGAAAAACCAATATATTATTATCTGATACCTAAATTTGGTTATAAATTTATCAAACAATATAAACCTTCGGTAGCTGAATTAGTTAAGAAGCGTACAGGTTATGTAATACTACCTGTTACAGGCATGAAAGGTGAGTAATATGGATAATATTAGGAAACGAAAATCAGAATGGTGTAAAGCAAATTGTTATCCGGGCGCATTCTGCCCAGATGGATTCTGTAAAGAGGTGAATGATCTTTTTAAGGAGGAGGAATCAGAAACAGATAATATGACATTAGATGAAGCGATTGAGCATTGTAAAGAAATTTCTGAAACTACATCAACATCAGATTGTAAATGCAGCGAAGATCATATTCAGCTTGCAAACGGGCTTTCAGAACTTCGACATATAAAAGGAGGATATACTATGAATTACGAAGAGAAGCGAGAACTAAGATTACAGATCAGTCAATTACTTGCAGATGCAGGACTTAATCAAAAAGTTATTCGAGATATGGTTGAAAAAGAAATAGAAAATAAAGTCAGAAGTTCTGTAGATAAAGCACTTGCTCATCTCAATGCAACATGTAGTTCTGGAGATTATGTTTCAGAAGCTGTTATTCACAGAATTCAGAATGATTATGTAACTCGTACTCGGATATTAGAAGCTGTAAAAGAGGAGATAAGTGGAAGAATTATACAAGTGACCTTTGATAGTCGTTCTAAGATAGAAATTGAGAACACTAGTTCTAAGTGATCTTAAAGAATCGTTATGTAATGTGTAGTAAATAAATTACATCAATGAACATCGAAATTATTTAGAAGGAGGTTAGTTACTATGGCAGCAAACATTGATACCATGTTATATGTAGGAGAAGTTCCGTGGCACGGTTTGGGGGTAGATCTCTCAGACAATCCGCCTAAGAATTCTGAAGAAATTATCAAAGGTGCCGGACTTGATTGGACAGTAGGTTCCGAACCGATGATGACAAAGTTACATGATAGAGTCCCGAGCTATCATGCAATTTATCGTCAGGACAACAATGAAGTACTTGGAGTAGTAAATAAAGCTAGACCTATTCTTATTCAGAATACAGATACGTTCCGTGCTGTAGATAATCTTATTGATAAATCTATTGATGTAGAGACTGCAGCAAGTCTCGGAAGAGGTGAGACGGTATTTGGATGTTTCAAGATTCGTGAATATTACAAGATATTTGACGACGATATGGAACAGTATTTTGTAGTAGTAAACGACCACATGAAGGTTGACGGCAAGGTACTTGTTCTTAATACACCTATTCGTGTTGTATGCCAGAATACACTTTCGGCAGCATTGAATAAGAATCTCTATCAGATTAGGGTTCCGATTACTCCTGAAGCTTCTGTCAACAATACACTTTCGACAAATCTCATGTATGCTGTTAAAAATTCTATTGACCAGATTCAGAAACGTGCTGAGGAGATGTTTGGTAAGAAGATCGACAAAGCGTATGTTGAAAGGCTCCTTGATATGCTCTTCCCGTATCAGAAGATGGGAGATGAAATCACAGATTCTAGAGCAAATGAGCATACAACAATTGTTCGCGAGCAGTTCCTTACAGAATGTATGGATGCTGATAATCTTCAGAACTACAAAGGGACTGAGTGGCAGGTTTACAATGCTATTACAGATTTCCAGCAGCACTTCCACAAGAACGCTGATAAGGCCTATGATCTGAAACATCGGATGACACTCATTCCTGGAATTGTAGCTCCTACAGAAACCGATAAAGTAACATTGTTCATGAAGAACAGAACCAAACTTCTTGCAGCATAAGTGCTGATAAAATAAAATAGGCGGCAGGTTTAGAAATAGATCTGCCGTCTTTTTAGTTATCTGAATCCATCTTGAATATCTATTCTTTCTTTTATTCTCTTGTATAGTACTTGTTCAGCTCTTGGCAGTGCAGCTTTTAAATCATAATAAGATAGCTGATACATTTCTGCCATATGACGTAATTCTGAATCAGATAATTTTGATTCTGTTACTATCATATCATGTATTAAAAGTTCTTCTATTGTATTGTATTTATCTGATGGATTTTCAAATTCATTACTAGATAGATCTAAATCAGATTCTAAAAAGACTTCATGTTCAGAAAGGTCAGCAGAGTAAAGTGTGCCAAACATTGCTTTTAATGCGTTCATCTTATCAGCAGGTAATTTCAATCTAGGATCACTAAGATCTTCATATTTCACTTGTCCCCAATGTTTTCCAATTTGTGCACCAACTTCCATACACAACGATCTTCTAACAGAATATTTTACTTCATTCAATTCACGTTCAATCATTTCGCCAATTCTAGGTTTGAAAAATACTGTAAAGGATAAATCTTGTCGATAACCTTTATGTGTTTCATCACCTTTCCATTTGTACCACCAAAAACATTCGCAAAAGTGCATAAGAGCTGATTGAAGTTTGTCTTCATATGATATAGATGAGTTATTTATGAATGTGTGAGATGCAATGTAGCCAAAAAAGGCGTAATTCAGTGATATGATTTCATCTCGCTCTTTGAAGCACTTTTTTCGGAGTTCTTTCTCCTGCGGCATACTGTCATAAATTTCAAGAGTTCGTTGTTTTATTCGTTCATTCTTGGACAATCCTTTGTTAGATGATTCCGTCATTCTTCCAATTGTATTCCCCTACTGTAACAATATACTTCCCCATACTGTATAACGATTCGACCGGTGGCCGAGAACTGCAATTGAATAAGACCTCTTTCAATTATATTTTAATATATTAGTTATCAAAAATCAACATCAAATATGAAATTTTTTAAACAGGAGCGATCGCATTCATATTTTATTCTTATCTATTCATATTTATTCATATATAATATATGTTCAAATGTTTGATATATTTATTTATTTAAGGTTAAATTTCGGATATATTTGTAAAATTAGATTTTAAATTTTCAGATATATCCTCATAATTTAGATCTACATTTTGAGAGATATTTATGATTTAATTGACAAATTTGAGTAAATATCTTATAATTTAGTTGTGTAACATGTTTCGTTATTCAATGTGTAAGATTAAGTTCCGGAGGGTCACTATGAAAGAAGAGTGGAGGAAGATACCGGGATTTCCTGAGGGACTTGAGGTTTCTGATAAAGGAAATGTTCGGGAATTAGTTTATGATTCTGAACCTGTATATGTTGGTTCAACTGTTTCTGGAGGATATGTTAAGATAAGTCATAGAGGTAAACAATATCCTGTTCATAGACTTGTTGCAAAAGCATTTTTGGATCTAAGAGACGAAAGTATTGTTGTGAAACATGTTGATGGGGACGTAACAAATAATGAAGTTTCTAACTTGATATGTGTTTCTCCGGAAGATGCTAGAGCAAGTAAATATAAACATAGTAAGAGGTTTCGACAGAAGGTGAGATGTATTGAAACCGGGAAGATGTATGCGACATTATATTCTGCACATGCATTTATGTTGATACCTAAAGAAGCAATAGCTGCAAATGCTGATGGTAAGACTTCTTCCTGTTTTGGGTTTCATTTTGAGTATGTTGGATCGGAAGAATATGTAGATCCTAGTAAGATATTATATAAAAGTTATTTAGATGTTGTACAGGAGAGTGAAGTATTTGATTCTTTTGAAAGCTACATAAATAATATGATCGGTTATTGAGAATCGTTAAATATAGAACACTTCTTTTATGTATCTTTGTAACGATTGATGTTCTATGTAAGGGGTATAGAATATTGGATATAAATACAGCTGAGGTTCAGGTAAAGAAGTTACTTGAATATCTAGAAGATATAAAATCAAAGCGTCCTAACATGTATCAGAAATCCAAGAACAGGTGGAGAGACCTCGGAAAGGATTGTATTCAAATTGTTAGGATAATTTCAGAAATAATTCAAGATGAAACACTTGCATATGAAGATGATGAGTTTTCTGCAAATTATACACGAAGTACAGATATGTATAACATGATAACTTCTATGGAATCTGAGATTCAGAGGATGAAAGGCTTCATAAGTCCTTTGCCCCTTGATAGGTCTGGATCACTATCTTCATCTGACAGAATAACAATAATGAAGAATTATGAGTCAGTTTTAGAAAATGTTGCCTTATCCGATATTCCCTATCAAGTTGTTCAGAATTGTGCTAAAATAATTTGGAGATGGTTTTCATTCAGATTCAAAGATGCAAGTAAGGTTCATCCTAACTTCCGATACAACATCAGGAGAATAAAGGACTGGATAGTTGGAATTGTTATACTGTTTGGTTATCATCATGAACATGGTGACATACATGTTTTTGTTCAAACATTAAATGATTGGGGAAGTAAATTAGATAATCCTAATAGTGATAAGTATTCAGTTCCATATGAAGTGTATGATATGTGTAAGAACTGGAATGTAGATAAATTTAACTTATCCGCAGTTGTAATGTGGGATATTTTGAAAGATTCTGGTTACAAAGAAATTTTAAGAGACGGAGATATATATCCGAGAGAAGATGCTATATATAACTTATATGCGGATAAATGTCCTGATCTTTTAGATAATTATAGAAACTACGTGTTTGATCCATCGGTAATAGACGAATGTAAATTGAGAGGTGTTTGATATGCGGTACAATTTTACACAATTACCGGCTAAACTTCCATATCCTCCAAACATAAGAGGAAAGTTGTCTACAATACATTCAAAAGTTGTATCTGAAGTTATACCGATTTACTCTGGATCTTTTAAACAGCGTAAACAGATAGTAGATGTTTTAAATACGGTATCATATGATGTAGTAGAAAACAATTCTACAGATTATATGGATCCGTCTTTTAAAGATATATTGAATATAAATGTTATTGATAGTGATATCTGTAAGTCTAAATTAGGTTCGTTATATATAATAGAACGTGATATAAATTGGGATATTAATCCTGTAGATAATCCGATTATAGATAATAGGATAACTAATGATGTAGAGTCTGTGAAGAAGGAAGTTGTTACTAGGCGAGAAGATTCTGCTACGAAAGAGTATACTCCGAAGTCTGATCTATTTATTCAGCCTCCATTGTTTCCTAGATTCAACTTCAACAAGGTCTTTGCAGCAGGTAAGATAGATGATACACTGTATACAATATATTCGTCTGAGCCACGAATACCAAAACGTCAAAATGAGATTTCTGTAACAACGGATGTGTCTATTATGACAGATGATGATTTTTTAAATCTATATCCTAATCAACTTATAAAGACACGAGCTGAAATACTGTATGATAGATATCCAGGTATGAATTATCATCATGTCCTAGGATCTATAATACCTATTGAAGGTTTCAGTGAAGATCAGATAGTAGATAATATTATCAAATATCCTCATATATTCAAACTATATAAGAAAGTAGATTTCGATTTAGTTAGTTTTTATACAACTATAGAAATTGATAATGAACTACACAAAGTATCTGATATATGGAAGAGCATTCCAGAGTCTTCTATTATACCATACAATGCAGATTTCATAAAAGAATATGTTGTTAGAAGGTATCTTCTTGAAAGAGATGTGAAACATATTGAGCATAAGTATCCTATGTATGGGACACTGCTTCCTTATTTAACATTGTTTACAAGTAAAGAGGATTACATCAAGTTAGGATATGCAGATGTTTTAGATATAGCAAAACAATGTGTCATATCTAGAATATCATATAAGACATCTAGAAATCCAGTACTTCGGAGATTAAGTGATGCATAATTGTATATTTACGCCATATTGTTTAGAATTATTTTGTGATAAATCCTGTCCGATATTAGCTGAAACATCTTACTTGTTAGAAAGAAATGATATTTCTATGACAAGTAATGTTTTTAGAGCATCTGATAATGACATCAATAAGATGGTGAATATATTAGATAATTCATCTGGAAAACTTGTTGTAGATGTTGTGAAAGGTGTTAGTACAATTGAAGAAGCTGAGCTTCTTACTTATTGTGCAATATGTAGAAATTGGAGAGGGAGTCAATTACATTGTAATGTTTATAACTTAAAATATTCTAAGTATGTGGATGAGTTAAAGAAGAGCTGGTCTACAAGAGAAGATCCTGAGTCGCTTGAATATATGAAAATATGGTCAGAAACTGCAAAAGTATTAGTGGTTTCTAATCTAGATTATGTTAACTTCGGTGATTTTGAATCACAGACTCTTCTTAATCTGATTCAGAGCAGACAGATTTCAAAATTAACTACTATCATTGTTACGCCACCTATAAATATGTTGATAAGCAGCAAGTCAAGTAGATTTTTTAGCTTACTTGCTAATCAATTATCTGAAGCTGCAAAGGTGGTGGTCAAATGATAACATCTATTGAACTTCAGGTTATCTCAAGAATATTGACATCACAAGATTCAGATGAAGTTTCAAGATTGTGTTCGTTTGATCCATCATATTATTCTGTTTTTAGACCTCATATAGAATTCATATTAGATCACAGATCTAGATACAATGAGGTTCCAGATGTATTTACTTTTCAGTCAGAATTTTCAGATGTAACTCTCGTACAAGTACGAGAACCTATAACTTATCTAGTTTCTGAGCTTAAGAAAAATAAACAACATATCATATTAGTAGAAACTTTCAATAAGTTGAAAGATCTAGGATCTGGGGATGTAACAGATGCCTGGAAGTATCTTGCTTATCAATGCGATAGAGTTTCTCAGTTAGATGACAGTAAGCCGCTAGATC
>Ga0310694_10002661_pt1 | contig 18061 bp, 13 predicted proteins | sample 174DNAGHGhighgp2_FD_203884 | JGI IMG/M metagenome (GOLD analysis project Ga0310694, IMG submission 203884) | Sheep rumen microbial communities from Palmerston North, Manawatu-Wanganui, New Zealand - 1742 DNA GHGhigh gp2 (v2) (version 2) | ecosystem: Host-associated > Mammals > Digestive system... | reverse complement strand
ATGTAGAAGTTGTGTTCAAAGCAAGTAAAGAATACCTTGATTTACTTCCGCTTTCAAAATGGACTGATCAGACAGTACGAGGAAAAATTCTGCATGATATCATCAACACTATATGCCTGCTGAACCTTCGCAAAGAGCTTAACAACACTGGAAGATCAGTGAGCGAAATAATCGGTAAGTGTCAGGCACTTATGTGTTATCGTAACCGTAATGATATTGTGACAGTTGAAACTCCAAGTAAACAAGTGAAAGAGTATTACAAGTTATTGGAAATTGATGTTCCTGCTCATGTGGATTTAAAAAAGTTTACCACTTCCATTATGCAGCCAAAAATGTAGTGCTACTTTTTCGATTATCTAAGGATTAATGTTATGGCTTTCTGTTCTATTATCTTGACTGAAGCTTAGCAGAAACATCAGAAGCACCGTAAAATATTGCAATTATGACAACTTCTTTTTCATCAACAATATAACAAACGATGTAATTATCAACGACCAGTTTGCGTATTCCGCGTAAACGTTCAGGTTTGGATTCAAATAAAGGATACCTTTCAGGCATCGTTTTTAAACTGGATATAGCATTAGCTATACGATTATATTGATTCATGGCTGCAAGGGGTGAAAAAAGATCCAGTGCAATATAATTGTATATTTTCTCCATATCGTTACGAGCGGATTCAGTTATCTTTACGGTATATGTATTCACTATGAATGCTTCCTCCTGAATTTCTCAAATTCATCATCAGCATTAAAAACATTACCGTTTGAATAATCTTTATATCCACGATCAAGTTTTGCATGGATCTGTTCAGTTGTCATCTCTGACGCATTGATATCAGCTGGCATTTTAGGAAGGGAAATAGAAAATGGAATACCGCCAGTCAGAACTATCTGATGCAAAAACATATCAACAGCAGTGGACATAGGTATACCTAATTGTGATAAAACTGATTCTGCATTTGCTTTTAACTCTGGATTTACTCTTAGATTAAGTGTTGATGTCTTTTCCATAACTAATACCTCTCTTTCCGGAATCAATAAGTGAAGCACATCTTCTATAGTAATTGTAACGCAAATGTCGTTACTTGTCAAATCCTGAAGTCAGTTTTTGAAAACACAGATTAATGTGCTGCCATGCAGCACATATCAATAGCAGCAAGCGCCTCGGAGAGGTGACTGCTACCTTTTCGTGTATGACTCATAAAAAAATAAAGATACCTTTTTAATGCATATATAATCATAACTAAATCCAAAATATATTAATCATTTTTTAACTATCCACTTTGTGGATTTGTTATCTCCTTCTTTAATAACGATGTTGTTTCTCTTCATTAAGCTCATTCTATAACGAACCGTATTATATGTTTCATTAATTTGTTCAGCTATCATGCGTTGCGAAGCGCTTGGATTTTCTTTTAATATTTCGATTATTTTTTTGTCAACTGCGTTGAACTGCGTGGTTGACTGCGTGGTTTTTTTCGCAGTTCCACGCAGTGCAGTTAATTTCACTGTGATGTCGCCACCAAGAACTTCAAACTCAGGCTCTGGAGAACCATGTTTTAAACATGATTCACAGATTTTCTGAATTCCTCTTCCCCATGTTTCAACATATCCTGCTCTAAAAAATGTATTCGCAATATCAGGATTAAATGGTTTAGATTTATGACGTTCAAGCAATGTCGATGTCGTCCAGCTTCCTGGTAATATACAACTATTGCTTATAAACATAGCTTCATCTTCAATTCGTATCTGAACAGGAACACTATCCGCCCAGTTACAATGTATCAAGGCATTAAACACAGCCTCTCTTACAGCATCTCTTGGGAAAGGATATGTTTCTATTCTTACTTCATTTTCATATGAAATATCAGCTTTTAAATACTTCAGATATATAAATTCCACTATTCTGTCAGCAATATAAATCAACGAACCATGAAGCTCATCCTGATACTGTAAATCAGCACCTTCTCCAAATTTTCCTATTTTCACAAAGCTACCGGTGATAAATCTTTCTGGTTTTCTATAGAATAACATAACAGCAGCTCGCTTTAACTTACCAACTGTAATCAGTCCAAGACTATCAAGAAGATCCTCATTTGACATTTCAAGGTCTTCTCTACTCATTCGCCCGCTTCTAATGGCTTCTCGTCTGAAAATATCAAAGCTTTCTTTATCAAGATCATCAACTGAAATATCATCTACAGGCACTGCATCCCATTTAAAGCCTGTTTTTGAAATAAGAAATTCTGTTAGAGACGCTCCTCTTAACTGCTGTTTAGTGCTTCCTGTTCGGTAATGATACTCACCTTTATAATTTACAGGATACGAAGATGGAAATACAATTATCTCAATATATTCTCCATTTTCATCTTTCAAAAGATTAACATCTGCTATTATCCCCATTGTAGTCTGTATTTTATTAGGAATATCTTCAAGTAATTTCTTACTATTTTCAACCCCAATTGTTTCGCCATTATCGTTTTTACCAATATATATTTTTCCACCCTGAGCATTAGCAAATCCGCAAATCCACTTTAAATACTCATCGCGCCATGATTCTTTCCATTCTATATTCTGATTCTCAGCCATTTCTTATCTCCTAATTATTAAAGTTTTTGCTTTCATTTATTTATTAAAGCGATATTCGTCACAATATAATTCAACACTATACTTTTATTATCAAATCAACAGTTAATAGTTCCAATAAAGATTATTTCTAATATACTAATTATATCATATGAGCATAAGAATTAAAAGAGAAAAAATCCTCTAAGAAAACTGTAACATGAATTCTCATAATTTATTTCCCCCCAATAATTAATGTGCTGCTTTGCAGCACATTATCAATAGTAGCAGTCGCCTCGGAGAGGTGACTGCTACCTTTTCGGCAGCTAAACTATCCGAAAAAAGCTTTCTGCATATAAACCCATCATTTTTTATGCAGATAAAAATTTCTTTCTGCATAAAAACACACCACTTTTTATGCAGAAACGATTGACTTTCTGCATAAAAAATAGTACACTTATATGCAGAAAGGAGTCGTGGTCATGCATAATTTTGATTATTCTTTCCTCGATAACGGAATGCTCCCTGCCGGACTTGTGAGCATTACAGGTGATATTTATGCCCTCAGAGTAATGGCTTCGAATCGAAAAGAACAGTTTGAGAATGTGTTTACGGAACTGGCAGCTGTCGCAAAGGTTCAGTCGGTAAAATGTTCGAATGAGATAGAAGGCATCGTGACAACTGATGACCGTATAAATGAGATCGTAAACAGAAAAAGTGCTCCACTCAATCATAACGAGCAGGAAATTGCCGGTTACAGTGACGCTCTGGCTGAGGTTCATACCGGATATTCTGATCTTGATTTCCGAGAATCGGATATACTCAGACTTCATGCTGTTATGATGAGCCTTGTACGTGATCCGCTTGCCGGAAAATATAAAACTAATGACAACGATATAATTGAAGAAAACGTTAATGGCAGGAGACGAGTAAGATTCCATCCGACATCTGCAGAAGACACACCGGATGAGATGGAACAGCTTGTTCTTGCATACCGTGAGGCGCGAGATAACCCTAATATCAATCAGCTGCTTCTTGTTCCGTGCGTTATACTGGATTTTCTGTGTATTCATCCGTTCCGTGACGGTAATGGACGCATGTCCAGACTGCTGTCACTGCTTCTTCTTTACAGAAACGGTTTCGACGTCGGCAAATATATCTCTTTTGAAGAACAGATAAACATCCGCAAGGGAAACTACTACGATGCCCTTAAACGCTCATCTGACGGATGGCATGAAAATCTTAATGATTACTCTGATTTCATTATGGAGTTTCTGACTACGCTGTATATATGCTATAAGGAACTTGATAACCGTTTTGCTGTTGTAGGAAGCAGAAAGATCACCAAGCAGGCAAGAGTTGAAGCTGTTGTTCTAAATAGCCTGACACCTGTTTCAAAAAGTGATGTTACAAAGATACTTCCGGATGTCAGCCCTACGACAATTGAAGCCGTACTCGGCCAGATGTTAAAATCCGGCACCGTCAGAAAAATCGGTTCCGGCAGAAGTACGAAATATATAAAGAATTAAGGAAACACTGATTAAACCGGAAATCCGGCTTCGCCGTATTTCCGGAGGTGGGATTTGCGGGGCTTCGCCCCGGAACCCGCGCTGATTTATGAATAAATCAGCGTTTCCTTAAGGAAACGCTCTAACAGAAAAGCCATAACACTAAGATCATTCGTTAGTGTTATGGCTTAAATTTTATCAGCCCGCAGGGCCTTCCGTGTATTCGTTCAGGCGTGTATAGCTGTCGCTTTCGCAGAGCGAGCCGTCTTTTCCGCTTAAACTTACGCTGAATCCCGGATATTCACCGCTGTTGTCGGTGATGAATATCTCGGCGTCAGGTCTGATCTCGCTTACGTTGCAGCGCAGAAGGAACGGAGTTCCTCTGTAGCTGCTGTATACATTGCCGATGAGCTGTTCTCTGGACAGATCGAATCGGCCTACACGTACTCTGGCTTCATCATCACGCGGAATTATCAGATAGAGTTCATTGCCGTCCGGTATTTCCACGTAATTCTGTTTCGGCATATCTGCAAGCCAGGTGTAATTATACTCGCTGAAATTCTGATGGATCAGTTCCTGATAAGCGACATTATTTGAAATATAAGTTTCTATATCAGTGTCAATATATCCGAGGTACAGAACTGCACAGCGTTTATCTCCTTCGATTTTTGAGCGCTGCGGAACATCAGGATTCCACATCTCTGCCGGAGGAGCAGTCAGATCGATCTCATTTTCAAGAAAATCTGTTCCCTTTCCGGTCATTCGGTCGATGTAATACCATGCTGCTGTTGAGGTGTGTCCGTCGAACAGATCGTACAGATGGATATTTACCTTCCCGTCTGTTTCGCCTTCCACCTCGACAAATTCCGGACTGTGATTGGTGCGTGAGCCGTAGTAACCGCGTGCCATCGTACAGAGTAAATCGTTGGCATAACCGTATTCGCCCGAATCAGCATAAGTGTCAGGCTTTCCTCCTTCATGCGGTACGACCGCCGGTTCTCCTGTTTCCGCAGGAGGTCCCGGTACTCTGGTGGTCTCAGACGCCTTTGCCTTTTCCGTGCTCTTGACAGTATCAGATACCTTCGCCGTACCTGATACATTTTCAGATACTTCCGTTCCGCTCACTGCCGCGGTTCCGGTCTCAGCCTTCTTCGTTTCAGTACCGGACACCGATACGGATGTTTCTGCCGTTCCCGTTACATTCTCTGCAGAAGTTTCAGCATTGTTTTCCGCAGTGACATCACTTTCATCCCCGCCTGACGGAGTGCAGCCGCTCATCATCAGCGATGTGCAGAGAGCCAGACAGAATATTTTAATGTTCATTCGTTTCATGTCAATATCCCCTTTTCACCATGGAAACACTGATCTGCTTGTCTGAAAACCACAGGGTCTATCCTATTCTCCTGCGGTGATCTGTGAACAGACCAGCGTTTCGCTTAAAATACTTACTATAGTATTATAACCTATCTTTCTGTATAAAGCAACTGTCCCCCGGAATATCCGGCTGATCCGGACATTCGGGGGACTGCATAATAAGAAAATAATAAATTAAAATCACTTATTCTGTGACGCAGGCTGTCTCTGCTCCTTCGGCTTGCGCTCCGTGCGGACGTACTGATCATGCGAATAAACAAGACGCACCTGCTTGTCCATATAATCATTTGCCTGCGTAGCAATATGAACAGGCTTCATACTTCCCTTGCCTGCGAAGAAAGTGATAAGTCCGATAACAAGTCCGGCAATGGCTGCGACCGGAATGCTCTTCATTACAAGATAAAGAACTATAAGCGGAACAAGGAATGCAATGCCGGTAAAAATTCCGAGTTTTTTGTAATCGACCGGAAGATCACCGGTGAACTTGCCGGTCTGTCCGTTCATTGCAAAATTCCACTGCTTCCCGTTCCAGTTCGTTGTCAGATACCATACCGGAAGCATGGCGTATTTCTTGTCAGTGTAGTTGACCGCAAAGTTACCGCGCTTTTCCTTTACTTCATCGTGCTTTACCGTTTCCTGTGTTTTGCTCTTTGCTGTGTTGACAACACGCTTTTCCGCACGTTCAAGGTCATCGTCGCCATCAACGTCGAATTTTTCAGCAAGGAATCCCGGCAGATACATCATGTTGAAATCCTTAAGTTCCGTGAATTTAAACGGTTCGATCGAATCCATGATATCATCCGGCATACGCTTTGAAGCATCGGCAGGAACGTTTTTGAATTTTATATTACCGCGTCGTTCAGCACGGTAGATCTTGCGGACGGTCTCGGTCTGTGTGTCTTCCCTGTCCACAGCTTCGTATTCGGCATCAATGGTAACAGCACCGTCAAACAGCCAGAACGGAACATACACACCCTGTATCTCCTCGACTGTATTTCCGTCTAAGAATGCCTTCGGAAGAAGCTTTTTCTTCTGATAGTATTCCTTGTATTTTTCCATAGCCTGCTGCTTATTGAATGCAAACGGGATAAGGTAATCCGGCTTTGCCGCTCCGGTAAATGTCGCTTCCATTATCGTCGTGTTGCCGCAGTACGGGCAGCGTGAAGCACCCGTATTTTCATCTGCAAGTATTTCCGCTCCGCATGTGTTACAGGAATATGCCTTCATGTCATCGGCATCGCTACCCCAGTCACTGCCGGACTGCTTTGCCTCTTCCTGTGATTCTTTGTCCTTGAAGAATGCTGCACATTCCTCCTGAGTAAATACAGATTCACAGAACATGCATTTCAGTTTTCCCACACCCGGATCAAATTCCATAGTACCGCCGCAGTTAGGGCAGCACATCTGAGTTGAATCAGCTCCCATATTTTATTTCCCCTTTTATGATACCGGTTATTCTTCAGCTTTTGTTTCTTCTGCAGCTTCACTGCTTTCTGAAGATTCGTCTTCAGCAGTTCCTTCATTTGCTGTATTGGAATTATAAATAATCTGATTAAAATATTCCTCGGCATAACTGTCAAGCATTGCATCCCATTCTGCTTTTTTCTCTTCATCTCCGTACTCATTTTTGAAATCCAGATAATTAAAATCACCGGAACCGCCCATTAAAATAGAGAATGAAATGCTTTTTTCTTTTTCTCCATCTGTCTCAAACACTACTGTGTACTCAGCTTCCAGAGCACTGTTAAGCAGAACAGTACCGATATTGATATCAGCAAGAACATTCTTGTCTCCAAACTGAAGCTGTCTTAAAGTCTCACTATTCACGTGTGAACTGAAGTACTGTGGAACATTAGGTCCGTTATCCAGGATCGTAAACGTATTGCCTTTTTCATTTGTGAAATCAACAGCTGCATGAACTTGACCGTTTTTGACATACCAATAGGTATCGCAGTCTTTACCTGCAATATTCATTTTGGCAGGCACAGTATAAGTACCGTGACAATTCGGAAAATCGCCATTTGCATCGTTCAGTGAGTTAGTATCAAGTATATCGATCTTCATCGATTCAATCATTGTATTGGTCATTTTTTTATAATCATCCAATGGCATCCATTCCCCATAGGACCACATGTCAACCGATATCATTATTCTGCCATTAATATATGTATTCTCGTCAGTAAAAAGCTTATAGTAGCATTTAGTTTTATCTTCAATTTCAGTACTCCAGTAACCTGAATATTCAGAGTTTTCAATTGCCTTGTATCTTTTACTCTCAGTAACCATAGCGTCATTTGATATTGCCTGAATGGTAACTTTGTATTTAACACAATCCTGAAGCTTATGTTTTTCATCCGAATAATAATTAACTTCAAACTCAGAACGACCATATTGATCCATACTCTTATTCGGTTTTATTTCACTTCCGACAAATCTGCCGTCATTCAGTGCTGCAAACGACACGTTTACGCCAAGATAATCACTTTCCAGTTTCACTTCTTCATAACCATCAGGGACCGCAGGTGCCGGTGCCTCTGTCTCTGCCGGTTCTGTTTCTTCCGGTGCTTCAGTTTCTTCTGTTTTGCTTTCTTCTTTCTTTTCTTCGGTCACGCTGTTTTCGACTGTTCCGCCGTCGTTTCCTGCTCCGCCTGTTTCGCCGCATGATGCAAGGCATACTGTCATTGTAAGTGCGAGAAGTGCTGCAAGTACTTTTTTCATGTTTTTCATAAACTTTACCCCCTAGGACTCTGGTTTTCTTTATTATGGAAACGCTGATTTATTCATAAATCAGCGTAGGGTTCCGGGGCGAAGCCCCGCAAATCCCACCTCCGGAAATCCGGAGAAGCCGGATTTCCGATTTAATCAGTGTTTCCTTATGTTTATTATGATAACACATCAGAAATGTACTTCACATCGTACAAAAGGGAAGCATCGCGTTAGAAAACTTTCAACATTTGCATAGTAAGATTGTTATAAACAAACAAAGGATTCGTCAGATCTTCTATCCGACGAATCCTCCAGATATGATAATGCGATTTTTACACCGTGTGACAGTCGTTGATAACAATACCGTCTCCCCTTGCTCTTACCGCAAGCTGAAGCCTGCTTCTGAATCCGGTCTTGTTGAGCATATCGGTGATATGCTGCTTTACACTTCGCTCCGAAATTCCAAGATCTCCTGCGATCTCGGAATTGGAAGCACCGCCTACCAGTCCGTGCAGAACATCGAGTTCGCGGTCCGTGAGGCTTGTGCTGACCGTGTTGCCGAACCAGACCTCCGGCATGGCGTTCGGGTAAACCGATTCGCCATCCATCGTTCTGTCGATAACGTCAAGCAGCGGAGCGTCCTGAACCTCCTTGTGCCAGAAGCTGTGCACTCCTGCTTCCTTCGCGCGTCTGATAAACGAACTTTCCGGCATTGACGTTACAATGAGCACCTTTGTGTTCGGGCTGAACTTCTTTATTTCGGCGGCAGCATCGATACCATCCATGCCGCTGCCCATAACAACGTCCATTACAACAAGATCAACTTTATGGAAACGGCAGAATGTTATTGCCTCCTCGGCATTGTCAACCGTTCCTGCAAGCGAGTAGCGTCCTCCCGCTCCCTTTATGATCTCCTCAAACATCTGACGTATCATCCTGTAATCGTCCGCAATAAGCACCTGATAATTCATAATCCCCAAAATCCTCCGTTATTTTTTCTTTCGGCAGCTTAAGTGCCATTTCAAAAGCAGGAAGCGAGCGAATCTTCATACCGCCGCCTGCACGCTCCGCCATTCTGCGGAGATTAAGCAGTCCTCCTGATTCCCTTATACCATTTTCCGGCGCTTTGCCGTTGTTGGTAAAATAAATATTATAAAACCGTTCATCCTCCGTGATTCGTATATACGCCTCAGTTCCTTCCGCATGACGCTGAACGTTGGTGGTATGTACGGCTATCGCTGTGTCTATTACTGCTATGAGATGCTCATCCTCCGGAAGGACCCCTTCCACAGTAAGCTTTACACCCAGCAGTTCCGCCCTTCTGGTATTTACCAGGTATGGTTTCTGCCAGTCCTCACGTTCCTCGTAAAGAAGCAGTCCGAATGTATTTTTCCACTGTTTTAGCATCTGGTCCGCATTCACCTTTTCAGGCGATGCAAGATAACGGCGCCCCAGCAGAAGTGACTGGCCCAGCTCGTCGTGTATCCTCGTCTTGATAGCCAGAAGCTCTTTTTCCATGATAACGTAGCGCATAGTGGAATTGAGAGCCTTAAGTCTGGCATTGATCTGCTGGCTTCGCTTCTTTTTCTCCTCCAGCTCCTTGGCCAGATTATAAAGTCCGGTGATGTCAGAGGCGATGAGCTCGTAAACATCCTCGTTTCTCACCTTTATTACACTGTGCATAAAACTGAAAGCTGTTCCGTCCGGCAGACAGATGATCGGCTGTTTCCCGCCTGAAACACTGCACTGATACGCTCCGTCAGAAAGCTTCTGCCAGAACTCCTCACCGTTTGACAGATGATCGCCGGTGATCTCAGAATACAGGCTGTCCATCCGGTAGTTTACCATTTTCGGCACCCCGCCGTCAGTATAGAAACAAAGTCCGGCCGGTAAGGTATCGAATCCTTCGCGGAACGACATGGCGGAAAGATGTGTCTTCTCCTGCCGGTAAATAAACATCCCCGTTACTGTAAGAAGCACCGTCTGAACCAGAAAAGCGGTCAGACATACACCCACCGGCCGTTCACCGTTACGGTCACGGATAAGTGTATATACTGTATACGAAAGTACACTGCAGAGTGAGACGGCCAGACTTTCCTTTCGGCAGACTTTTATCTGTAAAAGGCGGATAAACATATATACCCAGGTCAGAGTCAGCATGAATGCTGTAAACATAAGAATTCCCGGCACGGCAGTCCGGTTAAAGAGCTCCATCCGCCGCACCTCCTGTCGTAAGGATCTTCGTACCGTCGCATTCCGAAACTGAAAAACTGATGCCCGCTCCGGATAATATTCCGGCTGATTCACCGTAAGCATCTTCGGCATCTGTTTCCGTGATCAGAAGCGTGTTCCTGTCCGGCGTGACCGAAATGCTGAATGCACTGCACTTTCCTGAAGCCGCGAGTGCTGCTGCAGCGGCGGCATCATATACAGCAAGCAGTACCTTTGAGGGATACTGCCGTACCTCACCCTGTCTCAGTTCACAGTCAGCACCTGTAAGTCTGAAAGTTTCCATAGTCTCACGAAGTGCAAGTACCAGTTCGTCTGATGAGAGCCGCTTTCTTGCATCGGCAAGTATCATGAGATTAGAAACACGCTTGACCCTGGTGCCAAGCAGCAGCGAACGGACAAGTCCTTCCGTAAAAGTCTTTGTATCGTTAAATGAAGCAGCAATCTCTTCCAGCTGGTTTCTGGTATGTTCGGCGATCTCATCATAGAGGCGGTTCTTTATCTCATACTGCAGGCGTTCAGCTGCAATCCGGTTTTCCTCCTCGATAAGGTCGTTTTCCTCTTCAAGTATCTCATTTGCTTCTGCAAGTTCTTTCTGCAGTAAACGTATGGCGTGAATGTCCTCAGTCCAGGTGATGTTTCCTCCTGCTACCGGTTTCTGATGTTCTGTAATATCGGCGCCTTCCTCATCATTCTGTATCTGGACTGAAGAATACCATACCGAACCGTTTTTTTCCTTAAGCACCGCATTGATGTGAGACTGTCCGAATAACTGCTGATAATCCGTATTTGACGGAAGAAGCCCGATTATTATGCATCCTTCCCACAGACCGATGGTGATCAGTGAATACTCATCCTGCATGAACAGGAGCCTAATCCCGAATATTTCCTGAGATCCTCCGATCGTATTATACCAGATAAGCAGCAGTAGCGCTGACCCGCTCATAACAAGCGGCACGAACAGATATCTCCGGCACTGTGAAAGACGGCAGCAGCGGATAAGTACGATCAGCACTCCCGCAGACATCAGTACAGAATAGGCGACCAGAACAAAATAGAGCCATCCATGTGTGTAAATATCATTTTCACCGGTTGCAGTAATGGACAGCAGCTTTCCGTGAATATTATTCGAAGCCACGCCTGCTGTCAGCATTCCTCCGATTATCCATGCCGGTTTCAGAAAAGCATGGCAGGGATCCTGTTCCCGGCTTAAACCGGTCGCCGCATGAAATGAAAAAAGCGGTACAGTGATAAATGCCAGATAGTACATATACCAGCATATACGATCAGGTAATCCTCCGGTACGTCCGAAAAAATTCCAGCGGCATACACGTATCACATAAAGCGAGAACAGAGCCCACGCGACTACCGTAAGGCTGTTTCGTGTACGTTTGTGAATGATACGGCTGCGGACACTTCTTTCCCAGACCATGACCAGTCCCCCGATAAGAACAGATGCAAGATCATGAATAATGACGATCTGCCTGCTGATCACTGTGGAAAATATATTTATGAATATTATAATGACCGGCCACAAAAACCACAGAAGAAACTGTTTCTGTATTCGTGTCAGTTTTATATCCCCCCCTTATCCCCGTATATGATCATTATATGTTATTTTCACATACATAGAATATAGTAATTATACCACGCTCTCAGATCTGCGTCAACAGCAAAACGCCCTCCGCGTAAAAACACGGAGGGCGTTTCGACTGATTATTATATTATTATACGGTGGTATAATGGTGTGGATTATTCAGCAGCTTCTTCTGCTTCTTCCTCTTCCTCGTCAAGTCCGAGAACATCCTTTGCAGCGTCAGGACCTAAGTGTTCCTTGTGTCCTGCAACCTTTCTCTTTAATGTAGCGAGGTCTGCAAGGTTTACGCCTTCGTCTTCACGAACATTTGCAACTACCTTCTGATCCTTGTCGAGATCCTTGTCGCCTACGAGGTGGAGTGCAAGTGTTGAAAGGTCTGTTACGTCGATCTTCTTGTCCTTTGTAAGATCACCGTACTTGAGATCTTCGTGCTTCTTGAGTTCTTCCTTAACCTTTTCATCAAGCTTTTCTACGCCCTTGAAAGCATCATCCTTGATAACTTCGAGCTTTTCAGGCTTGTTGATCTTTTCGAGCTTTTCGTCGCCCTTGAATGTATCTTCCTCGATAACCTTTACGTCTTCAGGAAGCTTAACTTCTTCGAGGTTTTCGCAGTTTTCGAAAGCGCCCTTACCGATCTTCTTAACTGTGTCAGGAAGTTCGATTTTCTTGAGGTGCTTGTTGTTTTCAAAAGCGTGAGGTCCTATTTCTTCAACACCTTCAGGTACCTTGAATTCTTCGTCTTCCTTGCCTGCAGGATAAGCGATGAGAACTTTCTTTTCCTTGTCGAGGAGAACGCCGTCTTCACCAGCGAGTTCCTTGTTGTCTTCGCTTACTTCAAACTTCTTAAGACCTGTGAATTCGCCGAGAGGATGCTTTGGAGCTTCAGGTGCCTTAGGAGCTTCCGGCTTGCGGCCTGCATCCTTGATGTGTCTGAATACAGCTCTGAGATCCTTAACACCGAAGTCTTCTGATACTTCAAATCCTTCGAATTCTGTGAAGTCAGGAAGGAGTGATGAGATGTTGCTTACGAAGTCCTGGATGAGCTTGATTACATCAGCATTGAACTTAACTTCTTCAACCGGTGCAGGAGGAACTGGCTTTTCGTCTTCAGCTTTTTCTTCCTTTTCAGGCTTAGCTGGCTTTTCTTCTTCTGCCTTTTCTTCCTTTTCAGGCTTAGCCGGCTTTTCTTCTTCTGCCTTTTCTTCCTTTTCAGGCTTTGCCGGCTTTTCTTCTTCTGCCTTTTCTTCCTTCTCAGGCTTAGCTGGCTTTTCTTCTTCTGCCTTTTCTTCCTTTTCAGGCTTAGCTGGCTTTTCAGCTTCTTCAGCCTTTGCTTCTTCAGCTGCAGGAGCAACTGTTGTTGTAACTTCAGCTTTCTTAACTGCTTCTTCTTCAACAGCCTGAGCTGAAACTGCAGCGATGTTTGCTGCTGCCATAACGAGTGCTGAAACGCCTGCGATGATCTTGTTTGACTTCATAATAAATTACTTCCTTTCATTTCTTAAAAATTCCTTATGGATATGTGGGGTATAATGCTGCACTGCATTTTTCAGTGCAGCAGTTCCATTTTTCGTTTGCTGATAATTAGATGCATCAGAATAAACAAAGGTTCCCGAAAAATAAAAAAAATTTTATTTCTTTTTACTTTAAAAGTATTATTTCTTATGAATCCACGTAAAACCGAAGATTACAGGCATATTAAATTTCAAAAAAATTTTTCCCCGACCGAATTTTCTCATAAAAAACAGTTCACAATATTTAATTATTGATTTTTTTAACAAAAGAGTGTATAATCTTAATGAGTAAATAAAGCGTAACTGTACATAAAAGAGAAAACGTTTACGCTTAAAGTGCGCTGATTTGCCCGTATTTCGCATTGCGGCCGGATCATAACACATTTTCCGGCATAATCAGTGTCATCTTATTATTCTATTTTCATTATGGGTTAAGACTTTGTATGTAAACTGGAGAAATTTATGAAATTAAAAAGAATAATTCCCGCTGCAGTATCAGGAATGATGCTCATGTCACTGTTTCCGGGAACCATGGCAGGTGCGGCACGAAGCCGTGTATCAGTACACGATCCTTCTGTAGTAAAAGATCCTGCAACCGGAACATACTATGCATTCGGTTCTCACATCGACGCAGCAAAATCGACCGATCTTCAGAACTGGAAGCTGTTCACAAACGGATATAAAACTCCGGGCAATGTCGAATTCGGCGATCTTTCCGGAAACTTAAAAAAAGCATTTGCATGGTGCGGCGAAGACCTTGAAGACTGCAAGGGCGGATTCGCAGTATGGGCACCTGATGTTGTATGGAATCCTGAATTCAGGAACTCCGACGGGACCACAGGCGCATACATGATGTACTTCTGCACATCATCGACCTACATCCGCTCAGTTATATGTTTCGCCACTTCAAAAACCATCGAAGGTCCGTACACTTTCGGCGACACACTCATCTACTCGGGATTTACGGAAAACGACAGCTACGCAAAGAGCAATACCAAAAACGTAAACCGCAAATACACATCAACCAATGTGGATGAACTTATAGCAGCCGGTCAGGTATCATTCAACCAGAACTGGTTCAATAAATCAAACTTCAACAACCAGCTCTTCCCGAATGCCATCGACCCTACTATATACTATGACACAAACGGTAAGATGTACATGTGCTACGGTTCATGGTCAGGCGGTATTTTCACTCTTGAGATAGATCCGAAAACAGGAAAATGCATACACCCGAAATCCGGACAGACTTCCGACGGCAGAATGATCGACAGCTACTTCGGCACCAAGATATCCGGCGGATACGGAAAATCAGGTGAGGGTCCGTTCATCGAATACAATCCGGAAACCGGTTTCTACTATCTGTGGGTAACTTACGGCGGCCTTACAGCCACCGGCGGATACAATATGAGAGTATTCCGTTCAACAAGTCCGACAGGACCTTTCTTTGATCCTTCAGGAAAGAATGCCGTGCTTGCATCTTCGACAAATCTTGATACAGTTGGTCTCAAGGTTATGGGCAACCACAAATTCAAGACCAACGACCAGGCATACATGGCTCCGGGACACAACTCCGTTCTCCGTGACGACGACGGTAAATGGTATCTTGTAAACCATACGCGTTTCAACGGCGGAACCGAATACCATGAGGTACGTGTTCACTCCATGCAGTTCAACGCTGAAGGATGGCCGGTAGTCGCACCTAATGAATACAGCGGTGACGCCATCGACAACGGCGGATACAGTGCATCTGATATTGCCGGAACCTACGAATTTATAAACCACGGAACTGACACAGGTTCAAAAATATATGAATCTGTAAACATAACTCTTACCGAAGACGGTAAAATAACAGGAGCCTTAACAGGTACATGGTCTGAAGCAAAGGACTCGAATGACGCTGTCATCATTGCAGGCGGCAGACTTTACAGCGGAAAATTCCTTGCTGCCAAAGATGAAAAAGGCAAAAAAGTAATGTCATTCACTGCTGTCGGAAATGACAACAAAACAATCTGGGGCAACAAGACCACGGAATTCACAGGAACTCCGAGAGCATATACAAAGAAGGAATTTATCGCGGAAGATCCGGCCTTAATGGACGCCTCCGTATCATATGTACTCACAAACAGAAACAGCGGATTCGTCGCCGACATCATCAACGGCGTAATGGAGAACGGCTCCAACATCCGCCAGTGGGAAAACAACGGTGAAAAGTGCCAGCACTGGATACTGAGAAAATCATCAGAACACCAGGGTTACTACTACATAATTTCCGAAAGCGACATTAAATTCGCACTCCGCTGTGCCGGCAAAGAAGACGGCGAGAACATTGAGCTTGCGTCATTCAATGCTGAAGATACATCACAGCTCTTTAAGTTTTCCAGAAATGAAAACGGCACATACATGATATCTACATTCGCATCAGGCGGAACAAAATTCATGGAAGTTGCAGGAGCCAGTGCCGAATACGGTGCCAACATCGCGCAGTGGGGTCCTACAAATAATTTCTGCCAGCAGTGGATTCTCACAGCAGCAGGAGAACTTCCGGCTGAATACACCCCGCCTGTTGAAACAACACCGCCGGCCGTAACCACACCCCCAGCCGAAACAACCGCGCCGGCCGTAACCACACCACCGGTCGAATACACACCGGCTGACTTAAACGACGACGGTAAAGTAAACATCGCCGATCTTATACTTCTGAAAAGCATTTTAAACGGTGCTTCCGCAGACGCACGTGAACAGCTCGCCGCCGACGTAAACAGCGACGAAGTTGTAAACGCATCTGATCTTACGGCAATTATCTCAATACTGATGGGTAAGGATTGATAATATAAAACAGCAAAGCCATAACACTGAAGACGTCAGTGTTATGGCTTTGTTATTAAACCGGACCTCCGGCTTCGCCGGATGTCCGGAAGTGGGATTTGCGGGACTTCGCCCCGGAACCCCGCGCTGATTTATGAATAAATCAGCGTTTCCTTAGTCATAAAAAACCGGCATATGAACTGCAAACATACTCATATGCCGGTAAAAGTGTTTTTCAGCGAAAGCCCGAACCAAAAAGCTTTCACTATTATTTAAATTCTCTCTTCATTTTTTCCACAGATTCGATCACACGGTCGCACCAGCTGTCAAACTCCTTGTCCTCAGTCTGCAGCTCAGGATGTGCGAGTATATGCTCTACTGTGGAACGAATACCGTCTCTTGCACTGACTTCGCACCTGAAATCAGGTACCAGTGCCTTTACCTTTGAATTGTCAAACACCACTGAACAGGACTTATCACCAATAAGGCTTCCCGTAAAGTCGTATTCGCTGCCGAGAGTCGCCAGAGTCTCTGATGCAACATAATACGGTTTCAGTTCCACCCCAAGTGCTTCAGCAATGCAGCTGTAGATCGCATTCCAGCTGACACTGTCTTCAGTCGTGATATGAAAAGCCTCGCCTATAGCTTTTTCATTTCCGATAAGTCCTACATAAGCCTTTGCAAAGTCGCTGTTATGAGTTATGGCCCACAGAGATGTTCCGTCACCGTGTATAATAACAGGTCTGCCCTCTTTAATTCTCTTTACGACCTGCCAGCTTCCGCCTTTGCCGTGGACACCCAGCGGCACGCTTCGCTCATCATACGTGTGACTTGGTCGAACGATCGTAACAGGGAAGCCGTCTTTCCGGTATCTTTCCATAAGATACTCCTCGCACGCCTTTTTATTTCTTGAATATTCCCAGTACGGGTTCTCTAACGGCGTATTTTCTGTTATCACATACCCCTTAGGAGGTTTCTGATAAGCGGAAGCAGAGCTTATGTAGATAAACTGCTTTGTCCTGCCTTTGAAGATCCTGTAATCACGTTCAAGCTGTTCCGGCACAAAACCTATAAACTCACCCACTGAATCAAAGGTCATGTCGCCAAGCTTTTTTACGATATCTTCTTCGTTGCTTATATCAGCAACTATCGTTCTTACGTTTGCCGGAAGATCGGTATTCCTGTTTCCGCGGTTCAGAAGGTACAGCTCATGACCCTGTTCTGCCAGAAGTCGTGTTATCGCCATGCTGATCGTTCCTGTTCCGCCGATAAAAAGAATTTTCATACGATTTATCCTCCATTAACAGCTGTGCCTTTTTTCCGGCTTACCGTGTTATGCATTGTCTGCGTACATAAGTTACGCATCCTCCGCAATAGATCACTATCACCCTGATATCCTCCGCAGCTACGCCTGCTGCGTCTGTTCCGGCTGACAGTAACGACAAATATTTTTGTCGATTATTATAATAGCACACACTAAACTCAGGCGCAATGCTTTCAAGCTGTTTTTAGAGATTTGTTCTATTTTTCAATACGAAAATTATATTTTATCCGGATCACCCAATTTTACGAATATAAAAATTGTGTTCAGGATAAACAAAAAATCCGTACACCAAACGATGTACGGATCATTTCTAGCTCCCCCGACTGGACTTGAACCAGTGACACCCTGATTAACAGTCAGGTGCTACTACCGACTGAGCTACGGAGGAATATTTGTGCCGGCGTCTATCTATCTTCCCGGGTCGTCGCCAACCGAGTATT
>Ga0310694_10002660_pt1 | contig 18062 bp, 15 predicted proteins | sample 174DNAGHGhighgp2_FD_203884 | JGI IMG/M metagenome (GOLD analysis project Ga0310694, IMG submission 203884) | Sheep rumen microbial communities from Palmerston North, Manawatu-Wanganui, New Zealand - 1742 DNA GHGhigh gp2 (v2) (version 2) | ecosystem: Host-associated > Mammals > Digestive system... | reverse complement strand
GCAAAATCAAACAAAAGATGACAAAAACAGGGCGCAGCAGCAAACGGCAGAATGGAGAGCCCACCGCAATTTGTTATTTTTGCTTCGTTTTGTACTCCAAAATTCAATGCTCGGCAAAAAAAAGAATTAATTCTTTTGTTTTGCGCTCAACTTTTCGTACCTTTGCACTCTCAAAATTTAACTAAAAAATAAAATGTCATATTTATTTTCATCAGAATCAGTATCTGAGGGACATCCCGATAAAGTGGCTGACCAGATAAGCGATGCCATTCTGGACCAGTTTTTGGCATACGATGACCACGCCCGCGTGGCCTGCGAGAGTTTCGTAACCACAGGACAGGTGGTCATTATGGGCGAAGTACGCAGTGATGTGTATATCGATCTGCAGACTATTGCACGCAATACGATTAAGAAGATAGGTTATACAAAGGCAGAATATCAGTTCGACGGCAACTCGTGCGGCATCTTGACCGCCATTCACGAGCAGAGTGCCGACATCAATCGCGGTGTTGACCGTGAGGATGACGAAAATCAAGGTGCCGGCGACCAAGGCATGATGTTCGGCTACGCCACCAACGAGACAGAAAATTATATGCCTGTAAGCTTGGACTTGGCACATCTCATCATGCGCACACTGGCCGACATCCGCAAGGAAGGCAAGCAGATGACCTATCTGCGTCCCGACTCCAAGAGCCAGGTCACCATCCAGTACAGCGATGCCGGTATTCCCGAGCGTATCGATACCATTGTGGTTTCCACACAGCACGACGAGTTCGATGAGGACGAGAAGATGCTGGCCAAGATCAAGGAAGATGTTATCAATATCCTGATTCCCCGTGTGAAAGCACAGATTAAAAGCGAAAAGGTGTTGGCACTCTTCAACGATGACATCAAATTCTACGTGAACCCCACGGGAAAGTTCGTCATCGGTGGCCCTCACGGCGATACCGGTCTTACCGGTCGAAAGATTATCGTTGACACCTACGGAGGCAAGGGTGCTCACGGTGGTGGTGCCTTCAGCGGCAAGGACTCTTCGAAGGTTGACCGCTCAGCTGCCTACGCTGCCCGTCATATTGCGAAGAACATGGTGGCAGCAGGTGTTGCCGACGAGATGCTGGTACAGGTAAGCTATGCCATCGGTGTGGCAAAGCCCATGAATATCTACGTCAACACCTACGGTCGCTCGCGTGTGAAGATGAGCGACAGCGAGATTGCCAAGAAGATAGAAGAGCTCTTTGACCTGCGTCCGAAGGCCATTGAGCGCACGCTGAAGCTGCGCCAGCCCATGTATCTGGAGACAGCAGCCTACGGTCACATGGGACGTCAGCCGGAGGTTGTGAAGAAAACCTTCACCAGCCACTACCACGAGACGAAGACCATCGATGTGGAACTCTTCACCTGGGAGAAACTTGACAGGGTAGATGATATCCGACACGCATTTGGACTATAAGTCACTCATAAACGACTCACTGCTGTGCACCGACTCGGTGCACAGCAATAGTTCCGGTGTGTCGGGCGAACCGATTGCCGACCTGCTGAGCACCGACAGCACCATCAACCTAATGATGCTGGGATGCCTTATATTCTTCATCGTTGCTCTGGCACACTCTCACAACGTCCTATTCCACCAGATGAGTGCCTTCTTCTTCAAACCCAATACCGATGAAAAGAGAAACTACCCCACAGTAGAACATTTGTTACTGCTGTCAATCATCGCCCTTGGCAGTCTGCTCCTGTCAGTCTCTACATTCATCATTGCCACACAATCCATACTCCCCCACTATCATATACCCAATAGGACAGCCGTCATCTTGGGCATCGCACTGCTCATCTTTTGCTTCCTTGCTGTTAAGACTGCCATCCAATTCGTAGCCAATGCCGTGTTCTTTGGCAAACGCAGAGCCATCTACTTTTTCGGCATTCAGGTATTCATCACAACGTGTACGGCAATAACACTACTACCCATCACTTTCCTGCAAGTTTATTCAGATATTAGTGTCGAAACATCGCTAATTTACCTCGCTTTTGTTCTCATTTTGAACAAATTAGTGACATTTTACAAGACCTGGGACATATTTTTCAATCAAAATGGTCTTTTTTTGCAAATTATTTTGTACTTTTGCACCCTCGAAATCGCACCCCTTGCCGCAGCTGGCGGTATTTGGCTGTCGATAATCAAAGGATTGTAACAACTATTTTAGGATATTAGAGAATGATTAAAAAGATTCTGGTTTCACAACCGAAGCCTTCAAGTGAGAAGTCACCTTACTACGATATCGCAAGCAGGTTTGACGTTGAACTGGTGTTTCGTCCATTCATCAAAGTTGAGGGAATCAGCGCACGTGAATTCCGTACTCAGAAGATCAGCATTCTGGAACATACTGCTGTGGTCTTCACCTCTCGTCACGCCATTGATCACTTCTTCACGCTGGCAAAGGAAATGCGCCTGACCATTCCCGAGGACATGAAATATTTTTGTGTCACCGAGACCATCGCCCTCTATATCCAGAAGTATGTACAATACCGTAAGCGCAAGGTGTTCTTTGGCAGTACGGGCAAGATGGACGATCTGCTTCCCACTATGGTGAAGCACAAGACCGAGAAATATCTGGTACCCATGAGCGATGTGCACAACGACTCCATCTCTAAGCTGCTCGACTCCAAGAAGCTGCAGCACACGGAGTGTGTGATGTACAAGACCGTGAGCAACGACTTTACCGATGAAGAGATCAAGACGTTCGACTACGATATGCTGCTCTTCTTCAGTCCTTCTGGTATCGAGTCGCTGACAAAGAACTTCCCTAACTTCAATCAGGGTGATATTGCTATCGGCACCTTCGGTCCAGCTACTGCCAAGGCCGTACACGATGCAGGCCTGCGTCTCGACCTCGAGGCACCCACCGAGAAGTATCCCTCGATGACAGGTGCCTTGCAGCACTATCTGTTGATGCAGGAAGACTGATTCTAATCCCCTTGACTTTATTTTAGTGACGGCTCCAGCAGGTTTTCAGAAAAGGGAGCGCATTGTCAGTAAGAAACTGATTGAAACGCTCTTCAATGGAGGCAACAGTCACTCGGTGACGGCCTTCCCGCTAAGAGCTGTATATATGCTAAGAGAGCGCCAAGACACGCAAACGGCTGTCGAGGTGCTCGTTAGCGTTTCAAAGAAGAGGTTCCACCATGCCGTAGACCGCAATCGCGTGAAACGGCAGATACGCGAGGCCTACCGTCTGCAGAAAGCCACCGTTGCGGAAAGCGTGCCACAGGAGAAGACGCTCGCTGTTGCCTTCATCTGGATGTCCGACCGCCATACACCTTCTGCTGATGTGAGCTGTCGCGTCAGGAATCTGTTGGAGCGGATTGCAAAGAGGGTTCGGGAATTGAGAATTGAAAATTGAGAATTGTGAAGCGTATTTGGCATTTCATCGCACTCCTGCTGAAGTGGATACTGCTGATACCCATCATCTTCTATCAGCGCTGCATCAGTCCCTTCACGCCGCCCGCCTGCCGGTTCACGCCCACCTGCTCGCAGTATGCCAAGGAGGCCATCATCAAGCACGGCCCCATCAAGGGTCTCGGACTTGCCATCTGGCGAATCCTGAGGTGCAATCCCTGGGGAGGAAGCGGATACGATCCCGTGCCGTGAGTGGCGTGATAACGTCATTACGAAATAACGTCATAACGAAATAACGTCATAACGAAATAACGTCATAACGAAATAACGAAATAACGAAAAAAGGAAAAAATAGATGAAAAAGAATTTTGTAGAAGAACTGCGCTGGCGCGGTATGCTGGCACAGATCATGCCGGGCACGGAAGAACTCCTTCAGAAGGAGATGGTGACGGCCTATCTGGGTACCGACCCCACTGCTGACTCATTGCACATCGGCCACCTCTGTGGCATCATGATGCTGCGCCACTTGCAGCACTGCGGTCATAAGCCCATTATCCTCGTTGGCGGTGCCACGGGTATGATTGGCGACCCCTCGGGAAAGTCGCAGGAGCGCAATCTGCTCAACGACGAGACCCTGCGTCACAATCAGGAGTGCATCAAGGCTCAAGTGGCTAAGTTCCTGGACTTCGACTCTAAGGAGCCCAATGCTGCAGAGATGGTGAACAACTACGACTGGATGAAGGACTTTACCTTCCTCGACTTCGCTCGTGAAGTAGGAAAGCACATCACCGTCAACTATATGATGGCTAAGGAGAGCGTACAGCAGCGCTTGAACGGTACAGCCCGCGACGGCCTCTCGTTCACCGAGTTCACCTACCAGCTCCTTCAGGGCTACGACTTCCTCTACCTCTATCAGCACAAAGGCGTAAAACTGCAGTTGGGCGGTAACGACCAGTGGGGCAACATGACCACCGGTACCGAGCTCATCCGCCGCACGCTGGGTAACGAGGTTGAGACCTTCGCCCTCACCTGCCCCTTGATCACCAAGAGCGACGGTAAGAAGTTCGGTAAGACCGAGTCTGGAAACATCTGGCTCGACCCCAAGCGCACCACACCCTATCGCTTCTATCAGTTCTGGCTCAACGTCTCTGACGAGGATGCCGAGCGCTATATCAAGATCTTTACTTCCTTAGAGAAAGATGTCATCGATGCCCTCATCGAGGAGCACAAGCAGGATCCTGGTCGCCGTGTGCTGCAGAAGCGTCTGGCCGAAGAGGTCACCGTGCTCGTTCATTCTCAGGAAGCCCTCGATATGGCTATTGAAGCCTCGAACATCCTCTTCGGCAAGTCCACCAAGGAAGCCCTTGAGAAGCTTGATGAGCAGACCTTCCTTGACGTGTTCGACGGCGTTGAGAAGTTCGAGATCTCGAAAGACCAGCTGGGTCAGCCCGCCATCGAGCTCTTCACAACCGCTGCTCCCGTGTTCCCCTCAAAGGGTGAGATGCGAAAGATGGTGCAGGGTGGCGGTGTCTCACTGAACAAGGAGAAGCTCACCGACCAGAACCGTCCCGTCACTGCCGATGACCTCATCGACGGCAAGTACCTGCTGGCTCAGAAAGGAAAGAAAAGCTATTACCTTATCACGGTAAAATAGTCCAAGAACAACAAGGAAACGCTTATAGAAAAACGCCCAAGGCCATCACGACCTTGGGCGTTTTGTTATCGGCCGACCTTGGTCGGACTGTCAGCCGACCTTGGTCGGCCGATTGGCTGACCTGGGTCGGACGATCAGCCGACCCGGGTCGGCTGATAGCTATTTGCGTATCAACGTAGAGCCAAGATTGCCAATCTGTACGGCATATACACCTGCTGGGCATGACGTTGGCAGGCTAACGCTGCCTCCGTTGAGCGTGGTAGAGACAACGAGCCGTCCGTCAGTGGTGTAGATGCGGATGGGAGTGCCGTCTTCGACTCCTTCGATGAAGAGCTGACCACCATTCATACGGAATGTCACACCCTGCGGCTGGTGCTGACTAAGCTCAGGAAGGCTGCTGGTGAGGCCCAACACGTGGAGCAATCCCTTGTAGGCATCCATCTTTCCGCAACCGTAGTGGATGGGATCGGCCTCAGTGAATTCGTCCTTGGTGGCTGAGGCAACAATGGTCTCCTTGATTTCCTGATAAGTCAGTGTTGGCTCCTAACGTCTGAAGCTTCAGGCAGGCACGTCCATCTTCCTGATGACCTACATTGATATATATGGCACCGTTCATGACTGTTGCCAGATGGCTTCTGATATCCTCATTTACGGGATTATCTACTATCTCCTTGTCAAGATAGAGCATAAGACTGCATCCGCCGTTGGCACTGCTCAGAGATGCCGACCGCCATACCTCTTTTCTCGTAGGGAGATCAAAGATTCCTAATTGGAATGAAATATCGCCTGGCTTACGCGTGTAGGCATACGCCCTGGTATTACCCATGACGATAGTATTCAGGGTGTCTTTATCGGCAAAGGTGTGGTTGGCGTAACAGAGGTTTCCACCCTCGTTGCCTGTTGCCAGCGTCATATTGCAGTTCTTGAGTGCCATGTCGTTCATCATGGAAGAGACAGTACTGGTCCCGTCGTGCGGTCCATCATAGTACAAAAGTATAAAGATTCATTGGAACAGCAAAATTTTGGCCAAAGAATATGACATTTTCGACAGTATAATGAAAGATTTCCGTACCTTTGCACGCAAATTACACAATTATCACTATCTTTGTGCCATTATTGAGTAAATTATGATGACAAAATGAGAAAGACATTCCTTTTGGCTTTATTGGCTCCTATTCTATTGCAGGCCAGTGCACAAGACTACACGCTGACGGTGGGCAATGTGGTGACGGAAATCACATTTTTCTCGCCCGATATTGTGAGGGTGACAAAGTATCAGGCATCGGATGCGCTGGGCAAGACCGACCCTAAAGTGGTGGTGACCATGACACCTCAAGCCGTAAACCCCATGAAACGGGAGGGAAGCACAACGGATACGCTGTTGACGGATAAAGTGATGGTGACCTGCGCCAAGCAGACGGGATTGCTCGGCTTCTATCGTCCTGACGGCACCTTGCTCATCAAGGAGCGCGTAAAGCCTGTGTTCACTAAGCGCACATCGCATACCATCGACCCTTACAACGTGGCGCAGTCGTTTAAGCTTTCCACTAACGAGGCCATCTACGGCTTCGGACAGGTGCAGGACGGCACCTTGAATCATCGCGACAAGAGCTATAGCCACATGGTGCAGGGCAATATGTCCGTATGGATTCCTTTCTTCCATTCCACACGCGGCTACGGTCTCTACTGGGACCTCTACGGCCCCTGCGACTTCAGCGATAATTCCTCTACTGGTGCCACCTTCAAGACGGAGGCCGCCCATGCCGTGGACTACTACGTGCTGGTAGGTTCCGAGACCGATGGCGACGAGGTGGTGCGCCGGATGCGAGAGCTCACAGGCAAGGCTACGATGGTGCCACTTTGGACCTACGGTTATTTCCAGTCGAAGGAACGCTATCAGAGTGCCACGGAGACACTGGGCGTGATGCAAAAGTACCGCTCGCAGAAAGTGCCCATCGATTGCGTGGTGCAGGACTGGCAGTACTGGGGCGATAATAATATGTGGAACGCGATGGAGTTCCTGAACCCTCAGTTCAAGACCACCTATTCAAAGATGATCAACGGTCTGCACGACGGCGGTGCCCATCTGCTCATCTCGTTCTGGGCCAATTTCGGCCCCGATACCAAGCAGTATAAATATTTCAAGGAGCACAACCAACTGATGAAGCGCGGCAACGAGATCATGACAACCACCTATCCACCCAATTCTGGCGTGGCCATCTATAGCCCTTATCAGAAGTCGGCACGCGACTATTACTGGAACTGTCTCTACGACGGTCTGGTGAGCAAGGGCGTGGATGCCTACTGGGTGGACTCCTCTGAGCCTGACCATTATGAAGGTGGCGAGGACTGGGAGAAAACCAACGACTTCGTGGTGCTGGAGAAGACCGATGAGGATAATGCCACGCTGAACCCGCTATCATTGGAAAGTGAACATACCTGGCGCGCCATGCGCAACGTCTTCCCTTTGATGCACGCCAGCGGCGTGTACGACGGTCATCGTGCCCAAAAAGCCGAACTGACTGAGGCCAAGCGCGTGATGATTATGACACGCTCGGGCTTCGCGGGTATGCAGCGTTATGGTGCAGGCACATGGAGCGGCGATATCACCGCCTCGTGGGAGACGCTAGCTAATCAGATTCCCGCTGCACTGAACTATTCCGCCTGTGGCATTCCCAGTTGGAACAGCGACATCGGCGGCTTCTTCAATGGCAGTTATCAAGGGCCTGGTCAGGGTACCTACAACGAGCTCTACTGCCGTTGGATTCAGTTCGGTGCTTTCTGCACCATCATGCGTAGTCATGGCTCAGGTACCGACCGCGCCATCTATCAGTTTGGCAAGGAGGGCGAGAGCTATTACGACGTCATCAATCGCTATATCCACCTGCGCTATGCCCTTCTACCTTATATATATAGTACGGCACGGAGGGTTCATGCCGACGACTATTCCTTTATGCGTGCCATGGGCATTGCCTATCCGCAGGATGCTGCTACCCGCGAACTGAAAGACCAGTTCATGTTCGGGCGCGACATTCTCGTGGCGCCTGTCGTAAAGGCGCAAGCCACGAAGCGTAGCGTGTATCTTCCCAAGGGCAATGGATGGACGGATATTTGGAGCGGAGAGAAATATGAAGGCGGACAAAAGGTTTCACGCGATGTGAATCTGGCGCTGATGCCGCTCTATGTGCGTCAGGGTACCATCATGCCTTGGGGACCTACCGTGCAGTATAGCGCTGCCGATAACTGGGATAACTTGGAGATTCGCATCTACCCTGGTGCCGACGGCACTTTTTCGCTCTATGAAGACGAGCGCGACAACTACAACTACGAGCAGAGCAAGTATTCCGAGATTCCATTCTCGTGGAACGATGCCACCCACACGCTCACCATCGGACAGCGCAACGGCGCATTCGACGGTATGCTCCAGAACCGCACGTTCCGCATCGTACTCGTGGATGCAGAGGCCCACGTAGGCTTGGGCATCCAGCAGTCGGTACGTTTCAGCAAGGAGGTAACTTACGACGGTAGCGAGGTGTCAGTTCAGATTGACAACAACAACCTGGTGACCGAAGAGCAAGCCGCCGTAGAGTCGATTCAGGCAACGCCAGCAAGCATAAAGCTGTTCTTGGGACAGAGCAAGACCTTTGCCGTGAAGGCGAAGTATGCCGACGGAACGACGCAGTATGTCACCCTCGATGCCCGTTGCGAGAGCTCCAACCCATCGGTGGCTACTGTCCGCGACGGCATCGTCTATGCCGGTCAGACGGTGGGTCAGGCCGACATCAACGTCACCTATACCGACGGGATGGGTACCGACCACCACACTACGGTCAGCGTGGAGGCTACCATACCCTCGAACCTCTATGTGTGGAAAGCCTATGACTGGTATAAGAACCGCGTGAGCGACCGCCTCGGGGCTTCTGATATCACCTATAGCACAAAAGACAACACCATCACTATAACGAAGACGGGAGGTCAGAATATCGCTCTGCGCTACAAGGATCAGAAATACATGGAGCCTGGCATGAAGTACTTGGTGGGGGTAGCTACCGATGTGTCGAAGACCAAGAGTGATTCTCAACTGTGGTTCATCAATGGACGTTGGGTAAACATTGTCAATCCCGATGATATCCGTAACCTCAAGGACGGGCGCATCATGATATCATGGGCTATCGACGAGAACACAGGCTACGAACTCACCGGCGAGACCGTCTTCGGTCTCACCTCAACCAACAGCCAGGGCCGCTCCGTCATCAGTTATGTGGGCTTCACCTCGAACCTCAACAAATTGGCTAAGGAGCTGAACGATGCGGTAGGTATCAATGAGATTCATGCCACTCATACATACCCTCAGTCCATCTACGCTCCCAACGGAACCCCACGCAAGCAACTGGCTCATGGGGTTAACATTGTGAAGAGTGGCTATAAGGTTTCAAAAATACTCTTAAAATAAAAAGCGCGGATAACACCGCGCCTTTTATTTCGGAAAAAGCAGCTTACCTGCCTATGTTGGTTCTGGCAGAGAAGCCTTCCTTCAAGTCTTCAACGGTCAGTTCCGTTAACTGCCGTTTGCTCAGGTTTGTCTGGTCGGCAAGTCGGTTACTACCAAATTCTGACGCGTTTGTTCTTTGGGATGAACAGCTTGCCTTTCTTGATGCCGAAAGCAGCGTACCATTCGTCGATCTGGGGCAATGCGCCATTGACGCGGACGTGATTGGGAGAGTGGAAATCCTGATTGAGGAGCATATCCATATACTGCTCACGGTTGTTGCTTGCCCACACTCGCGCCCAACCGAGGAAGAAACGCTGGTCGGCAGTCAGACCGTCAATCACACTGTTGTTGCCCGTGTTGTGGAATGCCTGCAATGCCACGTGGATGCCGCCGTTGTCACCGATATTCTCACCCAGCGTCTGCTTGCCGTTCACTTTCTTGCCATTGACCACTTCGATGGTCGAGAAGTAGTCGGCCAGAAGGGCGGCACGCTTGTCGAAGGCGGCCTTGTCGGCAGCCGTCCACCAGTTGCGCTGGTTGCCAGTGACATCGAACTGACAGCCCTGATCATCGAAGCCATGACTCATCTCGTGACCTATCACACCGCCAATGGCACCGTAGTTCTGGGCATCGTCGGCCTCAACATCGAAGAAGGGAGGCTGCAGGATGCCGGCAGGGAAACAGATCTCATTGGTTGTGGGATTGTAATAGGCGTTGATGGTCTGTGGTGTCATGTGCCACTCATCCTTGTCAACGGGCTTATTCACCTTGCGGTTCAGGGCATCAATCCAGTTCCATTCGCTCACGTTAGCCAGATTCTCGTAGAGTGTGAGCTGGTCGTCAATCTGCAGTTTGCTGTAATCCTTCCACTTGTCAGGATAGCCTATCTTTATGTGGAAATCGGCCAGTTTCTTCTTGGCCTCAGCCTTCGTGACATCGCTCATCCAGTCGAGTGCGTCGATGCGCTGACCAAGGGCCTGTTGCAGGTTACGCACCAGTGTGAGCATACGCTGCTTGCTGGTCTCGGGGAAGTATTTTTCACAGTACATCTTGCCTATGGCTTCGCCCAGTACACCGTTGACCAGATTGGTGGCCTTTTTCCAGATGGGATCATCCTGAGGCTGGCCTGTGAGCACCTGTGAGAATTCGAAGTAAGAACGGCGCAGATCCTGCGTCAGACAAGAGGCAGCACCAGAAATGACACGCACCTCGGCATAGGCTTTCAGGTCTTCGAGCGGAGTATCGGCCAGTATTTTCTCTACCTCATGCAACGGCTCGGGCTGCTCCACGACGAGTTGCTTGAAGGCGGGGAATCCCGTTACCCAGAACACGGTAGGCCAGTCGATGCCTGGGAAGTCGCGCACCAGCTCATCGTAGCTCATCTTGTGGTAGTTGGCATTAATGTCACGAAGCTTCACCCGGTCATAGCTCACCTCAGCGATGCGCTTCTCGATGGCATACACCTTTTCCACCAGTTCTTCGGCCTTTGCCTGGTCATAGCCCAGAGCAGCGAACATTCGCTTGCCATAAGCCTTATAAGCCTTGCGCACGGCCTGCGTCTGCGGGTCATCATTGAAGTAATAGTCACGATTGCCCAGTCCGAGTCCACCTTGCGAGATACATACGATATTGTTGTCGGCATCGCGGAGGTCGGCACTCACACCCCATGCATACATCATCGTGCTCTCGCCGCGACGGTCAATCTCGGCAGTGACACGCTGATATTCCTTACGGTCTTTGATGGCACGAATCTTCTCAATATAAGGCATAATGGGAGCCAGTCCCTGACCGTTGCGCTTCAGGGTGTCCATCATCTGATTGTAGAGCGTACCGATCTTATAGCCTAAGGAACCCTTCTCCTGCGGTTTGTTGGCAAACTCCAGAATCATTTCCTGAATCTGCTTCTGGTTCTGCTCGTAGAGATCCATGAAGGCACCGTTGGTCATCTGGTCATCGCGCAGGGGGTGCGTCTTGAGCCAGTTGCCGCAGGCGTATTCCACGAAGTTGTCACCTGGTTTCACGTCAAGGTTCATGTTTGCCTTGTCGTAACCCTTCTGTGCAGAGGCTGTCGCTCCGCACACCAGCATCAATGAGAGGCTAAGAAACTTAATTACTTTTTTCATTGTTTGTTTGGTTAATGATTTCGGTTGCAAAGTTACTATTTGTTACGCATTTCTCCAAATTTCTGGGACAAACAGTATCATTTTGTGACGAATGAACCAAGCCGCGGGCAGTCAGTTGTAGCACCAAATACTCCGACTGAGTGCCGACACGAATCTTGGGTCCCCATATACCAAGACCTGAACTGACGTAATAGCGGGTATTACCACGCTGGTGGTGTCCCCACGACTTCTCATAGACGGCATCGGTAATCCACGAAATGGGCCATATCTGTCCGCGATGGGTATGACCACTGAACTGGAAGTCGATGCCTGCCTTCTCTGCCTCCTCCAAGTGGTAGGGCTGATGGTCAAGTAGGATGGTGAATCCCTCCAAGCCCTTAGCCAGGTCTTTAACCGATGCCCTTCGGCGTGCCATGCGGTCGTTGCGTCCAATGATGTCCACGCCCTTGAAGTGGGCTACAGAATCTTTCAGCAATACAATGCCGGCATCGCTGAAGAAACGTTCTGCCCCAGCTAAATCGCTGAAGTATTCGTGGTTGCCAAGAACGGTATAGACAGGTGCTTGGATACGACGAAACTCCTCGGCATAACGACCCTCGACTACAGGACGCAGGCTTCTGTCAATGATGTCGCCACCTATCAGCACAAGGTCGGGGTGCTCGGCATTAATCAAGTCCACCCATCGTGCCAATTCAGCCTTGCGGTTATGGTAGCCTATATGAAGGTCGCTGACCAAGACGATGGTCAGCGGTTTTTCTATGGGTTTCGCTGTGGTGAGGGTTAGTGTCTCGCGTTGTTTGTGATGATACTGGAAACCACCAAGTGTCATCACCAGTACGACGATGCCGATGATGGTTAGGAGTCCAGACAAACTGTCCCTGAGGTATGTTTTCGGTAGCAAATGGCACCATGAGGCAATATCGGCTATTAAGAAGATGATGATCAGATAGAGGAAGGCTATCAGCCAAGTGTTGCCCACCTCATAGAACACCGTAGCCACCCTGACGGGTACCCGCTCCGTTACGAAGAAACCCACAAAGAAACTGATGAACCACAAAAGGAAAACACCTGTAACTACCAATTTCATCGGCCATCCTGCCGGTGTGATGCGCCACAGATGCCAGCCTACATATCCCGTAAGACCCATAACGAGAGCCAGTATGATGATAAAGAATTTCATTTGGAAACAAAAGGGTTCGAAAAAAAAGTCAGATGTTTATACCGTAGTTCTGTTTCACTTCGCTCATCACAAAGGTGCTCTCGATGGCTCCCACATGGTCGATGTCGCCGAGCTTGGTGAGCACAAACTCCTGATACTGTTTCATATCTCGGGCGCGTACCTTTAATAGATAATCGTACGCACCTGAGGTGTTATAGCATTCCGTCACCTCTGGGATGCGCTGGATACGGCGCACAAAGGCATCGGCTATCTCGTGATTGATCTGCGTAAGCTTCACCTTGCAGAACACCTGCAGCCCCTGGTTCAGCTTCTCAGCATCAAGAATGGCCACATACTTCTTGATATACCCCTTCTTCTCTAACCGCTTCTGACGCTCAAAAACGGGTGTAGGGGTCAGATGAACGGCATCGGCCAACTCTTTTGTGGTCAATTTCGCGTTTTTTTGCAGCGTTTTCAGTATCTGCAGGTCGGTTTCGTCTAATACTTCTGCCATATCTTTTCTTTTTTAAAATGGTCGCTTCGCTCAAAATTACCATAAAATTGATTAAAAAAATTGCAAAAAAATAATTTTCTTATAATTTTCCAGTAAATTTTCTTATAATTTTGAGGCCGAAAGGCCGACCTTCTTTTTACTTTTAGAGTTTTATTCTGTTTGAGAGACTTTTGGAGGCCTCTATCGGAAAGATTTTCTTTTCATCGTGCAAATTTAGGTATTTCTTCTGTATTTTGCAAGAAATTTGGTGGATATTTCTATAGTTCGTAACTTTGCACCGTCAATCAGTCGTTTAGGGGATTCCAAACAACAAGATAACCAAACAACCAAATTAATAAAAGAAAGGATAAGATTATGGCACAGAAGAATTATCGTTTTGAGACTTTGCAACTTCATGTAGGACAGGAACAGGCTGACCCCGCTACCGACGCTCGTGCGGTGCCCATCTATCAGACCACCTCTTACGTGTTCCGTAACTCACAGCACGCAGCCGACCGCTTCGGCCTCCGCGATGCAGGTAATATCTATGGTCGACTGACTAACTCCACTCAGGGTGTGTTCGAAGATCGCGTTGCAGCCCTCGAAGGTGGTGTGGCTGGTTTGGCTGTGGCCTCTGGTGCTGCCGCTATCACATACGCCCTGCAAAACATCGTGCAGAATGGTGACCATATTGTTGCTGCCGACAACCTCTATGGCGGTTCTTACAACCTGATCACCCATACATTGGCTACTCAAGGCATCAGCAATACCATTATTAATGTCAATGATTTGGAGGCTCTTGAAGCAGCTATCCAACCCAACACAAAAGTAGTATATGCCGAGACTTTCGGTAACCCAAATTCCGATGTCCTTGACCTTGAAGGTGTGGCTGCCGTAGCCCACAAGCACGGCATCCCCTTCATCGTCGATAACACCTTCGGTACACCATATCTGATTCGTCCGCTGGAGCATGGTGCTGACATCGTGGTACACTCAGCCACGAAGTTCTTGGGTGGTCACGGAACCTCTCTCGGTGGTGTCATCGTTGATGGCGGTAAGTTCGATTGGAAACAGAACGACAAGTTCCCCACACTCAGCAAGCCCGATCCCTCGTATCACGGCATCGTCTTTGCCGACGCTGTTGGTGCTGCCGCTTACGTCACCCGCATCCGTGCCGTCATCCTGCGTGATACCGGTGCTGCCATCTCTCCGTTCAACGCCTTCATCCTACTGCAGGGTGTTGAGACCCTGAGCCTGCGTGTGGAGCGTCATGTGGAGAATGCCCTGAAGGTGGTCGACTTCCTCAGCAAGCACCCGAAGGTGGCTGCCGTCCATCATCCAGCATTGGAAAACCACCACGACCACGCCCTCTACAAGAAGTACTTCCCCAATGGCGGCGGCAGCATCTTTACCTTCGAAGTGAAGGGTGGTCAGGAAGAGGCTTGGAAGTTCATCGATGCCCTGAAAATCTTCTCGCTGCTGGCTAACGTAGCCGATGTGAAGAGCTTGGTAATCCATCCCTACACTACCACTCACTCTCAGCTCTCGCCTGAGGAACTGGCCGAGCAACACATCACACCTGCTACCGTTCGTCTGAGCATCGGTACTGAGCACATCGACGATATCATCGAAGACCTCGCTCAGGCACTCGACAAGATCTAAGACCACAGATATATTATAAACCACGAATTGCACGAATTTCACGAATTTACGAGTGCAGACGAAAGTTTTTCTTTCAATAACACTCCGCATTGCAATATAATTCGTAAAATTCGTGTAATTCGTGGTTGTTTTTTAAAAAAGTAGTATTTTTGCAAATCATTTCTCACATTAAACCGACACTTATGAGAAAGTATATTGTAGCCGACAATCAGGAACTGACGCGTTTTGCGTTAGAGAGTCTTCTTCAGAGAGACGAAGAAAACATTGTATATCGTGCCTTCGATAGAGCTGGTCTGGTGGAACTGCTCAAGGAGCACCAGAGTGCTGTGGTACTGCTCGACTACACGCTGTTTGACTTTGCCGACGAAGATCAGTTGCTGATCATTGCCGAGCGCTTCAACTTATCAGACTGGATCCTTATCAGCGACGAACTGACGCCGCAGTTCATTCGTCGCGTCGTCTATTCGTCCCATCAGTTCAGCGTGGTGTTCAAGGAGGGCCCGATGAGTGAGATACGTGAAGCCCTGCAGGCAGTGGATCGTCACACCAGATATCTGAGCCAGCGAGCACTGGAGTTTATTATTACGCAACAGCAGGAAGAGGAGAAACCAGATATCCTGACGGCTACAGAAACGGAAATCGTGAGGGCCATCGCACAAGGCAAGACCACCAAGGAGATTGCCGCCGAGCGCTTCTCGAGCATCCACACCGTGACCACCCATAGGAAAAATATCTTCCGCAAACTGGGTATCAACACAGCACACGAAGCAGTGAAATACGCGCTTCGTGCGGGATTGATAGATCCAAGCGAATTTTACATCTGATTTATTTTAACCACGAATTACGCGAATTTCACGAATTAATTCCGTAGTGAATGCGCAGACAATTCGTGTAATTCGCGTAATTCGTGGTCGATAATAATCTACTATCATTTTTTCGCAAAGGTACGCCGGCCTTTTTCAAGTATCAAAATAATCCGGCATTCTTTAAGATTTTACCGGGTTTATTAAGAATTAAGAATTATTCTTTGTACCTTTGCAGCAAACAACAGAAATATGGACCATCTCACACCACAGCAGCGCAGCAAAAATATGGCCGCTATCCATGCAAAGGATACGAAGCCAGAGATGATTGTGCGTCGAGGGTTATGGAAGAGAGGTTTCCGTTATAGGCTTAATCACAAGCGGTTGCCTGGGCATCCAGATTTAGTACTGCGCAAATACCGTACTTGCATCTTTGTGAATGGTTGCTTCTGGCACGGGCATCTTGTAGAAACAAAAACGATGGAAAGTTCTGCGTGCTGCAAGATTCCGACAACGAATCATGACTTCTGGGTGAAGAAGATTCGCAAGAACAAGGAACGAGACAAGGAAGAGCAGAAGCAATTGGCAGCTATGGGGTGGCATTGCATCACCGTCTGGGAGTGCGAACTGAAACCATCTCAACGTGATCAGACATTGGACTCAATCGCCTTCACGTTGAACCATATCTGGCTGCAAGACCATCAGGCTAAAGTAGCTCCTTATCCTCGACTGGAGGAGACACAAATGCCGATGGCTGCTGAAGAATAAATGGCCGCCGAGGCTCTGCGAAATGCAGGGTGTCGGCGGCTTTTTATTACAAAGAAACCGAAAAAGAACTGTTACATCTTTTTCGGTTCGTTTTTCACATTTTCCTTTTCGTACTTATTCGACCAATATTCAACTGTTTTTCTTATAACTCTGCACGGCCCAGACAGCCATGGCGAAGGCGATACAGAAGAGGGCGAGCACCTGATGGGCGATGGCTTGCAGGCCGCCACCTCGTACGAAGACGGTGCGAATGGCATCAGCGAAGTAGTGCATGGGATTGATGTAGGTTGTCAGATAGGCCCAGTCGGGCATAGAACGGACAGGGGTGAAGAGACCTGAGAGCAGCATCAGACACACTACGAAGAACCACATAACGAACATGGCCTGTTGCATGGTGTCGCTGTAGTTGGAGACAATCAGTCCGAACGACGAGAAGAACAGCGCCAACAGGATTGCTAAGAGATAGACGAGCCAGAGAGGTCCCTGGCAGGTGATGCCATAGACAAGCCATGAGAGAACGAGACAGAGGGTAAGTACCACCAGCCCGATAATCCAATAAGGAATGAGTTTGGCAAGGATAAATGACCACTTAGAAACGGGAGTGACGTTAATCTGTTCGATGGTACCCTTTTCTTTTTCACCCACGATATTCAGCGCCGGCAGGAAACCACAGAGCATCATCATCAGAATGCCCATCAGGGCCGGAATCATAAACACCTTATAACTCTGCAACTTGTTGTATAATACAAGAGGTGAGAGGTGAGAGGTAAGAGGTGAGAGATTACCGCTTACTATCTGCGAGAGATAGGCTGAGCCGATGGAGCCCTTAGTGCCATTCACGGCATTGGCTGCAATAAGATATTTACCATCGCGGATCTCAAGGATGATATCAGCTTTTGAGGTCTCGATATCCTTCATGGCTTCCTGGTAGGTCGCTTTCTGCCCGTTGAAGATAAAGTAGTTCGAGGCCTCAATCTGGTGTACCAATTGCTGAGAATGCGAAGTATGATCGATGTCCACTACATCCACGCGGATATTCTTTACCTCCTGATTCATCACCCACGGCATGACACACATCACCATAATGGGGAAGATGAAGATAATCTTCGGCATAAACGAGTTGCGCCGAATCTGCAGGAACTCCTTTTGAAGCAAATACTTTATCATAAGCGCGTCTTGAATTTCTTAAGTGAGACAACGAGTAGCAGGGATGTCATACCAATAAGGATGACAACCTCTTGCCATACTTCTTGGATTCCCACACCCATAATCATCAGCTTGCGCATGGCCTGAATATAGTAACGTGGTGGAATGATAGCCGATATCCATTGCAGGATAGTTGGCATTGACTCCACAGGAAACAGCATACCCGAGAGCATCACGGTAGGCAACAACAATACCATCGCTGATACGAGCAGGGCCACAAACTGCGTATGCGCGATATTCGAGATAAGCAGACCGAGCGAGAGAGCCAACAGGATATAGATGAGCGAAACGACGAGTATCCATCCAAG
>Ga0310694_10002659_pt1 | contig 18064 bp, 1 predicted proteins | sample 174DNAGHGhighgp2_FD_203884 | JGI IMG/M metagenome (GOLD analysis project Ga0310694, IMG submission 203884) | Sheep rumen microbial communities from Palmerston North, Manawatu-Wanganui, New Zealand - 1742 DNA GHGhigh gp2 (v2) (version 2) | ecosystem: Host-associated > Mammals > Digestive system >... | reverse complement strand
CAATCCCCATGCTAAATTGATAATAAAAATAATTATTATTATTTTTTATTATAATAAAAAAACTGAAATATAATAAAAATTAGTTAAGAAAAATTAGTTAAGGCTAAGATTATAAAAATACATAAAAAAATAAATATAAATGCTTGATGAAATAACAGAAGATAAACTGAAAAATGTAAAAAGAGAGCTACTTAAGTATGATGAAACAAAAATTAAAGGAAATTTTATTTTTACTGAAGAAGCAGGCATTAGAATTCAGAAACTATATAATCAATTCAAATCAAACAATCCTATTATGCTTGAAGGCCCTACTGGAACATCGAAAACAAAGACTATCCAAGTTTTATGTGACCTGCAAAATCTTGAATTAAAACGAATAAATCTTAGTTCTGAAACAACAATAGAAGATTTAATGGGAAGATTGATTTCAGACAAAGACAATTCATTTAGTGGTTTTACATATAAAGAAGGATCTTTCGCAGAAGCATATTCAAAAGGAAAAGTATTATTACTAGATGAAGTAAATTTAGCGCCAAATCCAGTTTTACAATGTATGCTAACAGCATTAGACTCTGATAAAATTACTCAATCTGTTCCAGGTATAGGATTAAAAACTTTTGAAAGACACAAAAATTTCAGAATTGTTGCTACTCAAAATCCAAAATCTGGGGCTTTTTCCACAACAAGAGATAGACTGTCTACAAAATTTCTTGAAACTTTTCAAGTGGTTGAATTTCCAGAATTTACTGCTGAAGAACTAAGTAAAATAGCTCATAAAGCAGCCAAAAAACAAAACTATAAAAATGATAAAGTAATTGACCAAATCAGTGAATTTCATAATGAATGGGTAAAATCCGAATTTTCTAAAAAAAGTCCTCAATGCTATACGGTTAGAGATTTAAATATTTCTATAAAATCCATAGCTGAAGGAAAATCACCTGAAAATGTTATTAGTTGTTTTTATGGTTCGAGATATGAAAAAGATGTATATGAAATAATGGAAAATATTTTACAAGAAAAATATCCAGATCTTTATAAGCCTCCAGGAGAATTATCTAATTTACCAATAGATTTCCCAAAATGTTTTCCATCTAATTCAATTAAACAAGCTTTTGAATTTGCCAAAATGGGTGTGGAAAATGGTAAGCATCTTTTGTTAATTGGAAAAGAAGAAATAGGATTAACTCAAACTGCAAAATGGATTTCTTCTTATTTTTCAAAAAATAAAAAAGAGAATTTTTTATTTGTATTTACACCTGAAACAACTGTAGCTGATTTATTAGGAAGATATGTTCCATCTCCTCAAACTGAGGAAAAAAGTAATATTATGAATTGGGAAGATGGTCCTTTAACTAAAGCAATAAAGGAAGGATATTCAGGTGTATTTACAAATATAAGTTCAGCACAAACTAAAGTAGCAGAAAGATTAAACGGATTATTTGACCCAAAAGATACTGAAGATGATTATTTTTTTGACCTTTCAGAAAATGCAGAAAATCCTAGTATTCCTATAAATAAAAATTTTCTTTTTGTTGCAACTTGCAATACAGATAAGCTTAAAGAATTATCTCCTGCACTACTTAATAGGTTTATGGTCATAAATTTATCTGATCAATTAGAAAATTTAAAGAATAATGATATTTTAGAATTGATCAAAATAATTTTAGAAAATGAGTATGACGAATTTCATATAACAATAGATATGGAGATAATTAATTTAATATTTGAAAAATATAGAAAATATAATTATTCAATGTCAAAATTGTCAAAATTTGCAAAATCAGTATATAGGTTATATCTTGAATGCGAAAAAAAAATAGATAAAGTAGAACTGATTGATTATACTGAAAAACTTCTTTTTGGAGAAAAAAATATATTTTATGAAATACCTTTGATTATAAAAAATAAGGCGGATAATTTATTTGGTTTAAATAAGCAAACATCGTCTGATGAAAAATTTTATTTCAAAAATTCTAAAAGTTTAAAAACATTAATGATACATTTATATGCTTGTTCAATATGTAGAGTTCCTGTATGCTTAGTGGGTTCAACTGGTTTAGGAAAAACAAGTATGGCTAGGGCTTTTTCTGAATATGCTCGAAATGAAGTTGCAATAATGTATTCTTTTCATTTAGAAACACAAATAGATGATATGTATGGAACATTCACTTTTGAAAATGGAAAACCCGTAATAATTGATGGACCTTTAACATTATCTTTGAAACAAGGAAAATTATTTATAGCAGACGAATTTAATTTAGCAGAAAATACAATTCTTCAAACACTTTCAATAGCCTTTGAAAATAATGATGAAAGTTCATGCTTTTTAATACCAGGAATTGGTTCAAAAATTAACTATAATAAAAAGTTTTTTTTTATAGCTTGTCAAAATGACTTATCAACAACAGGAAGGAAAAAATTGCCTCATATTATAGAAAAAAGATTGCGTATGTTTGAGTATCCGTCACCAGAGTTAGAAGATTTAAAAAAAAGTTGTGAAGACATAATAAAAGAAAATATAAGTGACAAAATCGAATATAAAATATCAAATGCCGAAAAAATGGCTAATTTTATGTATAAAATAAATCAATTAAATGATACAGATATAGGCACTTGGTCTATGAGAAATATTAGAAAAATATTCAGAAGAAATGCATATCAACAACTTAATAAAGATAGTTATATAAATGTAACATTTGAATTACAAATAGTAATTTTTATTTTAGGAGATATTCCAATTAATAGGAGAGAGGTATCTTTTGAAAAAGTTATGAAAATATTATTAGAAACTTTTGAAATGGATGAAATATCAATAAAAAATATTAGGGATGTAATTAAAGATAAATCACCAAGAATAGAAATAATAAAAGAGAGAGGAAATAAAAAATTTTTATTTAAAGGAAAATCAGGAATAGAAATAGGAAATGAATATGAAGGTTTAGAATGTTTGAATTCTTTATTGGAAACTGTATATTATGCTAAATTTGCACATTTCAAAGAACCAATTAATTTTTGTGGCCCTTCAAGCTATAAGACTTTTCTAGCTCAAAAATTTGCTATTGGGGCTCCGGTTTTAAATTTATATCCAGAAACATCAATAGGTCAATTATTAGGCTCAGTTGCTTTAGTTAATAATATTGATGCAAAAATATATTTTCTTGAAGAAATATTAAAAATTTGTGGGAATGAAGAAAAAATAATGGAATATAAATTAATAATACAAAAATATTTTGAAGAAAAGAAAAAAGAAGAAAAAATTTTAAAAGGAAACCAGGAGGACGAAGAGGATGAAGAAGAAGATAATAAAGAAAAACACCATAAGCATCATCATAAACACCATCATAAAGATAAAAAAAAAGATTCTGATGATGATAGTGAGGACGAAGAAGATAAAAAAGTAAGAAAAAAAAAGGATAAAGATAAAGAAAAGATATCTAATAAGACAAAAATAATATTAAAAGATTTAGAAAAAAATATAATTAAAATAATAGAAGGCCAAAAAAAAAAATTGCCAGATTGTATCACATTAGCTTTAGATAGTTTAAAAGATAAATTATTTGATAAAGAATCTAATGAGAATGGTATATTCAAGGATTTTACATCAATTTTTAAAACTGGAATATTATTAGAAAAAATATTAAAACAATCCCCAGTAATATTAAAAAATTTACCAAATTTATCAACTGCTGTTTTAGAAAGATTTAATGATCTTTTTAATTTTATGCCGAAACTAAGTCTAAATGAAGACTTTTGTAATACTTTTACAGGAAGATTTAAAGAAGGTAAAGAAATATCAAATTTTTCTCAAAATTTTAAAGTTATTGCAATTTCTTCTTTAAGTGGAATAAGGAGTTTATCTGATGCGGCAAGATCAAGATTTAGTACAATTTATACTTCAGAATATAATGATGATGAAAAAGAAATTGCGGCAAAATTATTTAATTCTAAAATTCCTGGAGAACTAAGTTTATTTATAGAAAAATATGAAAATACATTTAATACAAAAATATCATTTTTAGATATAATAAAAATTATATCAATTTTTGGAAAGTTTTGTGAAGCAAGAGAAGAAAAAAAAGAAATGAATATAATGTTTTCTTTATATTTTGCTCTCTACCTAAATTTTGATACAAAAACAAAAAGAGATAGTTTTTTGAATTTATTGAAAGAAATAAATCCAGATTTTAATAATAAATTGAGCGAAGAAGACTTAAATACAAAAGAACCATTTATCCTTGATATTTCAAATAACACAATGAAATCAAAATGGACAGAGCTTGAAATAAAATCAGGAATAATAAAAGAGAGTACTGGGTATAATTTATGTTTGATTAAGCCATTTAATAAATTACTTAATTATATTCATGCGTCCTTAGCTTTAAATATTCCTTTAATTTTGGAAGGTCATATAGGAATAGGGAAAAAAAGTGCAATTAATTATATATCTGATATCTTGGGCAAAAAAGTGATTTATTTCTCTATTTCAAATACCACAACCGTTGAAGATTTATTTTGTAAAACCATACCAATTCAAAAGGAATCTAGCATAGAATTCAAGACTTCTAGAAGTAAATTATTAGATGCAATTGATAGTTCTAAATATGAGGATGAATCTTTAAATAATTGTATAATTATTTTAGATAACCTTCAACAGGCCTCGAGTAATGTTTTGGAATCATTAATCCCAGTTTTTGATGAAACAAAAAAAACTATTTTTTTACCTAATGGAGATACAATAAATAAGGGTAAATATAATTTAATAGCAATTTTTGATCCAACATGTAAAGGAAATAACATAAAAAATGCTTTACCTAATTCTATTAAATATTCAAGTTTGTTATATAAATGTGAAAATTATATGAACGAAAAGTATCTTAAGGAAATTTCTGACACTATACTTGATTATAGTGATGAGAAAGATATTAAATATCAACAAAAATTTATAGGAGATCTTTTAATTATCCATAAATATTGCCAAGAAAATCAAAATAAAGAATTATTTACTTTAAATGATATTATAAAATATCAAAAGATTTATGAAATTACCTTAAAAAATAATATTATTGATTATGAGACTTTAATCCAAATATTATTAATTTATAGATTTTCAAATATGGATGATATAAAGAATATAACAACTAAATTAGGATATACTATAGATAGAGATTTATGGCCTTCTATAGACTATACTGATAAAAAAGATGATAATGAAGAAGAAGCCGATGATGTTTCTGTTTCAGAAGAAGAAAAACAAGAATATTATATAAGAATTTCTCCAATGGAAAAAAAAAAATATTTAAGCCATAAATTGAATAAATTTAATATTTATACAATGGAAAACTTAAAAAAAAAAATGTTCTCTCTAACTCCTGAGCAAAGACTTGGATTAATATTTTTGATGATTTCTTTGAAAACTAATTTAACTTGTATTGTCCAAGGACCAACTGCTTCTGGAAAAAGTTATTTAATAAAACTTTTTTGTGAACTTATGGGAGAAGAACCAGAAATAATAGAATTAAATAATGACTCAGGTATTAGTTTATTAACAGGTCAAATTGCTCCAAAAAGTGAAATTGATAATGAAGATATTATTATAATTCAAAAAATCCTAAAAAAATGTAAAGTAAATGAAAAATTATACTCAGTTGTTAGTAAAGATAATTTTATAGATAAACCTCTTGAGTGGAAGCCTATCAATTTTCGCAAAATTTTAAATGAATTAGAATTGATAAAAAAAGAATTAAATGAAAAAGAATTAAAAATTGTGAAGCAAATTGAAACAAAATTTAATAATGAATTATCTTTTTTGAAACACTTAAAAAGTCAAGATTCTCCTTTTATAAATGCATTAACCAAAGGAAAATGGGTAATATTAGATGGTATTGAATCTGCTCAACCAGAATTATTTGAGAGATTAATTTCTTTATGTGATATAACAAATAAAAATTTAAATTTATTTGAAAAAGGACCAGAATATGAATATACAATTAATAATGATAATATTGATTTTAGAATAAATTCAAATTTTAGGCTTTTTATAACTTATAATCCTATTGAAATAGAGCAATCAAAAAAATTAACTTCAAGTTTTATAAGTAAATGTCTAACTTTTTTCCTTCAACCAATAGATAAAGATGATAAATCATCAGCCTTAATTCTTTCTGGATTATTTAATTATAATAAAATATTTGAGGAAGATGAAGATAAAAAAGAAATTATTCATGAAGAAATTGAAATAAAAGAAAAAAGACCTGAAGAGCCAAAGAAAGATCATAAAATCAATAAATTAAAAAAAGATTTGACTAAATCTAAAAAAGATGACAAAAAAAGTAGAAGTTCAAGTTCAAAAAGTGATAAATCAAAAAAAGATGACAAAAAAAGTAGAAGTTCAAGTTCAAAAAGTGATAAATCAAAAAAAGATGATAAAAAAAGTAGAAGTTCAAGTTCAAAAAGTGATAAATCAAAAAAAGATGACAAAAAAAGTAGAAGTTCAAGTTCAAAAAGTGATAAATCTAAAAAAGATGATAAAAAAAGTAGAAGTTCAAGTTCAAAAAGTGATAAATCTAAAAAAGATGATAACCCTGATAAAAAAGAAAATATTAATAAAGAAGATGTTTTAAAAAAAGATAACGGTAAAGTTATTGATGAGAAACTTCTAGAAGAAAAAAGGTTAAAAAGTTTATCAACTAAAAAATTCATAAGAGAATTGTCAATTAGATTATCGAATATACATCTAAGTTCAAAAAATTTTGCAAAGGATAAAATATTATTATTTGCAGGTCAAAAAAATTTTTCTGGAAGAACCCTTAAATATATATATAATACCATTAAATCAAGAAAAGATAATTTACCTGAATCAATTATAAGTGTTATTGAGGACTGTTATTGTAATTCATATAAAGAGCCAAAAGAAATGGAAAAATATTTAATTGATTTATTCAATAAAAAATATGAAAAATATGATGAAATCATGAATTATCTAAAAAGAGATGAAGTTGATACTAGAGAAAAATATGAATCATTATATATAATTATGGACAATTTTGTAAAAGATCAAACTCCATTTAATCAAATCACTTTTTTGGATTCTTTTGATAGTGTTTTGTATAAGGATATATCTGAAATTAAAAAAAATATTGAACAAGTTATAAATGAACTGGATGTAAAAAAGATTATCGACCATAATTATATATTCTTTAGAATATTATTTAATATTTTAAATTCATTAATTTTAATAGATGAAAAAGAAAAATTGAAAGAAAAGAAATGTCTAGAAAAAAAAATTATTGAACCTATAATATCTAAAAAATTGCAATCTGTTAAATTTGGGCAAAACAAATATTTACTATTTAAAGATTTACTTAAAAATGATTTGCTTAATTTAAATATAAAATATGAAAAATATAATGAATATGAAATAAAAATAAAAGATAATGATACAATCAAAAACCCATATTTCGAATTATTTACAAAAGAAGGAAATTTAATTTCAAATTCTGTTTGCTTATCACTACTTTATCCAGAAATTTTAGAAGATGATAATTTTGACGAAAAAATAAAATTAAATCAAACTCAAAGTGAATTCGCTACTATTATTATAAAACTCATTAATTGTAGCGAAATAAATCAAGAAAATGTAAAAGATCATATTGAATTAAATATATTGAAAAATTTAGTATTATTAAATAATAGCCATATATTCAATAATGCTCTAGAGGAAGTTTACAAAACAGATTCTCTTGATAAAATAGTAACGGATAAAATGGTTATAGAATCAAATAAAATAATGTCAATTTTGAATTCTTTGCTTGAAGAAAATTTATTGATTGATGAAGACAATTCAGATTTTATAAAAAAAAAATTTAATAATTGGCTCAAAAAATATGAAGATTTTAATGAAGAACTTATAAAGGCAAATTATATAAGACAAGGAAAAGAAGAAGAAGGAAAAATAAAAGAAGAATTTAAAAAGTTAATTAAAAAATTAAGGGGATTAGATGAAAGTGGGAATGATATTTTTATTAAAAGGGCAATAAAATACTTAGAAAAAAGCAATATTACATTAACTAGCTTGAAAAATTCAGAAAAATATGTAGATTGTATAATTGATGAATATAAAAATTTAAAATCTGAAGAAGGCAAAAAAAAAGCACTAATTAAGTTTGATATTAAACCTGGAGATTACGTCGATAACTATGAACCTATTGGAAAATTTCAAAAAGTAATAAAATCATTAATTGAATATACTGATTGCTTGAATCTAGTTGAACAAATTATGAAAAAAAACAGAACTATATATAATTTCAATAAATTAGATAAAATAATTAATAATATTAAAGGAAAAAGTATATTAAAAAAATCATTTAAAATTTTAAGGAAAAATATAATAGAGGAAGAAAGAGATGAAGAAAAAACTATATCATATTTCAAAGATATATTATTATCAAAACTTCTTCAAGAGTTAATTCAAATTGATGAATCTTGTCAATATTTACATATGGAAAAAATTATTTATGAATTTAATAGATTTATTGAGAGAGATAGCATTTATGATGATGAAAGAAAATATGCAAGCTACCTAGCAACTTTACTAGATCCGACTTATGAAATTATTATTCCTACAGTCAACTTGAATTCAATTTTGCTATTATTTGTTCAAAAATCATATAAAGGAAATTCGAAACCTGGGCTTTTTTTCGCAGGAACTGAAAAAAATTTGTTTATTGAAGGAAAAGAAGAATTTTATAAGCAACTTGAAGAATATCAAAAATTAGATTTATCTAAAATAAAAGTAGTTGATGGATTAAATAAATTAGTAAATATATGTAAAGATACAATTTTTGACAAAGATAAGCAAATAAAGCCTCTTTTAGAAGAGGATAAAGAGCCAAGAAAACTTATTAATTATATTTATGAAAAAGATAAAGAAATAAAATTAAAGGATATCGCAATTAAATCAATGATTTCTATAATTAAAAATTTTTATGATTCATGCGATAATTTTGGATTTTCAAAAGGAATGGCAGAATCAAGCATTATAAATATTGACGAAACAATTCCATGTCATGAAACTTTTATATTGGAAAAAAGTGATGAAAAGGAAGAAAAAGATGAAAAAGATGAATTTGAACGCAGTTCATTTGAGAATACTACTATATTAAATTTCAGTGATAAACTAGATTTTGATGATTTATTTTTTGTTCTAGATTCAAATTGGAAAGATAATATAAATAATAAAAATTCAAGGCATAGATATTTAATTTATTATCTTTTTAAAAATCCTCAAATTGAAGTTGCAATTAGAAATAATCTATTAGAGACAGAAACTTTTAAAAATAAAGAAATAAAATTATTAAGTAAATTTCCTATTTATGTCCATTTATTAAGAATTTTTTCAACAAAAATTGAATTATCATTTCAAGGAAAAACAAAGACTTATACTTCAAATTTAATAGAAAAATTTTTAGTGGATAAAATAAAAAATAAGCCAAAAAAATATTTCAAAAATAATATATCATGGATTGGACTTCTAATAAATAATGCCTTAACAATTTCAAATAAATATATTCCAAATAAAATTTCTTATTTATATTATTATCTTACTAAAATATGTGAAATTCAATTTAAACCTTCAATTGAATTTGAACCTAAGTATAAAAAAATTATCGAAAAATTAATTGAATTTATATTAGATTCTTGTTTTAATAATAATATAGAGGATATTTTTAATTTAAAAATTACGAATGTTGAAGACGATTTAAAATCTAAAAAAGAAAAAAAATCATCAAAAAAAATGATTAAATTATCAGAAGATATATCAAAAGATAAAACTTATACAAAAGAAATATTTGATTTAATAGGAGATATTAAATATGAAAAGAAAAAGAAAATTAAAAAGGAATTAAAAAAGCCAAAAGAAAAGATATTGATAAAAAAAGAAGCCATTGAAAAAGAAGGAGATGAAGAAGAAGAAGAAAAAAAAGTTGAAGAAGTTGAAAGTGATGAAGGAGAAGGAAAAGAAATAGAAGAAAGAATAGATGAGGAAGAGGAAGAAGAAGATGATGGTGATGATAAAGAAAAAAGAGAAGAAGGGGAAGATATGATAGAAAATGAAATTAATATTATTCATTATTTAGTTCATTTAAATGAAATAGTGACATTTGAACTGGATGAAAAGGATAAAAAAGGGTATTTAATATTTGACAAAAAATTAAGAGAATTATCAACAGATATCGAACCATCTAAAAATGAATTAAATGAAATTTATGATAAATTGTTAAAAACAATTAAAGATGAAATAAAACAAGAAAAAGAAAAAAAACAAATTAAAGAAAAAGAAGATGCTGATAAAAAAATTTTTGGAGAATGTGAGGAATTAGAAAATGATGTTAGTAGGTATATTTCTAAATACGAGCGTATCAAGGGAGAATTACCTAAAGATATGTTTAATAAAGATGTTGAAGATTTATTAATTTTGCAAGATAAATTAAGAGAACGCCATGGGAAGGATATTTTTGAAAAAAAAGAATATATAAAAGTTTTAGAAATCAATATACCTAAAAAATATTTAATTGATGAAGCTAAAATAATTCCAAATAATAAGTCAGGTCTAGATTGTATGATATTAGAAAAAGAAAATTTGGAAAAAAGAAGATTTTATTTACCTTATAAATATTATAAATCAGAAATGGAACTTCAAAAATATGATGAAAAAAAAAAAGAGAATAAAATTGAAAAAATCACTTTAAAAGAAGAACAAGAGATTAAAGGTATAAATAAAGAAAAAGTCGAAAGAATAAAAATGGAAATTCAAAACAAAAAAATGGATATAAAAATAAAGGATATAAAAGATATTGAGGTAAAATTACTAATATCTGATAAACCAATAAATATAGAAGTTGAAAAAGATAAATTTTTACTGGGTATACAAGATATATCAAAAAAGATAGCAAAATTAATGAAAAAAATATCAGATCATTTAACAGAAAAAGATTATATCCTTGATAAAATGGAAAAAATAAAAGATATTATAGATGAACTGTCAAAAATTTCTCTAAATGATCCTAAATTTATTGATGGAGTAACTGAATTAATAAATACTAAAAAAATATTTGAAGAATTCCAAACAATTAAAACAATTTTGATAAAAAAGTTTGAATCAATAAGAGAAAATTATTTGAATTATATTAAAATAAAAGAAGAATACAAAAATGACAAAAAAGGTGTTTCAAGTTCATATAAATTATCTAATAAAATAAAAATTGTAGATAAAAAATTAGATGTATCGACTTTTAAAGGAAATAATTTCAATTCACCTTATATCATGTTATCTCCTGATAATAAAACGATACAAGCTTCTTATCCAGTGTTTACCTTTAGATTAAATTCTATAATTCCTTCTCTGTTTGGAAATTCTATTTTTTCTGTTAATATTTTTTCTTTTGTAACGAAGAATTTAAAAGCTGAAATTCTAAAAGAAGATAAACTCGATAAAGATTATAATGATTTATTTTTTGTTCCAAATTTTATACCAGCATCAAATCCTATAGTAATAAGCTTTATAATCCCAGAAAAGAAAATTGAAAAAGAAGAAAATATAGAATTAAATCCAAATATTAAATTATTAAGTACAATTCCAGATGATGTAAATTCACTTATAATTAAAACAAAATTTTTTATACACTTTTTTCCTTTGAAAGTTGTTGTATATTCAGATAAATTAAATTTCTTTTGGAAAAATGATAGATTAGTTATAAATAAAGAATTTATTAAACAGGGGCATTCATTAAAAATAAATTTCAAAATTTTAGATTTCAATGGAAGTTATGAATTTTTAGAAAATAGTTATACTATAAATTCTTTAGATAATAATAGTGTTGATATACCTATAATAAAAATGGATGAAAATAAAAAAAATTTTGCAAAATTTAAAATAGATATTCCTATTACTGAAAATATATCAGAAAAATTATGTCATGGTTTATTTTCATTTTATTTTAGTAATAATCTAATTATTCCTATTGAAATAAACTCAAAAATAAAAAAAAATGATTTTGAGTTATTTTATTATGATAAGTATGAAGGTAAAATTCAAAATTATAGTAGTAATAAAAGTATTAATATTTATAAATATTATCTTAATAAAGAAATAAAGAATCATTTATATTTTCATATTGAATATAATGATAAAGAGGAACATAATTTAAAAATCAATACTCCAGCTTATAATCCATTATTAAGTTTTGAAGTTGGCTATATGAAAGAGATTAAGATAAAAGAGGGGAAAACAATAGATATAAAAGTTAATATAACTAACTTTAATAACAGGAGAGAATATTATGAACTTCGGAAGGTTTGTTCTGAAAAATTAGAAATTGAATTTATAAGTGACAAAATATCTAAGAGATTCCTAGTAAATATACAAATTGAGAATTTTTTTGCCGAATATTATATAGATTGGTTAATTTCTGTGCCTTTCTTTATATATGGTAATAATTCATTTATAAAAATTGAGCAAACTAATTTTAATTTTTTTTTCAGAAAGAATAATTATTTTATAACGCATGATTATAATATGAATTATAATACTATTGTTAAAGAAGATAATTGTAAAACAAGTACACCAAAATTATCAAAATTAATTTTTATTATATCTGATTTCTATAAAGATGGTAATTTTATAATATGGGGTGTAGTGAAAGATTCAAAACTTGATAAGTTTTATGAATCATATATTTCTGATTACACCGAAGCTAATGTAAAAAAGGCGAAGGAGGAAATAAGTGAAATATACTCTAAATATAATATGATTTTCAGTACAAAATATGATGATTTAATCATTAAAGATGTAAAATATTCTGAACCCATAGAACAAATGAACCAATTAATTGAATATATTTGCTCTTATAGAGTTAATCAGAATGATAAATATAAATTATTAAATGAATTATATCAATATTTCTCCAAAGACGAGATTATATACAATGAATTGGAAAATTCAAAATCAGATATGATTAAATATTTTTCAAAAATTAGTGTATTAGAAAAAGAAATTGAGAAATTGAAATCAGAGAATAATGAAAATAATTTATCAGTTATTTATCATAATATAATATTCAAAATTGGAAACATTTTAAAAAAAAGAAGAGAAGCAATTAAATATTTTGATGGTGATTATTTTAAATTTTTCGCATTTTGCCAGAATTTAGAATTTAAAAGACAAAAAAAAAGAGAATTTAACGAAAAAGAATTCGAAGAAACTATAAAAACTTTAATGAATACTAAAGGAGAAGATGAAGAAATTTCAAAAGAATCTTCTTCAAAAATTTGGCAGTTTAATGAATTTTCAAAAGAACCAATGATTATAAAAGAAATACCAAACGAAACCACCGAAAAAGAGGAAAAAGAAAGTGAAGAAGTATCTGATGATCTAAAAATAAATGAAGATATATTAAATAGTAATAAAATTGAATTAGATAAAGTAAATTCGATTAATGAAATCATCGAGTTATTAAAAAAATCCTCGATATTATCTCAACTATTTCCATTTTTAATAGGAAAAATTAATAATAATGAAATTATAAAATTATTTAATAATTTATATTCAATTTATATTTCATATAAAAAATATGATAAAAGTATTCTATCTGAAGATTCAATAAAATACTGTAATTTATTTGAAAAAATATGTATTAATTTGATAAAATATGAAGTAAATTTAGAAGAATTTGAAGAAATTAAAAAGCTTTCAAAGAAATATGAAGAGGATGAATCAAAATCAATTAATTTATTTGATTATCCAAAGCCTAAAATAATCAATATTCCAAAAGATTCTAAATGGTTTAGCTCAAATAAAGAAAAATCCAAATACGAAAAAATTAATTGGGAAGCAGGAAAAATAGAAAAAGATGAAGAAGGGGAATTTATAATGAAACAAAAAATAAGAACAAAAAAAGAAATAAATAAAACAGGTAAAAAAGATAAATCATCGCTTAAAGCTTTATTAAAAAAATCAGTAGAAAAAACAACAATTAAAACTGAAGAAGAGAAAGAAGAAAAAGAAGAAATATCGGAAGATATGGATTTAGATTCAGAGGAAGAAAATGATTTAATATATGAAAAAGAAACAGGAAAAATAGAAGAAATTTCAAAAGAGAAAATTGATAAAATGAAAATTTTCAAGGATGATAAAAGTTTAACAAAACATGTTATAAATTTAATGTTAAGAGATAAAAAAAGTGAAATAAGAATTCCAGAATTACTAGAAGATAATGAATTAAAAGATGAATACTATAATCATGTAATGTTATCAGAAGATAAAAAGAATCCAGCCCAATTATTATTGGAATTATCAAATATAATATCTTTTAAATTATTGCAAGCCTCAATTAATCAAAATACTGATTCTGATAAAATTTGTGCTATTATTGCCATAGATTGTTGTAGAACAATTGATAAATTAAGAAAATTTTATCATGCTATTCTAGTTTTCGGAATGATAAATTGTTTGAATGCTATGGAAATTCCTTATAGTGTGGTAATTTTTGCAGATTATCAATTTTTATATACAATTAAGAAATTTGAAACCGAACATAATGATGATATTTATAAAACAATTTTAGATTGTATTATGGTATCCAGATATTCCAGTAGAATATCAGATGTTTGCTATTATATTGATAAAAAAGTTATTCATCCAAAAATAAGTAATAGAAGAATATTTGTTGTTTCCAACGGATTAGACCCTAAGCTAAAATCTCCAGAACAATGGGCCCCATTTTTCGGAAATGAGAAAGATAAATATTGTTTTTATTTTATAAAGCCAGAAATGGAGGAAGAAAAAGAAGAAAAAATTACAGATATATGGAAAACATTTCAAAAAGAAACAGGAAATGAGGTAGTCATAATAAATGATACAGATGATATTATAAATGGAGAAGAAAATATTTATTCAAGATTTAGTTATGTTCTATCTGAAAAAATATTTTTAACTGATGAAGAACTAGCAAAATTATCTAAAAATTTAAATAATATTGAAGGGAAATATTATGAACCTAAATATATAGAAAAATATGATTTGGATCAAAAAAGTCTATTAAATGTTTTGGAATATTTAAAATATTCAATAGATGATCAAGATTTTTATTTAAAAAATAAACCTCATGTACCTTCTAATATTAACAAAATCAAAGAAAGAGAAATACCATTAATACACCCATTTTTAGTAAAATCAATAAACCTTTCACCTTCGATTGATGAAAAACAATTAGATAAATTATCTAAATTTGAAAATAAAGGTGTTCTTTTAGATTTAGTTGATATGATATTTCCTCCAAACAAACCTTCTATGTATGCTCCATCTGTAAAAGGAACTAGATTATATTTAGTAGGTTTAGTTAAATTTATAATAACAGGTGGTCAAGATAATAAAATTTGGCTAGAAAAGAAAGCCGGATTAAAAAGAGATTATAGAATAAGTGTTATTATAGATTCTTCAAAATCATGTTTTAATAATATTAATTCATTTCATTCCTATAAAACAATTTTTTCATTTTTGAAATGTTTATCTTTGATTGAAATTCCTTATTTTGATTTAATAATAGCAACAGATAAAGAACCAATTATTCTCTGTCTTGGAAATGATACAACAAACTCTTTAAATAACAAATCTAAAATATGGCAAGCACTTTCTTCTCAATTATATGATAATAATTATTACAGATGTAATATAAAAGATTGCTTATTACAAGTTCTAAAATTAAAAACTTTGAATTTAACAAAAAAAGCATTTACCTTTATACTAACAGACGGATTATTTAACGAAGAAGACAAAGAAAGCTTAGCTGATTTAATTTCATATATAGAAGAAAATTATATTTCAGTTTATGGTATTGGCTTGGGATTATATCCAGAAAAGCTAGAAAATATTTTTACAAAATGTTTTTGGTCTTCCAATCCTAATAATTTATTAAAAGCATTATCTGTATTTTTTGGAAATGAAATTTCTCATTCAAATAAATTTATCATTAAACCAAAGATATTAGATTTAGAAGGAAAAAAAAAAGATATAGCAGAAATAAATGAAAATTATGGAGATTTCATTACTTATCAAAAATTATCGGCTTTCCTTGAAGATAGACCATTTAGTTTGGAAAGTATGGAAGAGACAGTTAATAGAGATGAAGCAGATAAAATAGATAAAAATCCAGAAATTGATGAAAAAAATACAATGTGTCAACCTGGAGCATTTAAAGGATTAAAAGTTTTATGTTGCTGTTTTTGGAGCAAAGAAATAGCAGGGAAAGAAGAATCAGATTGGATTGATCCAAAATATTTATATACTAGATATTCACCTTCAAACCATTGCCTAAAAGATGCTTTTGATTATTATGGGATTGAATTTATAGTTAAAACAAAGTATGATGAATGTATAATGGAATTACAAAAAGGTGGAAAATATTATGCAGCTTGGATTATATGCGGTGCAGGAAATGGAAAATTACCAGGCGGAGGAAAGGCAAATCTTGCAGGACAATTTATTGAAGTACTAAATAGATTTTGGATGAATGGAGGAGCATTATTATTTTGGTGTGATAATTACCCTTTAACTTATGAAGCAAATTTATTTTTGGAAAAAGCTGAATTTCCAGATAGTACCAAATCAAATATAAGATTTGTAGGAAATCATTTAGGTCAAAATGAGATGAAAGGAGGAAATATAAGATTAATAAAATCTGGAGTTTTTAATGATAAAAGGCAATTCGAAGAAGGAAAAATTAAAAGATATTCATTGGGACATAATTTAAAAAAGATATTCGAAGGGACAACAATTTCTTTCGCAAAAATTAAAAGTCCTGATAAATCTATAGATGAGAATCGTTTAGAAGAAAAAGATTTAGAAGATCCTTCCATTGAAACCTTACTTCCTTTTGTTGCATTTTCTTATGATCATGAAGAAGGTTTATCTGTCATTTTTTATCCCTCAGGAGATGGTGATAATAGAGGAGATATTATAATTGATGGAGGATTTAGTAAATTATTTAATGAAATAGATAAAACAGGAACATATAGATATGTACTTAATTCAATAGCTTGGACAACTCAATTTTCAAGAAGAACAGTTGAAAATGGAGATTGTTGGGTTGAAACGTTTAATTTAGCAAGTTTCAAATATGATATAAACTATGATGCTACTTGGATATTTAGACCTTCTTCAATGAGTAATGAATTTGATATTGTATATTTAATAGATGCAACTGGATCAATGGGAAGTGAAATAAATGCAGCAAAAGAGCAAGTTATTAATATACTTAAAGAATTACAATCAAAATACCCTGCAATTAATTTTAATTTTGGTGCAATATTTTACAGAGATAAAATAGATTCTCCTTCAGATAAAAATGATTTCTTTCCTTTAACTGATAATATGGAAACTTTAAAAAGCCAAATTTCAACTGTTAGAGCATATGGAGGAGGTGATGGCCCTGAAGACTGGGTTGAAGGCTATAAAATAGCGACTAATAATATTTCTTGGAGAGAAGGAGCTAAATTAATTATTCATATTGCTGATGCAGGTGCTCATGGAACGGAATTTTCTTCAGGAGATAGGCATCCAGAGCAAGGAGCATTACTACCTCCTTATATTCAAAAATGTGTCAAAAAAAACATAAAAATAATAGGCTTTAAAATAGGCAGTTCTCCTAAAAATTCATTTGATAAAATCAAGGAAATTTATGATAACTATAAATCAACTCTTAAAGATGAAGGCCAATTGTTTGACATCTATGAATTTAAAAGAGGATCTACAGAAGAAGTTTCAAAGCACTTTAAAGATCTTGTTATTAAAGCAGCTGTTGTTGCTGCACCTAAATAAAAATAATTTAAAATAGTTTTCATAATAAAAATATATTCTAATAAAATTAAATAATTATTTAAGTAATTAATATATAAAATTATAAAAAATTATCCAACCACCCATGGGGATTGGGGATTGGGGATTGGGGATTGGGGATTGGGGATTGGGGATTGGGGATTGGGGATTGGGGATTGGGGATTGGGGATTGGG
>Ga0310694_10002658_pt1 | contig 18066 bp, 11 predicted proteins | sample 174DNAGHGhighgp2_FD_203884 | JGI IMG/M metagenome (GOLD analysis project Ga0310694, IMG submission 203884) | Sheep rumen microbial communities from Palmerston North, Manawatu-Wanganui, New Zealand - 1742 DNA GHGhigh gp2 (v2) (version 2) | ecosystem: Host-associated > Mammals > Digestive system... | reverse complement strand
TCCGATGGCGGAACCAATCAAGATCAAGCAGATAAAGAATAGAACTGTTGGCTTTTTCATGATAAAATAACTAATCGATCATCAATTATCAATCATCAATCATCAATCATCACTCCCGTCACCGTATAGGTCTTTCCGTCGCGGAGGATGTACAATTGTCCATCGCGCATAATCTTATGAATGCCGGTGCTGCTTTCGATGTTCTTCAATCCTTGTGGATCAGGTTTCGACTCTTCCGATACCACGATGGTAATCGGGATTATCTCGTCAATAGCGTAGTCGGTTTTCGATCCGGATTTCAGACTGGTGAAATGCAGTTGGCATGTGAATGTGCCGGGCATGAACGCATATACATAGAGGTATAATTCTCCGTCTGTGATATCTTCCGTACCCAAATCAACCCTGTTGTTTTCATATACTTCCACATAGTCATTGTCTGCTACGCGCCAGATCTGCATGTATTCACTGCCGTTGGACGCATAGGTGAACCATGGCTTCGTCACGTCGCGCTCCCATTTGAGGTACAGCGGCTTGGCCAGGTTCTTGGCGGTGAAGGTAAAGGTGGCCTCGTCACCGCCGATCTCGTAATTCGGATTAAGGTAGATATGGTCTGCAGAAACGGTCAATTCCGCCTCTTCTTCTTCGCCTCCGCCTCCGCCTTTGGCTACGGCCTCGGCAAGCAGTTTGATCTTAATCGGCTCCAGACCTTGGCAACTCAGTACCAACTCGCCTTCATACTTGCCGGCTTGCTCTACTGCCCAGGAAACAAGGAACTGTTCGCTGGTCTTATTGGCAGAGATAGTGGTGGTATAGCATGTGAACGCACCGTTGGCGTCGTTCGTCAGCTCTACGTCTATATTCGCCGGCAGGTCGTTCATCGTTAGTTTGACATATTTGGCTTCCGACCAGTAGTTGGTATAGCCTTCTACCGGCTCTTGTTTGCCCCAGTCGATCGTGGTGCTCTCCACCTGTATCCACGGATCTTTTACCGGTGCCACCCATTCCGGAGCCTTGTCCGAATAGAGCACGATCTTGGCCAAGTTGCTTCCGTCGCCTACGCCGCCATAGGCGCTGAACATATCGTTCGTGCCCTGCCAGTTGTTGAAGATACCGTACGAGGTATAATAGGCGTTGGTAAGGGTAACGGAGGCATCATCTTCATCGAATGCACCGAGTGTCCATTGTGCTTTGCTGTCCTTGGTGGAACTGCTGATGAGTTTCTTCTCTCCGTTGCAAATCAGATACAGGCCATCGTGGTCAACAAACACATATTTGCCGTTCTCGATATGTACGGTATAGGCCACTTGCTTCGGAGCGGTTACGCTGTGTCGTTCGTCTCCGTAGGTAGCGGCTGTTCCCTTGATGTTATTGCCTGAAACGTACTGCCCCATCACGTAGTTCTCGCCGCTCTTGACGGTGCCGATGAATACGATCGCGCCTTCCGGCAGGTACTCTGCGCTCTGTACGACATTATAGGTAGCATTGCCTTCGGCTGCCTTTGGCAGAACGGTTACTACGCAGGTGTCGCTTACGTTCTCTACCGCCGTTGCTTTCACCCAGATCTTCACTGTTCCTTCTGCTTTCGCGGTTACTACGCCGTCAACTACAGTGGCGATGGAAGCATCGGTTGTTCCCCAGGCGATGCTCTTGTCCACGGCATCGTCCGGCTTCACGGTCGCACTCAATGTCTCGTTCTCGTCAATGCGGAGCGTGAGGCTTTTTTTGTTGAGTGATACGGAAGTTACCACTACTTCGGGAATGGAACTCTCGTCTAACTTGTATAGCTCAATATCCACAGCCGTACTGTTGGCGGCATACACGTTGAATCGCGGCGAACCGGCATTGTAGCGGAAATACACCTGGTTGTTGTTCTTTCCGGGCGTCTGACTCACTATCTTTGCGATGCCGTTGCTCTCAATGTTAATCGCATATTCGGTCTCGTAGCGGTACTTGGTATCCAGGTCATTGGAGCCGGAAGCGTGTCCTACGGCATGAGTTCCGATAAACAGTTTCCAGAAACTGCCGCTTTTCTTGAGGCTGATGACGGTCGGATTGTCCAATGTTGCCTTTCCGTCCGCAAACGTTGCATCTACAGCGGTAAGGAACTTCTTCGTGTCGGAGAACCCGCCACTCACTTTGCTCACTACATCCGAGTGATAACCCATTACCACTTTGTCGCCGTCTTGGAGTGTGGAAGCGTCTGTCACTTTGACAAATGTTTCCGCTTGCATCGTCAGCGCTCCGATTGCGCATGCAAGCATAAAAAGTACTTTTTTCTTCATGATATTATGGAATAAATTATTGATTACTTGTTTAAAGCATAGCTGCAACACGGGGTATTCGGGAAAGCCAAGACATAATTTTGACATCCTGCCGTGCTGTCTGCATATTGTATTTTGTCTGTATATTCATCAATGCATCAGCCGGAATGTCCAATGCTGCTTCAAACATAAGGGCATTGGTAGGCGATAGTGAACGTTTGCCATTCAGCAGTTCGTTCAAAACGGTGTATGACATATCCACCTGTCGCGCAAATTCTCGTTGCGATATATTGCGTGCTTCCATCTCGTCTTTAATGATTTCTCCCGGATGTACGGGGTAGAAAGAATAACCTAACGTTGCCATAATTATGCTTTGTAATGGTTGGTGATATCTTCTAATTTACAGATTGTAATGAGTGTGTCTCCTTGCTTTGCTTCCATTTGGAATATTAAGCGGTAATGATAGTCAATACGAACAAAATACCGCGGCAAAGATACTACTTTTTTTTTACATTCGCAAATTTTGTGAATATTTTTTTATTTTTTTTTGATATGTGCAAATATTTTTCTATTTTATGAAAATTATTTTATGGAAAAACCAAAAAACAGGGCACTCTCATGCCCTGTCTTCTAATTTCTTTTTCATTTGCATCCTTGTCGCATTTTTGCGACAACCTACGCGCGTTTTCTTTTAAGGAACACGCGCCCGTATACGCGCGAAGCGCCTAAATGCCGCAGGCTATACCGGGGCCCCGACGGGCGCTAACGTAGTGCACCCGGTGGGGAGAGCGGAGGCAATGGTCGCCCTTACCAATTAGCGGAGTGGTTTGGTCCTTGCGAGCCATTTGCCGATCGCGAACGCGAGCGCGCATAGCGCGAGCGGAAGCGCCGCATCACCTATCGGGTCCTCCATAGGTCCGTGAGGATCAGGCGGCGGAGTATCTCCTTCATCCTCTTCACTCGCGCCTTTTCGTATATTCCCAGGTCTTCCTGTGCTAAACGTGGTGGTGGTTCCTGTTACAGCAGCCTGCGGTAACGTCGAACCGGATGACATAAAATCCGAACTGGTGGAACTAATCGTAGCCTCCGGCATCTGTGCATTTACTTGCACGCCATATGTCACTCGTTCATTTTTCGGGTTGTACGTCGTGCCGTATTTGGGCGTCTGAGCACTTACGCTCAGAACGCTCAATACTGCCATCACCATCAATAAATATCTCAATGCTTTCATAATCTCTCAATTTTTAAATTTTAAATCTTAAATCTTAAATTATAAATATGAAATATTTATTTCACTTTCTTACCCGTCGCGTCATAAATCACGCCGCCACGTAAGATGTACATCTTATCCTGATAGATGAACTTCTGCGGTTTCTCGCTATCCAAATCAAGACTCTCAACTCCTGTCAGTATACCCGGATTATCTTCTTTGAGCTTGATGGAGATCGTGAAGCGCTCGTTGTTCGTCTCAGCCTGATTAACCGTAAACTCATACGAGCCGTCCATCAGATCAACCGTCACTTCCGGATTCATCGCATGGTCGGTAACGAACATATGTTCAATCTTATCCGAAACGTACGTCTCGCTTAGACTTAGCATGTACTCGCCGCCCTTCGGCACTTGATAACCGATAGCCATCGAACCTTCCGCAATCTCCGGGCTGATAGCAATCCAACTCAGGTCTCCATGACTATGAACGCCATAGATATTGAAGTTACTGCTGTTCGGCGTCTTCGGATAATCGGCGTTGTACTCGTACTCAGCCGTCTTACCGTCTTTAATCCAGAAATTCACTTCATCATGCTTGCTCTCATCGCTCATCACGATTCCGGTCTCAACGTCAACCGACTCGGTAGCAGCATAGAGTGCTGGCATGAGCGATGCGCGATTGGCGGCTGCAAATGCCACACTTGTATTCGCACCTGCTATCTGCACGAAGAATGTACGTCCAGTCTTCATCGGATTTTCTGCCGTAAACCATGACATCGTCTTCGCCTCATAATTATCGAAGTGGTGATCAGGTATAGTAACATAACGCAAACCACCTGCAGCTGGATCAGTTTCATCCCATTCCCATTTACCATCCCATGGATGGGTGTCTGTATGAACTAATTGCCCCACTTGGATACTTGTACTATTCAATCCTGTTAGGTTCACCATGTATGGGTTACCAATAAGGTTCCATCCTTGGTCGTTGTCCTTACCGCTGTTTCCGCTTACACCACTATACGAGCCAAGTCCGGTGACAGTCTTATCCCCTGCCTCTTCAGTCTTAGCCGTTTCAGCAGCCTTGCTCATTGCAATTCGTTGGATACCCCATGCTTGGCGATCTTTCACTCCACTGGCGGTGACCTTCTTCGGCGCGCCCCAGAAGATGTATCCGTGACCTGCACTAACTGTTGTAGGTGTAGGTTCGCCGCTTGATTCTATATCCACCCATGCATTATAGTTACCTGTCGCACGAGTTGCTCCATCATAGCGCTTGATAACCCAACTACCGGTGTTATTAGCTGCCACAGCCGAACCGTAATATTCAGTCGGATACTTTATCGTACTGGTTAAAGCATCAAACGGCAGAACATAATGGTACCAACGGGAGTAGTCAGTTACATACTCGTAATAGAACTTACCGCTACTATTGGTCAGTGTTCCGCCTAAGTTCAGTTGCGGATAAACATAGTCATATGCTCCGGCTACAACACCTCCGGCACGGAGAATCAGACTACCTGTCACACCTAGTTTCGTTCCGGAAGCAATATCCAGTTTACCGCCGCCATATACGGTGATATTGGTAAACTTGTAACTCGAGGCATCCGTTCCGGTTCCCGTAGTCGTCAGTTTACTGTTCTTCAGAATCACTACATCATTGGATTCCGCCAAGTCTTTCTGCGACTCATAAGCACTGGTTAATACTTCGCCATTGATGATGGCTGGGATGGCCACATAATTACGTCCGATTTCCGTACCTCCGGCATTCTTGAATACAATCTGCAGAGGCTCGAACGCAGCATTTGTCAGTCCCGATGCCGCCAGCTCATAAACACCATGGTCCACTTTGACGGAAGACAATGTCTGATTACTGCCTTCATCATTGCCGCCAACCTGTACAGATGCTTGGGCTGCATTGCCCAGATACATTACCACTACGCTATTCGCCTTCCATTCCACAACTTGGAACTCTGCCGGCTCATAATATGCCGTAATCGGCAACAGATAGAGTACATCACTTACTACATTCGTTGCATGCGTACCAAAAGTACCTGCAGTATTAATGCTGATGTTCTTATTAACATTTGCATTATTAATCGTGTACTCACGCAAATTGCTTGTTGTTAATCCCCACTCATAAGCATATGAGTTATCTCCGGTAACACCGGTCACTTGCGCTTCTGTTCCGATATTTGGTGCAGAATGAGCTTTTAGGGCATAGTTCCAATATACTAATGGATCTTCTGTCTTTATGGCATTCGGCTCATAGAAATAAACCTTGTCTTTCGGACGATCGCTACTATTCACTACATCGCTCAGTCGCCATTCTGTATTATGCGGAACCAACGAAGCGGCCGTCGGTGCATTCGGATCATTCACCTCAATAGGCACTGCCTTCGGCGTACCACTACTATGGCAGTCGTCTGGCAAAGCATACCATTGTTCACCGGACTTAACTGCAATCACAAAGTTAGCCGGCATGTTACGTCCGCTGATAGCACTGAAGGTCTGGGTGACACTTTCTGCAGCCTGACTCGCTGTCAACACACTCGTAACAATACTGCCATCGCCATCGGTCGTCGGCTGGTAGTAGATATCAATGTCACCGCTATAAGCTCCGTTGGCTTCGCAGTTAACAAACGCGGGGTTAGTAGCAAATCCATTGGTTGCACTAAAGTTGATGCGACGTGTGCCTGTAAAATTATGCGCTTCGATATGTATCTTACTTGAAGCATATACTCGCTCGTCTTTGGTCGAAGTAATCTTAACCGGACTACCGGTAATCGTGATATACGGAATATTCTCCGGTGTCGAAGTATATTCGGTATAGATACACTCACCTATCTCCATATCACGATAACCGGGTTGGCTTGGATTATTAACAAAACCACTAATGATAGTATTTGAGAAGAAATTGGTGCCCGAAAGTGCCATACAACGTTTTGAACTACCGTGAATCTTTATTCGCCATGTGCCCTTTCCTGATGTACTCGGCTCAATATCCCACCATGCATTTGCATCGTTCTTGAATTGAGTATCTTCATCACCCTTAACACCTAATGTATAAGTACCATGGGTAATTTTGTACTGTCCGGCGTGCTCACCTGTTCCCGGAGTAATCGTATAATCTCCTGTCGAAGCACAACTCGTTACCGGACTCAATGTGGTTTGAGTTCCTCCCCAAACAGGCATATATTTTTTCGTTGTTCCATCGGCCATGATAGCGAACAACTTATACGTACCGCCATTAACAGGATCAAACTGCTTGTCGTTAACCGTCTTGCTATATACCGCATAGAACGTTGTTGTTCCGGCAGGAGCTGCGCTGTAGGTTGTAGTGTTCAGTGTTACCGTATAGAAATTTGACATTCCTTCGGGCGAATAGTCTTGGCTTGGTAACTCTGACCCCTTCATCCAACCTACAAACTCCCATTCTCCGGGGAATGTTGCCGTAGGCAGATATACGTTGGTACCTACCGTCAAATCTACATAATTGCTTGCATCATATGTGTCCGGATAGTTCAACGTACCACCATTGGTCACAAATGCCAGAGTAGCGGTCGTCTCGCAAGATGGATTTGTTGCATAGGTATAACTTGTAGCTTCTACTAAAGTCGGGTTAGTGCCTCCTGTAGTGTAGTATGCCCTATCATAGTCATCAATAACACTTCCTGTACCGGTAAATTGCAAGTAGCGTCCGCTTGTAGCAGGTGTAATAACGGTTGTTCCACTTGCACCAGCTACAAAAGAAGTCTTGTAATTATTATTGTTAGGCATCGTGGATGTGGTAGTTACTGTGGTACTACTACCAGCCCAATATACATATACTTTGGCATCATTATCCATATAATACAGATAGCCGTTATCCAATCCGAATTCCAAACCGGTGGTTGTCTCTTCAACTACAAATCGGTCATAGTTTGCATGCTTGCGTGTTATGCAATATGTTTTACTATCGACTTCAAATGTAAAGTAATATTGGTCACCTCCTCCTTCTCCTGCCAAACGATATACGGCATATAGTGTACGCGCAGCGCCTGAATATTTCGTACCCGGCATGAATAATGTCGGTTTGGTTGTGGTGGAAACTACACTGCTCTCGCTCCAACCATAGAACGAGTAACCGCAAGGAATAGTTCCTATTTGCGCTGCCGTCGGTTCCGGCAGCATAAAGCCGCCGTCTTCTTCTACCACTGCAGGCACACCCGTTCCGCCGGTTGCGTTACCGAGATTGAATGATACTGCGGATGCCCACATCGCATATACGTTCAGCGTTACCCAATTCTCACCATCCAAATCTCCCGATACAGGCAAACTGCTATAACTATGATCAATGTCATAGGTTGTACCTAATCCGTCAGCACGTGTGTTCCATCCTACCAAAGTATAACCCGTGCGTGTCGCATTTGTACAGAACGAGTAGGCCGATGCCAATTGCGGATATTTATTGTCGCCGCTAACTACTTTATATGTTCTGTTACTATTCGAACAAGTCATCTCTCCTCCATTCGCGTTATATGTAATATGTACACCAACCGGCTTCACGCAACTTGGATTAGTGCAATACTTGCTTCCGCCTTTCTTGAACAGGAATGCATCAGTTTGGCCTCCGGTGTAACATGCAAAGCGTGGACTTCCACTATTATATTCTAATTTTCTACCTGATACATTTACACTTTCTATTTGTCCATTAGCATCTAGTTTCCAGAGGTCTCTATTATCAGAAACGGAAGTGTTAAACTTCATATCATTACTACTTCCAGAATAACCCAAATAATAAGTTCCATCATTCATGTGGAAATTAGAACTGCTCATGGTAATAGTAACTTCTTGTGCTGAACCTTTGGATGAAATTACTCCTTCCGAAATAGTTACACTAGTATAGGCACCTCTATCATTGGTATCATCTCTTCCTGCATAGGCAGTCCCTCCATCCGTTGCAATTAGATACGTACCGGCAGTAACACCCGAAGTAATTTTCGTATAACCGGCAGCACTTGGATCTTCATAACTATACAAAGCGCGAAGTGTCACATCGCCCGATACGGTGTATGAACTACCGCCCGCATAGACTGTTGCAGGCTTGTCATCGCTCTCGGCATATTCTGAATTAGAAGCAATCCAGCCTTCAAAAGTATCATAGAATCCACAACTTACGCTTGTCACGGTCGGCAGAGTGATTGTGTTGGCGTTGGACGGAACAAGCACTTCCGTACTGCCGCCGCTAAAGACACCCTTGTCGTGGTGAACGAACGTTACAGTATAAACCTGCACATAGTTTGCAGTGATGGTCACATCGCTTGCCGGCATCGTGAAACTCGTACTGGTAGCACTCGCATCAGCAAACGTCACACTCGGACTACTTGTCCACCCTGTGAAACGATAGCCCGAAGGAACATCAGTAGAGATATTTATTGTATTTCCATAATGTGCTGTTGTTGTGCCTCCGGATAATGTGGCACCGGCAGCCGGATCCTGTGCCATAGTTACCGTGTAGTTGGTCTCTGACCAATGTGCCCAGAGAGTGGTAGTACCGCTAACGGTGTAGATGTCTCCTGCATCTCCTTTCTTTACGCCACCGCTGGATGCTGACCACCAACCTTGGAAGGTGTATCCGGCGCGGGTGTCCGGTGTCGGCAAGGCTACTGTGTTACCCGCACAAGAAGTGGTAAAGGATGCAGGACTTCCGCTACCGCCGTTGTAATTAAAGGTAACAGTCTTTGCGCCACTGAACGGCTGTGCTTCAATAACATCAGACGATGTCTCGCAACTTGCACCTACAGATACAATCTTATAGGAATAAGTGTAACACTCTGTCAGTCCGCTTACAGAAGTTGTCGTAGTACCTACTGCAATATTGCTACCTATCTTCGCATCCGTAGAAGCATTACGCAACTCTAAGTGGTCAATGCCTGTCGTCGAACTCGGCGCCGTCCATGTGAGAGTTACACTATTTGCCGTAGAACTCGATACTGCCAAACCCGTCACCGGCTTCAACGAACAACATAAAGTAATATAGTTGTCGTAGGAAATGCCACCGGTCAGTTTTGCCAAATACAGATCACCATTGTTGCTAGCGCTATACGTATTAAAAGTATTATTGCTATATGTGCGTAAATTAGCATAATTACCACTATAGTTCTTATTATATCGCCAGTTGCTTCCAGCATATGTCCAATAATTAGTTGGCGCAGGGTCAGTGCCTGTCTTATTAAAGTGTCCGGATGTAGCCGCGTCGGCATACAAATATTTACTATTGGCTATACTATACATGCTGTAACCAACAATGTCATCTCCGCTTTTAACTTCCGCAAAGATGATAGTATCAGCACCGGTAGGTGCAGAGGTGGCTTCACCGGCGCTCCAATCGAAGGCGTTTGCTGTTACACCGCCTTTTCCTGAAGAAATAGTTCCATTGAATGCATGTCCATCTGGGGTAACTAACATGTACTTACCTGCCGAGAAATCTCCAAGAGACATACCTGTTGTTACATGTATCTGTACCCATTTGGTTCCTCCGCCTTCTTCATCTGCAAACACAGCCCGGTAAGTTGCGTCCTCATTAACGGCGCCACCGGCAGAAATAAGTTCCGGTGCATCGCTGGTTTCTGATGTTATCTCGCTGTGTGCCGTCCAACCAATAAATACCTTCTCCGAACAGCTACTCGGCGCGGTCGGATCAGTTCCCGGGAGTACCAATGCCGCACCATGATCATATGTCACAGGGCTTATATGATTACTTCCGTTACTCAACCATGTCACCGTGTGCGTTTGAACAGCCGTAATGGTAATTGTCACATTGCTCGTGATAGTTCCGGTTAATACCAATGCACCGGTTGCTGAATCCCATGTATAAGTCGTTCCGGTCACGGTAATCGTAGTCGGCAAACGATAACCAGCATCAGCACTGATCGTATAGCTCAAACCTGCTGCCGAACCGGTATATTCATACGATGTCGGAATAGCAGGACTACTGGTGACATTGTTAAGTGTAGAAGTAATTGTATAAGATTTTTTGGTCCATTTCGCATATAGCGTCGTAGTCTCGTTCACTTCATCCGAAGCAAAGTTCCACTCATTGGTGCATGCCGGCTCTTTGAACCAACCGCCAAAATCCCAACCGGTAACACTTGGCGCAGGACTCGGAGCACTAATCTTGCTTCCTGCTGTCACATTCGTCAAATCCGAAATAGTACTTCCATGACCTTGTAAGTCAAAATGTACCGTTCCTTTCACAAACGTCTTGCTCATTGTCAACGAATGGTCTTTGATATCCAGCGTCGCCGTGATGTTATATGTCGAGCCAACATGCATTCCTGTACAAGAAGCATTGTGGTTCCAATCATCATTAGCTACCTTATTACCAATCCATCCGTTGTAATTGGTGCTAATCTTGAATTCTTGCGACTCGCCTGCCGCATCCGCCGGCGCGTAATTATTGTAGGTGGCAGTCCAAACACCGTTGTTCTGATCGCTGAACGTTCCTAACGAACTTGCCCAACTATTCGGATCACCATACAACGATAATGTCACGCCAGTAGCATTCCAACGTACATAATCATCACTCGCGTCGTAGGTGTCGCTTGATCCTGTCGAACGAATCGTATTGCTTCCGTTAGCATCCGCATAAGAACAACCACCGTTCTTGTTCTTCCAATCCGAGCAGTTACTCTCAAAACGTTGAATGTCCAAATACGGCAGATTACCCGATGACGGAACAATTGCCGCAAAGAGTTTCTTGCCATCATCTCCTCCGCCGGATGCATCAAACAGCCAATAGGTCGGTTGTGCCGTTTCGCTTCCGCCCGCAGTGTGGAACCATGCTTTTACGCATTTGCCGTTATCCCACGCGCTCGTGCTATGTGCCTGAATAAAGATAGTCTTGTTGTTCGGGAAGTTCGATGCCGCGTTAATAGTCACCGTTGCTGTCGCGGTATTACCGTTATAGTTGGCCGTAGCAGCTACTGTCGCGGTTACGGTTACAGAACCCACAGCCACACCGGTTACCACACCCGTGCTGGTATTGATAGTCGCGCAGCCTGAAGGCGTAGCGGAAGTGATAGCATAGGTTACTCCTCCGCTTCCGGAGTTACCTCCCACTGACGGCGCAGCCGTGCTCTCTCCGACTGCCACACTATTAGGCGTATAGGTCAATGTCGGCGAGATACTTGCCTTGTTCACCGTCAAAGTATAAGAAGCCTCATCGGCACAATAATCAACATCCGATACGGTCTGTTTAACCGATGAAGCTGTAACCGTTGCCGAACCAGCACCGTTAATAGTCACTTGACCTGTAGAAGTATTGATCGACACACAGCCTGCCGGAGAAACGGAACTTAGTGCATAAGTTACCGCCACACCATGATCATTAGTCAATGTCTTTGTAAATGCCGCATCTCCATAAGTCTTCGTCTCTGTCGCTGGTGAATAAGCCAACTCTGCTTCTTCACATGCTTCTACTTGCTTGAAGAGTTGGACTGCTTGCTGTCCTGTTGTATTGTATATGGCGAAACGATAGGATCCACTATTGTTATTCCAGCGTATGGCATAATTGCTGTTTCGCTCGGACACAATAGAGTTAACACCTAATGTCCATTCGTTCTGATGTGCTGTGAACGACCCATCCCAACGCAATTTGGATCCAGTAGCGTTAGCTGAGTTGCCCAAATAATAAGTAGTCCCGCTTTCAATATGACTTATTGAGTAGCCGTTAGTGGTCTCTGCAACCGTATAAGCTAATGCGTCAGTAGTGGCATTAGAAGCAATCTTTTTGTTATTATAATAACTGGAGATATTCGTATATGTTGCATAGGTATCCGCGTTTACGTTACCGTAGTGCGTATTTAACGCATTCGTATTATTATAAACAATCAAATACTTACCTGGACCAATATCTTCAGCATCCTCGACCAGCACATAATCACCACCTGCGGCAACCCATTGGGCAGTCAGCGTAACAGCTTTCGCGGGCATCGTATAGGTCACTCCACCGTTGTAATCGGTACCGTCTTGATCTCTCCACTTACTAAACACTTTCTTGGAGGGAGGTGTTATGCCCGTAGTTCCGTCATGCAGCGTAAATGTTGCTCCTGACGCTTTGGCACTCTCTGTCGGCGTTGTTCCTGTTCCACCGTTAAGATTATAGGTAACGGTGTATGCCGTTGCCCATTGGGCATACAATGTGGTATTGCCGGAAATGGAAAAAGTAGCCCCCGGTGCATAATCCGTTCCTGAATCATCCGCTTTGGTATCCCAATGTGAGAATACTTTACCGGAAGGAGCCGTGAAACCATTGGCTAATACAGTTACTGTCGCCTCGGATGCATATGGGCTATTACTATCTGTCATTGTTCCTGACGCGCCAGCATTGTTCTTGTCGTATGTAACTGTATAAGTTGTTCCGCCTGCTTCTTTGTAAAACTTAATACCATTAATCTGAAGAGGACCATTGCTACTGGCTTTCGCACAAACGGCCTCTATTTTGTAGTAGTAATTATTTGCTTGATTAGCGGCAGCAATCGTGACATCTTTCCAACCGGTAGCTTTAGTAAAAGTACCACGCTCCGTCCACGATGATTTATTTGTAGAGGTATAAAGTTTAATGCTCGTAACGGAAGCTGTAGTTATAGCTCCGATATTAATACTTACTTTCGTTATTTTTTGATCAATAATAGCATTTGTTATGAATGTTCCTGTAAGCGCACTACTTTTGGAGCCTATCTTTACATATTCCCAACCATTGTTATTGTTATTCGCATTAGTAATATTCACTCTAAATGAGTTGGTTGTGTTGTACCAACTATTAGAGTATGAACCTACATTGCCTGAATTGTTGGTAGAATTAAAGATAGTTTCTTTATAAACTTCTTCAGCTCCCCACACATTTCCGCTGCCGATGGTCAGCATACATAGGCAAATCAGACTAACGAGAGAGAATCGAGAGACTATCGACTCGATAGCATGTCGACCCTTTCTGCAAGTTACCTCAGGGCTCATCCCTGATCGATTAAGTAAAAATAGATTTTTCATATTATTTTGATTTTTTATATATTATTCTTCTACTAATGAATCACCTTCATCAAACGAGATATCTTCGCTATCATCGGTGTCTAAAAAGAGATCTTCTGAATTCAACTCTTCTTTTTGTTCCTCCGACAAAAAGACAAATTTTTTATCTTTCGGGGTTTCTATGCGACTTTCTGTTTGTACTCTACCCACAATACCGATATAATAATCATCTTCTGTCTTTGTCCAATAAATCTTTACTTCACGTTTATCTGTAAGTTTATTTTCTTTAGAGTATGCCGAAGCCTTTTCCTCACATTTATTCTTTAAGTCTTCATTATCGGTGAGCATAATGGCATATCCCTTAGGACAGTCGTCGTAGTTAACTAAAAACTTTCGAATCCTATCTACATCGTCTATATAATCCTGATCGTAATTAGTAATATCTTGGCCCTTATGCCTCAGTTTCAACTCAATAGGAATGAGTGCATTATCTAACTGCAGCAAAAAGTCCACTTTCCAAAATGTGACATCTGATTTAGATATGCATTTTGTTGAAGGATGTGTAAGGACTTCTGTCTTTATCTCATTTGAGATAACTAACGGAGTATTGTTAATGTTTTCTTGCACAATATCAAAGAATTGCTTTTGAAAGTTTGGTTCTGTTTCCATCGCCTTTGGATCACAAGCCTCTACTGCAGCACGCAAAAACACTCCCATTTTATCAAGCTGCTCCATAATGTCTGTACTGATGATTCTACTTGCCATAATTGTATTTGGGTTTTGATATTTTATTTGATACATTTATAGTGTCTTATGCTAGACTCGTCAATTGAGTTTTCCATAATCTTCCGAAACGTATTAAGAGTTCTCTCATCTCACTATTGGGATAGTATGAGTGAATATTGGAATCTCTTTTATAATGGGATGTAATTGTAATATGATCTTTTTTAACATTCAAAAGCAAATTATATGTTTTATCCAAGTTATTCTCCTTGCAAACTATAACTCCGCTCCCGAGACCTGTTTTTTGTTCGAAGTTCCAGTTAACAATTTTCTTCCCATGTGGGTCCACTCCGTTTTTTATGCAGTTAAGGATTGCATCATGAAGATTTTGTGGCGTTTCAGAGTACAAACTGATATAATTATCTTCCAAGTCCATTAATGCCCCATATTCCCTAGTAAAATATGTTTTAACCTCAATAAGCACCCTTTTAATAAAATCTCTATTTTCACCATTATACTTTGAAAGTATATACGCTTCACAATACCATACATTATCCAATTGTATGCGTTTGTGATTTTTATTTTGTGACCATAGGCCAACCCAATGACCTATGCCCGTTTTTTATGTTGACATAATGAAATAACTAAATATTGAAATGACAAACTTGGCAAAGTTGACAAACTTTACTTGGTCCTTTTCCCTGTCCAGCTTGTTCCTTTTTTCTCAGCTTGTTCCTTTTTTTAACTACTTTTTTAGTTTATTTCAGTATGTCAAAGATCTTTCAACCATTGTTTTCAGTGCCTGGTTGTAGCACTATCTTTGAGTGTGTTTCGAATTGTATTTCGTTATTTAAATTATGTACGCACACACGCCTTTGCGCCCATGCGTGTGGAATGGTGTACATGCACAGAAAACGGCAACTCCGTTTAATAGTGGAATTACCGTTTGTAAGTATTATACGGTGTTGATTAATAAATCACCATGTTTTGAGGTATGATACGCAGAATATTAACTATATCTCCCTCAATACTATAAAGAATCGCCATTCTTTTGAAATTCAATCTCCTCATGTCACATCCATATTGGTATGACAATTCAGGAACAATAGGAAAATAATCGGCCCCATTTGCCAACCACTGCATCTTCGTGTTCAACTCCTCAACATATCGCTTGGCTGTTATGGGCGCTTGATACGAGAACTCGATGGCATCGCGGAGCTCATGAAGATCATTCTCTGCCTCTTCTGTGACAAAAATCTCAAACCGCGCCATTAGTGAGCCTCTCTAATGTCATTCAACCCGTAATGATGCCCCAAATCTTGGCACAAATCTTCGTAAACTTCCGTCCAAGGACGCTTCGGTTTATTTCGCCAATCCGGATCGATTAAGGTTTGTCCAACCAATTGCTCGTCCAATGCGAACATGCTTTCCTTTTTAACTGCTTCCATATATCGTTACTTTGTGTGTCGTTTACCTTTGGCGCTGCAAAGGTACAACAAAAATTTGGAATATACAAGACTTTTGCTGGAAAAATCAAATTTATTTGAATTTTTTACGCAGAAAGGCTTGTCATTCGCACAAACGTGCGACTGTACCTTCGGAGGATTCCTTATTCATAAGGGCGTGCCGAAGTACATTAAAATTTCGATATACGCAAGCATTTGGAGAAAAATCTTCTGATTTCTCTTCTTTTTACGGTAAATCCACTATGTCAAAGATCAATTATCCAAAGTTTTAAGTGTTAGGATTGAACACTACATTTTCATTGTATACTGTATTTTATATTATTTACTATTTATAATGTACGCGTATACACGTATAAATATTGAGTTTATCTATTGTTGCGTTGTGTTATCATTTTTTGTATCATTGCTCTGACTGGCATCTGGAGCAAAATCTCCGTAGTAAACATTTGTAATCAAACATATTTGAAATGCTGTCAATTTGCCTATTAGTGCAGATAAATTACCCTTTGGTGAGGCATTTAAATAGGCGAAGCACTCATTTAATAAATAATCTATTCCTTCTCTAACAGTCTTACTAAAAGCCGACACATTACTCATTCCCCATAATACACCGGCCATATTTATAACGTCGATATGGGCGGCTTTCAGATTACTACTGCTGCGCATTATTCCTTCTAATGCGGCTCTGTAGGTATCAAAAAATTGTTTCCTATATAGTCTTTGATAGATTGCGTAAAAAATGATTGCATTTAATAACGTAAAGCACATTGTACCCAAGCCCCAAAAGAACGCGCCAAAATTACCCCAATCGGCATTCTCATCGGAGAGTTCAGTGCCCACGGCAGGTCTGTATGCCGCCACTAACACAACTATCCCAATCACAAACATCAATCCGATCAGATAGAAAATCAAGTAACGTTCAAAATGCTGTTTCATAATATGTTTTGTATATTTATATTATATTCTTATCCTCAATTCTTCGGAACGATTATTGTTCCAATACTCCTTATTTATCTACACACGCGTGTGCGTGTGGTATATTTTGTGAGCAGATGGCGTTTCACCGCGCTCTACCCTGACGATTTTTATAGTGTTTCGCCTTGCACTATATGGCGGGGCAGGCTGTATTTCAAACCACGTTGTCAACTACGCTACGACTTCCTACGAAACTATAATCACGAGAGATACCCCGTACAACGTCCTCTTCGCTTTCACACAGACCATCTGTCCCCTTCATCACCCATGTTATTCCACAATTTTCAATACTCCTCATTATCACTAGTCCATTATTGTAGATGTTGAACAATGCTATTGCAATTAGAATAAATTCTTTCATATACAATCCTCCTTTTTTAAAGATGTTAAACATTTTACTTTTCAGAGGGTGCACTCTCGCCATCACAATTTCGCTTTTGGTAGTAAGCTTGCAGCTGTTCCTTAAAATCAATGTTCGTCCTATTACTTATTTTAAGTGTCTAATAGCGGCACTATATTGTTATGATAAATTTATAGAAGCCAATTTTTATTTGCAGATTTTACCTCAAATAAAGTATCTATTTTGGTTCTAACTACACTATTTATATCTGTTTTAAGATTTAGCACATAGACATCTCTCATTTTTGTCGTTGCTTGATTTACTAATTTATGTAATTTTCGAGACACCTCTGGAATAAACTCGGGATCCAAAAGAATTTCTTCCCCCCCGAATTGGTTAAGGTCAAAAATTTTTTGTGAGTCTGGAATTGTAATTGTTCCTGCAGTATGTACGATAGAATGGCGCATTTGCCATAATATCGAAAGATCTTTTTTATTTTCATCGCTATATATTACTGGCTTATGGTTAGCTGCGTCTAATAAGTTGAACGCTTCAAAGTAGGCCACCACTCGAGACGTCGTTTGCCACCCCTTAAGACTATAAGCCAACATGAGTCCAACTCCAATAGGATTGTCCCGATATGCAGAAATCTTTGTTAACTCAAGATTTATATCCGCTTCGTCATCATCTATATGTTTAAGAATCTTAACAAAAGTTTGGATTTTAAAATCTTTTAGGTATATAGAATACTCGAACATTTGTGCAAATAAGTACTTTTGATATGTTTCAAAGTTGCCCATTATAGCAGATAATAGTCCTGCATTGATAATATGAATACTATCTAATGCATTTTTCATATACTCTCCATTTTTCTTCTTTGAAAATTTGTTTTTGCACATAATAGCAGCATCTTTAGCATCAATAGCAAATTTGAGAAATGCTGTTGCAGGATGTTCTTCATAATCCTTCAGACGCACAGAGGGATTAGACGACGAAGAAATATAATTGTAAAACTCTTTTTTTGTTGCCATGATTGTTAATTTATTTGTTATATTATAGCGGTTAAATATTTTGCAAACTATAT
>Ga0310694_10002657_pt1 | contig 18082 bp, 17 predicted proteins | sample 174DNAGHGhighgp2_FD_203884 | JGI IMG/M metagenome (GOLD analysis project Ga0310694, IMG submission 203884) | Sheep rumen microbial communities from Palmerston North, Manawatu-Wanganui, New Zealand - 1742 DNA GHGhigh gp2 (v2) (version 2) | ecosystem: Host-associated > Mammals > Digestive system... | reverse complement strand
GGAACCGTCGCATTCCGAAGTCGTACTGGTTCAGCAGCTTGGAATTGAACTCCTGCTCTATCTCCAGCACATCGGGCTGGATGGTCCATTGCAGCAACTCCATTCGTGCGTTCTGATAGGTCGTGTAATGCGAGTTGGTGTCTTCCATCAGCAGCGGCCGTTGAACACCGTAGAAACGGCACACGTCATTGATGCCCATACCAAGCACTTCAATCATCTGCTGATCTTGCGCCGACATGCTGATGTTGTGCAGTGCCGACAGTCCACGGATGCCCACCACGTCCTGCTGGTACATCTTCGTGTTCAGTTCCTTGGCGTAGGAGTCTATCTGTTCCTTGTTCAGCAGTCCGAATGACAGCGTACTGGCACCCTGCGCCGGCTTCTCCTCGCCGATGATGAGCTTTACGCGGCCACCTTTCGCAGCCGTTTCCAGTGCCTGGTTCGTCTCAGTCTTGATGAGCGAGAGCGTGTCAAAGGCATAGTGCAGCGTGGAGATACCCCAGCCGTTGGTCATCTTGTAGGTGTTGGGAATGTGGATCACGTCAGATGCTTCCACTGCATCAATATTCATGATGCCCCGGCGCGTGTAGTATTGCACCCTGTACGTGCCGTCAGACTCGTTGTAGCCAGCACCGAAACAGAGCCACAACGCCACGGGCCATCCCCGGTCGTCGCGCTCGATGTAGGCGATGCCGTTGCCGTTCTGGAGTTTGCTGATGACCAGCCCCTGCATGAAAGCCGAAGCCGTCATCATCGGGTTCGGACGGACTTGCAGCAGGTAGTTCAATTGCTGCCCGTAGGTGACATACTGACTGCCCACTGCTCCCACTTCAGGAACGAAATTACCGCCCTTTTTGTCGAGTTTCTGATACTGGAGCATAAACTGCCCCTCCGTCTTGGCTATCAACCCGACGGCACGATAGACGGCGGGGACGGTCAGTGCTGCCTGTGGCGTCAGCACATGGCGGACGTGCGACATGAACGAGCCGCTTTCGCCCGTAGCCTTGCTGCTGGTGGTTTCCGGCTCAGCCGCATTCGTCTGGTCAGTGGTCTCGCGTACAGCCATTAACGGCATGTCATCCACCGCCTCGCGCTGAAAACTATTGAATCTTGAAAAATTGCTCATATTTCTGCCTTTTTTCTTTTCGGCAGAAATACGTCTTGGGGTTTACTCAAAAAAAAAAGGCGACCGCTGTCGCCCATGCCGTCACTCGCACACGATGTCGCCCAGCACGACGGCCTGTTCCATCGTCCACTCGTTCGACGCCATCAGTTTGCCGAAGGCTTCCTCTGTCAGTGGTTCGATTTCCAGTTCCACTTCCTTCTCGGCGAAGTCCTTCACGGCATCGTTCACAAGACGGTTGTACGACTGGAACGTCTCGAGGAACGCATTATACTCAGCCACGCCCATCGGAAGCGTCTGTGCATCGAAGTCGGGCTGGCGGGTGATGCGCTCGTACTCCTGAGCCTTGCGCAACTGCTCGTCGAAGTCCTCTGAGGGCTTCATTTTCTCGGCGGCGTCCTGCGAGTCCTCCTCAAACCTGGTGGCCACGGGCTTCATCGCGCGGGCTATTTTCCAAGCCTTGATCTTGTCCGCGTCATCCATCTTCGAGTACTTGGCGGTGGAGAGGGTGCGGTATGCCGCCAGCACCTTCTCCGTCTTCACTTTCAACTGCTTCATAACTCATTCTCCTCTTTGTTTGCGATCTGCTCCTCGATGTCGGTCAGGCAGTCAAAGAGCACACCCATGTCCTTGCGCTTGACACCGCTGATGGAGTATTCCACGTCGCCGCCCTCCTGCATCGTGCCGTTGAAGTTTCCGGCATAACTGCTGTCAGCCGTCTTGTAGACGCTGCCGCTCAGCGACTTCAGTGTCTTCGTTACCGCATCCTCCTGATAACTGAGGTTGATTGTCAGTCCCTCTTCCTGATTCACGTAGTCGGCAGTCGTTGAGATGCTGCTCGACTTGATTGTCATTGTTCCTTTGCTCATGATTTCTCTTTTTTTTGATTGTTAAACCTGTATTGTAAACACGTCGCTCCGTTTGTAGTATGTCTTATTGTCACTCCGCTTCACGCCGACTATCTCGACGTATGCCTGTGTGTCCTGCGTAAGGGCCGTGAAGTTCATTATGAAGTAGAGCGAATTTGTGCTCTCGTAGCCGCTGGCGATGTTTCCTGTCGCTATCACGGTGTCGTCGATGCGACATATCCGGGCCGTCAGCGAACTGTAGTAATTGTTGGATGCCTGAATCAGCCCGTTGTAGGACATGTTCCTGCCGTTCTGGTCCGTGACGTACACCTCCACACCGCAAGCCTCTGCTCCCGCATCCACGTTGAGCGTCTGCCAGTTGACGAGCACGTTGCCGCTTCCGTCCACGATGTTCAGCGTGTCGTAACCCGGAGACACGCGGTTAACCTGCACGAAATACGCATAGCCTGGTATCGGCAGCATATTGTTGCTGCTTCCGGCGTAGTATTCGATGAAGCAGCAAGGCCCCTGAAGGTCTTTCCACTGTGCCCGGCGGTCGCCGTGTCCGAGTGAGAAGCCGTAGAAGTTACCGTTGTCATCCTCGTTGTAGTATATCGTGCTGAGATTAGTGGTGTTCTCCGCCTGTAGGTCTACGCTGGCCGTGTTCCCCTTGGTGGTCTGCCACCAGCCGAAGGGAGCCCAGTCGCCTGAGAAGTCCGATTTCAGCCTTACGAGGATGGCCAGTCCCCTGAAGGAGTTCACCGACAGGCTGTCTGTCACCACCGCCGATGCGTGATCTTCGGTAGATACCCATTTGTCGGCATTCTGAAGCAGTTCCGTGATGGACAGGGCCAGTTCGTCGCCGCCGACGACAACCCGGTCCGAACTGAACCAGCACGTCAGGTATGGCGTGTCGTTAGGGATGGTTAGCGCATACGGGATGCTGCCCTCGATGTTTACCGTCCTGCCGCCTTCGCCAAGTATGGGTGCTGCCATTTTCAGCACGGTCGACGTATTGTTGTATCGGCACTCTCCGGCATACGGCCTTGCGTCGTGCTTATAGCCGCGCGTCGTCGGATAGTCACCGCTCACGAAGTCCGTCAGCCTGTAGTACTGTCTGTTGTTGCCTGCATATTTCTTCGGTTTGACATTGATGTCGCCGAGTGATGCGCCGTTGTTGAGGGCTTCGGCGGCGGCACTCATCATATTGTCAAGCCTTCCGAGCGCGGCAGTGTCCCAGAATACTTCAATTCCCCATCCGAGGGCAGCACGGTCGGCATCAGAAAGCACCGTGGGCTTGTTCCTTGAGTCATTGGCGGCTGCGGGTATCGGCCTGTACTTGGCATAGGGATTGATGCTCACATGCGAGCACAGCGTGCCCACGTCAGCCGCCGACGTGCCCAGCGCACGCTGCACGTCGTAGATGCTGACTGGTGCCGTGATTACCTTGGTTGTCGGATTGTATGCCATCTTATGCTGCTTTTAACCGTTCGATTTCCTGACGGAGCGTTTCGTTCTCCCTCTCTAACCGCTCGATTCTCTCTTCCAGGGTTACCGTCGTTCTGGCGATGCTGATGACTCCTGCCATCGCTGCCACGCCATAGTCGATACTCAGCATACCTTCAGCGTCGCTGGCGACCACCTCCCTGACTATCTGCTGCCAGTACTGGGCCGACGTTCCGACGTGCAGGTTTCCGTCCACGCTCCTGTCCTTCCACCGATAGGCAAATAGCGGCGCGGCGGCGATGTCGCCGACTGACAGTTGACGCTGCTCCTCGATGTCCTTCAGCCGCATGTCCGACGAATGCGTCAGCGTACCCTTCACGTAGACGTTGCCGTTCAGGTTGGTCGTGCCGCTCACATACAGAGTGTAGGATGAGTTTGACCCTCCTACACCGAGGCTCCTGGCATACCCCGTACCGCTGCACTCCATCGTCTGCAAGACGGTGTTACCAAGGTAGATCGTGCCAGTGGAGTTGATGGTCAGACCGTCACTGTCCACGTACATCCACCCTCGCTCCGATCCGTCAGACAGGAAGAGGGATGCAAATCCGACGTAGTCAGTGCCGCTGGCGAAACTTCCCGTCGCATGACCGATGCTGTACTGGCCGTCGACGGCTGGCTTCAGTTCGGAGTAGTTGTCATAAAGCGTTCGCCAAAAATCCCACGTCCCGCTGTTCTGGCTTCTGTAGAACACACCGGCACTGCTGTTGCCGAGGGCCAGTTGGGCTTCCCAGCCTCCGGTGTTGTCCCATGCACAGTGAATGATGGCGGCATCGTAAGGCGGCTTGCCAGTGGTCACGTTCATGCTCGATGTGGCCATGAATGTGCGCAGGCCTCCGTCGCCGAACTTCACGTTAGCGGTCGTCGGGCGACTGCTGTAGTAGTTCTCCAGTACCTTTGTGGTTGTCGCGCCCGACGTAGAATCGTCTGCACCGAGTGCACTGACGGCTCCCGTGGCATAGATGTTACCCTCCACCTTGATGGCGTTGTAGGTGCTGTCATACGACATTCGGATGCTGCCTATCTGCACATAGCCGCTGGTGTGTGCGTTGCCGCTCACGTCGAGGGTGTAGGATGGTGACGTTGTGCCGATGCCGACGTTTTTTCCGTTCGTGCACAGTATCAGGTTGCCTGTGTTCCTGTACTGGATAAACAGGTTATTATTGTCGGTGGAGTTTATCTCGTTAACCGGCCCTATCTCTATGCTCTGGACTCGCAGCTTGTTGGAGTAATAGCCCGTCCCGGCGACGTGCAGTTTGTAGGATGGTGACGTTGTGCCGATGCCGACGTTGCCGCTGGCATTGATGAACATGGCATTCGAGCGTGACGTGCCGGTACGGAGACTGATGGTGCCTCCGTCGAAGTAGGACGGATAGCCAAGTCCGGCAGATCCGAATCCAACGAACATACCTTCTGAGTTGACACCGAGGCACAGCACGTCTGAGTATGTCGCCGTCGACTGACTGTTGTAGTCATTCAAATTCCAGTAGAGCCAATTGCCCTTCTGGAAGTATGCACTCCCGCTGACAGACTGCGGAACGCCGTTCTGCCAGAATGTCCGCCCCCATGCCGTGTAGGTCGTCGTGCCCGTGTTCAGTTTCGCGGCGGTGTTGGCCACGCCATTCGTGAAATAGCCTTGGAGCGTAACAATGTAGCCTTGCAGCATCTCCGCATATCCATACAGGACTTTCCCCTGCTTGGCAGAGAGGCTGTCAGTTGTGCTTTCTGACGATAGATTGTCCTGAATGCCCCGCCATGTGTTCGTCAGTGACTGCTGCGTGCCGTTGATCTTCACCGTCAGCGTCTCTCCGCTCTTGCTGACGGATGAGTTGCCGGCATGCAGCACGGCATAGTTGGTGCCGCCGTTGTTGTCGGCATTGGGCACGCAGACGTATATTGTGTCGTTACCCGCCGTGCCGTTGTGTCCGGCACTGATGAAAGTCTGTCCGATGTGGTGGTTGGTCATCGTCGCCGTCGAACCTATCCAGAGGTTATCTCCGTTGTCGTATATCAGTGGGATGCTGGTTGCTGATCCGCTGACCGTGTACGGCATGAAGATGCCCTTGCCACGGCTGCTGAGATAGAGGCTTCCCGTCAGTGGCTTGCTGCTGCCTGCCGTCAGTGGCAGATAACCTTCCAAGTAGCCATGTAGCGTGGCAAGATCGCTTGCGCTTGCTGCTCCGAGTGATGTCAGATTGATGGTGTTGCTCCAGTTCGACGTGTCGAGGATGGTGCGCCAGTCGCTCCACCCTGCCGCATCCGTGCCTCCGTTGTCGTTCTGCCTCCATCTCAGGCTGCCGATGGCTGTCATCTGCCACTTGTCATCGCTGTCACCTGCCTGGAATCCCACGTAGTAGTAGCCGCTCTGAAGCGCGCCTGCACCGCCGAAGAAGAACGACCCGCTCTCTGCCGTCAGGTCGCTGGTGCCTACATCCTTATGAATCACGGCGTTCGCCGAAGATCCGATATTGCCAAGGTCAGCGATACCGTTCACTGGTGAATAGGTCGTGCCGTTGACCTTCACTTGCTTCACGTAGTTCTGACTCGTCACCCACGACTGGAGCGCATAGCCAGACAGGGCGTTCGTCAGATACGTGCTGCTTATCTGCTTCTGAGTAATGGTCGTGCCGAGTGCCGTCCACATCGCCGACTCGTCAAAGGCTGATCCGCCGCTGTCATTCAGACCGAGGGCACTGACATAGGTGTCGGCATACAGACCGCCGCCCACCACATGCACGCCTCCATTGGCCACCTCCAGATAGATGGTGCTGCTGAGATACAGCCTGTTGGTCTTCGTGTTGCCGTTCACGTCGAGGGTGTAGGATGGTGACGTGGTGCCGATGCCGACGTTTTTTCCGTTCATGCACAGTATCAGGTTGCCTGTGTTCCTGTACTGGATATACAGGTTATTATTGTCGGTGGAGTTTATCTCGTTAACCGGCCCTATCTCTATGCTCTGGACTCGCAGCGTGTTGGAGTAATAGCCAGTCCCGGCGACGTGCAGTTTGTAGGATGGTGACGTTGTGCCGATGCCGACGAATCCACTGGGAAGGATGGTGAACACCTCCACCTGTGCCGTAGTCCAGTCTGACTGGTTCTTCTGGAATACGGAGAGCCGCTTCTTGCCGTAACTGTCCACGTTGACGGCCTGAATATATGGTGCATAGACATAACTGTCCCCCGCAAGTGTCCTGAAGTCTATCTTTGCCGAGTCCGAGTTTGTGTTGCCTCCTGATGGCATCAGCCTGATGTCGCCGACCACCGACTTAGGCAGTCCGTTCTGCCAGAAGGTCTGTCCCCAAGCCGTATAGGTCGTCGCGCCCGTGTTCAGTTTCGCGGCGGTGTTGGCCACGCCGTTGGTGAAGTAGCCCTGAATGGTGGAGAGTGCGCTTGCGCTTGCCGCTCCGAGCGATGTCAGATTGATGGTGCTGCTCCAGTTCGACGTGTCGAGGATGGTGCGCCAGTCGCTCCACCCTGCCGCATCCGTGCCGCCGTTGTCGTTCTGCCTCCATATCAGGTTGCGGATGGCTGTCATCTGCCACTTGTCCTGACTGTTGCCTGCCTGGAATCCCACGTAGTCGTAGCCAGTCTCCAGCGCCTCGTTACCGCCGAAGAAGAACGACCCGCTCTCTGCCGTCAGGTCACTGGTTTCCACCTCCTTATGGATGACGGAGCCAGCCGCACTGCCCACGTTGCCCAGGTCGACGAGTCCGTTCGTCGGCGAATAGGTGGTGCCGTTGATCTTCACCTGCTTCACGAAGTTCTGGCCCGTCACCCACGACTGCGTGGCGTAGCCCGACAGGGCGGTTGTCAGGTGGCTGACTGATATTTGCTGAGTCAGGCTGTCTGTGCCGAGGGCCTGCCACATCGCGTCGATGTCGATGCCACCGCCTCCGCCACTGCTGTCGCTCAGTCCGAGTGCGCTGACGGAGCCCGTAGCGTAGATGCTCATCTGGGCGTCATCAGCCGTGTCGCTGTCGGGATTGCCAGTCACCTTCAGGGCCTTCTTCACGCTGTCCCATACGATGTATGCATCCCCAATCCTGATGCCCTGCGGCGAGTTCGGCCTAAGGGTGATGACATCGCTCCCGCTTGGGAACTTCTGCCCCCACCACGTCAGGTTCTTCACCCACGCCTTCAGGTTGGAGATTTCGTTGGCCAGTGTCTCCCCGCTGATGCCGCCGCCGGATATTTCCGTCGTCGAGCCGCTGCCGCGCCTTGTCTTCCCCTGACCGACGAGCCGTTCTATGTACTCTCTCGATATTTGCATGACGTTATGTTAAGGGTGATGTGCCTGTGAATGTGAAGTTGCCGTTAACCAGACTCCCCTCGTTGGAGTCGATGTCGGCTGTGTCGAGCATGGCCGTGCCTGTGACGCTCTGCGTGTTGCTACGGTCGCGGATGACAAGCGTGAACTCGTTGCCCACCTGCAGCAGGTCTTTCAGTCCCTTACCACCGCTGACATGCAGTGCGCTGGACGATAAGACGAGGTAGCCGACCTTTACCGACCACTCTTTGCGCCCGTGGATATACTTCTTCCAGTCGCCCGCCGTGGTGCTGGCTATCTGTATCTTATCCGTAGCCGTGTGTATGCGGAGCGTGCGCGTCGCAGATACGGCTGTGCCGTTGGCGTAGATGATGATGTCGTGTCCTTTTTGTGCCATAATTATTATGTTATTTCCACGTTACTAATTCCCCTTGTCCGCTCCGGCGCAGGTATCGGTTTACGGCCAGCACTATCTGCTCTCCGCTGACGGTGGCCGACAGGCGGGCGGATCCGCCACTGCCCTGTAGGTTCTGTGCCAGCGTGTTCTGTTGGCTGGCGTTGAGCACGATCTCGCCGGCATTTAAACCCACCAGTTGCGAACCGTCCACCAGCCCGCCGATATTGTCACCACTGTAGGAATTGCCCTTGATCACACCGCCTTCCGCATAGCCTGTGGCGGAGTGTATGGCTGCTATACTGCTAATCATAGTTGCCAAGCCTGTAGCGGCAAAGGCTATCCATCCCCATCCTGCGTTGGCGGGGTTCATGGCTGCTTGGTGTGATGCTTCTGCATAGGAGAGTGCCATAGTAGCGATGGCCTGTCCGATGGTGCCAACAATCTTGGCCGCAGGGTCTTCGATTTGGCTCATTGCAGAGCCTACAGACTGGATGGCACTGGCGGCATCCTTCCAATCCTTGCTCATTTCCTTGGCTTGGCTTTTCACGTCGCCCGTCTTGAAGTTGATGACGATGGCATCCAGCCCTGCGGCCTTGCGGGCCTCGTTGATTTTGTCGGCGATGGTCTGCCAGTCTATATTGTCCACGCCGCCCTCCATAGCGCGCGTCCAGAAGTCCTTGCCCGTTGCGTCGGCTGCGTCGAACATGGCGGTGCCCAGTCCGGCCTTCAGCGACTCGCCTACGAGGTTCTGTATGGTGGTCATGTCGGCGAGTTGTGCCGACAGGCCGTTGTAAAGCGACGTGCCGTAGTCGGCGGTTTCGAGTTGCTGTTTGATTGAGGCGATGTAGCCCGACATGCCAGCGTCGTTCTGGATACTGGTGCCGGTCTCCATCTGAATCTTCACCTCTTTGCCGTTCAGCCTGTCCAACTCTGCCTGAGCGTCCTTCAGTTGATCTCGCAGTTCTGTGATCATGCTCTCGGATGGTGCTTCGCGAATACGTCTCTGCAAGTCGCTGACGCGTTCCGCGGCCATATTGATAAGGCCATTGATTTCCACGAAGTCGTCCTTTTCTTCCGTTATGGTCTTACCGCCTTTACCACCTTTGCCTGCCGTCGGTTTATTTGTGCTAATTGTGGTGGCTGGTGTGTTGGTGGTGACGGGGTTCAGGATGCCTGCCGCACCCTTCTGGTAGTTGGCACGCATTATCTGGAAAGCCTTGGCGCGGTTCTCTGCTGCCTCCAGTTGTCGGCTGGTTTCGCTGATGAGCGGTTGAAGATTGCCTGCAAGTCCGTTCTCCTTCTGCTGCCTACGCAGTCCCTTCAACTCTTCGCGCAGACGGTTGGCCTCGCGCCACGCCTTCTCTTCCTGCTTGTTGTATGATGCCACCTGGCGATTATAAAGGTCACGCTTCCCCTCGATGCCGCGACTTCCGCCGGAATATTCTCGGAGTATTCGCAGGGCTTTTTCCGTTTGTGATTCCTTGCCATTGCCTCCTCCGTTTAGGTCGTCGAGCATATTCTTTAGCCGTCCTGCCTCGGTCAGACCGTTCAGCAGTCGTGCCAACGGCCCGCCAACCACGTCAAGGATGCTTATCTTCATCGACGTCCACAACTGATTGCTGGCTTCTTCGACGGGGGCAAACTTGCGGCCCAGTTCTTCCATCTTGTTCTGAAGGCTGACGTTTGCCTGTGCGGCACGGTCGGCTGCTGTCTCTACATAGTCGCCAGCTTTGGCCATCTGCTCGCGGATAATGGCACCGACGGCCTTGGTCATGTCGCCCGTCTCGGCAATCTTGTCTTTGACTTCGGTGGCCGACAGTCCGAGGTTGTCAAGAATCATCAGCGACTTGCGGCCAAGACCTGTCACGATGGAGTCTACCATGTAATCCACTGACTGCCCAGTGTCCTTGGCCTTCTGCTGTGCGAAAGCGAGCATTGTGCCGAGTTCGTCGAGCGGCAGCTTGAAGTCGTTGAACTTTACGGCGGCCTTCATCAGCTCGATGTCGGTCACGGTGCCGTGGGTAGCCTGGCGCAATCCGTCGAGGATGTCACCGCGTCCCAGTCGCTCGAAGGCGATGCGGATGCCCTCACCCTGCTTGGCCAGTTCCACGCCCTGATGTATAGACTCCAGCATTTCCGAACCGAGGTTGGCGATGGCTCCCGCAGCCTTCGTCATCATGTTTCCGGCAAACACCTGCATGGCTCCGCTGAACTTCCCGCCAAGGCCAGACAGCAGACTGCTGCCGCTTGCATCCATGTCGGGCACCTTCGTCTCGGCTAACTGGGCGTTCAGTTGCTGAAGTTCCTGCTTGGCGGCGACGGTTCGCTGCCGCAGTTCATCCATCGACTGTGCCAGGGCGCGACCCACGTCGGTGTTCTTCATATCTGCCGACATCTTGTTGTATTGTGTAGACAGTTCGACGAATGCCGATGTCATCTCGCCGATCTTGCCGCGTGCCGTCTTGCTCTGCGTCTCCATCTGCCCGATGGCGCGGGCGTACTCCACCACCGATTTGTCCACCTGGGAAAACGTCTTGCCAGCCGTCTGAAGGGCTTGCTCCAGATGCTGCATACCCTGCTGCGCCTGTCGCAGTGAGGCATTATACTCTTTGTCGTCTACTTTGAGCCGTAGTACTGATGTTGCTGCCATATATCCTCGTTACTCTGTGAATAGTTTGTCGAATGCCTCGTCGACCATCTGTCCCAACCGCTTCACCGCAGTGTCCATCGCGGGCTGTCCGATGGTGGCGAAGAAGTTGCGCGGAGCGATGGAGCCGCGATACCAGTCACCCTCTTCCTGCATGCGGAAGAACTCACGGCGGTTGCCCTTGCCCGACACGTTGCGCCCGGCGGCATAGCGGGGAGCCGTGCCGCTATTGACGAAGCGCAGGATGAATCCGCGATCCTGCGGCCCGTAGTGCATGATGTCGTGGGTGCGCTGGCTTCTCGGCATGCGGTTGCCGCCACGCTGGCCTTGGCGCAGTTTGCGCGGCGGCTCGTAACTGTTCTGTGAACCGGCGCGTCTTCCGTCGAGGATGCTCACCACGCCACCGAGGTACTTCGTGGTGACGTAGCGTTTCACGGCATGGCGTGTACCGCGCGGGTCGCCGTTCTTGAAACTGATGTCCTCTGAAATCTTGTTACGGGCTGCCTTCAGTTCCTGGAATATCATCTCGCGCAGCCGCTTATGGAAGTCGCTGTCCACTGCCGTCAGTGCCTTCAGTATGTCCTGCTGATTCTTTAGATAGTCGTTGTTGATTTCTAATGCCATAAGAAAACAAAACCCCGATTAGCGGGCATTTCACTAATCGGGTGATTCTGTTGCGCAGGTTTACTTTTATCGGGCGCAACAAAAATGGGGAGCCGCTGCCCCCCTGCTCAATAACTCAAAACAATTTAATACTAACTACTAAACTAAAACAATTTAAAACCTGAAATGTGATTTGAAAGAAATGCGACTCACGTCGAAGAGAAAAAAAGCAAAATGTATATTATCATATCAGCCCCAGTGCTATTTTCGCATTCCTGAGACATGGCAGACGATTCTTGGCGGTCACGGTCGACCCGTTGATGATGCGGGTGATTTTGGTGTGCTCATCGTTGTCGGCCAGTTCGTTCAGTCCATGCGTCATCCAGAACCACCCGGCAGAGTCGGCTGCGTATTCTGGCTTCTCCAGCAGGAGCCAGTTGCGTTGGCTGGTGTCCTCCATGTCCTTGCCAATGAATCTACCGTAGCGCACATAGTTGTCGTGCCCCGTCACCTGTATCAGGCCGCGTCCCTTGTATCTGATGCCCCATCCGGGCTTCACGTTGCCAAGGTCTTTCCTGCCCTCGTACTTCTGCCCGCTGGCTATCTCGCGGGTGTATCTGAGCGAGCCAGACTCCCACGCCACCTGACTGAGGAAGTAAGCCTGTCGCATCGGTGTGTTGATGTCGTAACGGCGCATCGCATTGTTGAGCGGCCCGAGGAATCTCTGGCAGTTGTCCAGCGTGGCCGACGGCATCGCCCGCCGGAGTTGTGTGATTGTAATCTCTTTCATATTTGCATCAATTTGAGAGTTGTTATATCGTCTATCCAGTTATGGCCGACGGCTACGGGATAGTATGTCAGCGAGCCGAACGTGACGCGCGTCAGCGGACCTATCGACAGCCCTATCAGGTCTGTGCGCAGATTGACGGTCTCCACCTGCTTGACGGCCACACCGTAGTTGGCTATCAGTTGTGCCGTGCGCCGCTCCGGCTTGTATGTGTTCTGTGCCGACCCTCCGTAGGGTATGGTGTCCGTGACATACGCCCCGCTGGCAGACGGCGTGAACAGGAGGCCATAGCCCAGTTGGCACCGCCTGGTGTGCGAGCCGATAGTTGTTGTCTTCTCCGTGGCGAAGATGGTGTCGAGCGTCACCGTCTCAAGGAAACTGCCAGCCGTCACCTTGTACTCAACTTCGTTGGCCTCTTCGTCCTCGTCTGCCCGGATAAAGCCTATCTTGAAGTCCTTGATCGGGAAATATCCGTTCAGCGTGACCGCACCGATATTCACTGGATATACGTCGTTGACGGCGAAGTATATCTGCCCTGTCATGCCTGTTGTCACGGGGATGCCCGTGCCCTCATACTCTGGCTCCGATACTGACTGGCGGGTATCGCGGATGCCGTCATGATCGTATATGAGCGTGAACGTGCTTGCTGTCGTCGTCCATGCCGACCCGTTCCAATATTTGTTGCCGATGCGTAATGTGCATACGGCACGGAAATTGACTCCCCCCAATGTGTACATCAAGTCAGTCGTTCCGTTGATATATAGCATGCCGCTGCTGACCACGAACGACTGCTTCGAGATGACGGAGAAGAGCGGCGTGCTGCTTGTCCTGTTGCCGTAGTCCTCTGAACGGAATGTCTCGAACATCGTTGTCCACGCATACTTCAGTTTCGGCTCGTCCGTGTTGGTGTCGAGGATGATCAGCCGTCCGTAGCACTGCGGGCTCCCCTCGACGGCTGACTCCACGAAACTGGTGATGCTCACGTCCTGGTCGTCGTAGTTGACAGCCGCCCGCTTCAGCACCCACACCTCCGTCGTGTCGATTCCGTCGCGCCACCGCTCCACCTTCTGCGGCGTGTCGTAGCGATACTGCTTCTGAATGTCGGAATAGGGGATGCTGACGAGAACGTCGTATGGGTTCAGTTCCGACTTGACGGTGACGCTCTTGATGCCCGGTATGACCTCTTCCGTCTGGTCGGTATTAGCGAAGAGTCCTTCGCCGGCGGCCAGGCTGTTCATGCTCACGTAGGTGTAACCCGACAGGGGATTAGCCAGCCCGCCGACGGTGTATCGGATATATCGGGCGTTGCGCAGCGTGTCGGTGATGCTCGTGAAGTAGATGCAGTCGCCCTGGCACCGGCACGTCCACCCGAAGAACTTGCAGAGTTCCTCCAGCAGTCCGAGGCACGAGAACCGCTGCACGCCGCTCTCGTCCACGAAGTTGCGCCACAGCACCTGATACGTCAGCCACACGTCCACGCTCCTGTAAGTCGTAGAACTGGGCACATGGAAGCAGACGTAGTGTGTCAGTCCGGTCAGTTTGCCGAATATGTGAGACAGCAACTGCCCGATGGTGACGAAGTCCGTCGGCCACGTCGCGTCGTAGTCCAGACTGTCGAGCACCGTCAGCGGGCACACCAGCGGCAGTTCTATCTGCTCATAGTCCGACGGATAGGTCATGCCGTAGGTGCCAGTCTGCACGTAGCCCTGCCACACCACGGTAGAGCCCTGCTTCAGCGTGACGGGCATCGCCAGCACACCGCCGGGCACAAACTCCCGCCACTTCAGATTGGCGTTGCCGTCGGACTGGAGCCTGAGATAGCCCGACTGCGTGCGGACAGGCATAAACATGTCCGCCTCGTCATCCTCCTGCGTCTCAAACGGATTGTCGGCCAGCGGTGGCGAATAGGTCGGGCTGACACCCTGCACGTCCACGGTGTAGGCCGTCCCCCTGAGTGACATGAAAGTTTTGGTGTAGGCCATATTCAGTTCTCATTATAAGGTTCTATCTCGTTCTGCTGCGACGGGCGGAGCGTCGATTCAACTTCCCCTTCTGGAGATATTGTCACGGGCACGCGAATGGCACAGCCCTCCCGTCCGCATAGGAAAGGGCGCATGCACTCCAGTATGCGGCCGTAGCGGGCCACCTTCATCTGCAAGTCGCGCACGTTCTCGTCGGTCTTGTCCTGACGCTTGCGCAGGTCGTCGCGCTCTTCGCGCAAGTGACGGCGGTCTTCCTTTAGTTCCCTGATGTACTGCTTCTGCTCTTCGTTGTACTCCTGTTGGGTGTCGAGGTTCGCCTTCAGGTCTTCCGTCAGTCGCTGGTACGAGTCTTGGATTTCCTTGGTCAGCGTGGCGTTGGCCTGCATCGCCTCGAACTTCGCCTTCTCTGCCTCGGCTTCTGCTGCCTTGGCTTCTGCCTTGGCCTTCTTCTTCTGGTATCGCCATGTGAAGAATGCCCCGCCACCACCACCGAGCAAGATGCCCAGCAGGGTCACGATGTTGTCGATTGATAGGTATTCTGTCATTCCGAAATGATTTATGAATTTATAAATCGCGTGGAATGAATGTATGGGTTTACTGTGCGTTTCTCATAAAAAAAGCCCGGAGAGGAAAAAAATGATTATTTGCGATACTCTCCGGGCCGGAAAAAACCTTCATTTATTTATATATATGCTCACCCGTCACGGGCTTGCGTACTGCCTCCCGGCAGCGTTCACACTAAAACCTAACTATTATGATATAAGTCTTTTCAGCCTGAAGGCCACCCACGCCGCGCCGCCAGCCAGCGACAGCATGCCGAGGATGGTCAGCAGCCACTCCGCAGCCGTGCGTCGCCGCTCCACGTACTCCGTCACGGGATAGGGCTGCGGGATGGTGTCATGCATGGCACGGTAGACGGTGTCGTGACTCGTGCGCTCGATATACTTCGTATGCCACCGCTCCAGCGTCCTGTAAACGGTGTCGTCGCGCACGAAGTCATTGATGTATATCGAGTCGCTCAGATATATAGAGTCGTGCTTGACCTTCGTCCTCTCCAGCGTGTCCGTCTGGTGGTGGATCACGGGCACATACTGCGTCGTGGTGCAACTGCCCAGCAGTGCGCACATCAGCAAGCCGATGGCACAGCATAGGAGGAATAACACCACATGGAGGCATCCCGTCATGATGCGCTCGTCCTGTTCAAGTCCCTTGAGGGGGTCTTTCCCCTGCCAGTATTCATTCGGGTTGTGATAATCTATTAGCATCATATTTTTTTTGTTTTTAACATTATTACTTTCTGCCTCTTTCGGGGAACACCCCTGTCTTGAGATATTCATACACACCTTGACAGCCGTGGGATTTGTCAAACCCCAATGCCTCTTTGTCTGAACACTTTGAAAATGAACATTGGGATTTCTCGCCATTATGCTCAATAAAGTGATATTTGCATTGATCACAACATTCCTTGCGCCAATTGCCTTTCTGCTTGTTGGATGGTTTCATGATTCCTTGATTTTGTTTGGGTTTCTTACTTAAACTGCCGGGACTGGAGCTTGCGCTTGATGGCTTCGGCACGGAGGCGTTCCATGCCCTGCTGGAACTTCGCCACGGCTTTGTCGCGGTATTCTCTGATGGGGTTGATGGTGGGCATCATGGTGCCGTCCTTGCGGGGGATGGTGAAGGTGTCCTGATAGTTGGGCTGGTTCATTTGTTCGGTCAGGCGGTCGATGAAGGTTTTTTGCTGGGCGAGTTCGTCGAGGTCGAGGGCGAGGGAGTCGGTCCAGAGGTTGTCGGCCTGGAGTGTGCGGCGTATCTCGTCGCGGTTCTGCTCGGTCTGCTGGCGGCGGCGGTCGGCTTCCTCGGCCTCGGTCTTGGGGTCGAGCTGCTGCTGCATCTGGAGATTAAGAACAAATGCGATGGATGGCAAATCACCACTTAACGCCTTTTGAACGATGGTCATGCCGATGGCGGCTTCGGAGGTGATGATGTTGCCGTCTTCGTCGGTCATGTACTCCTGGGTGCCCTTGCGCTTCACGGGGGCAGAGAGTTGCTTACTAATAATGTCTTTTAAGTTCATAGTTCCTTGAAAAAAGAGAAGTCCCGACATTGGGGCTTCTCTTATCAAGAAGGATGGCGGCTGGGGTTTACTTAACGAACTTATAGACAAAGCCATGTACCGTTTTTCGCCCTCTAACTCTATTTGCACATTCACTTATACTTGAGCAAGATGTTCCGAGTTCCTTTGCTGCCGCATCTATACTTTCAAAGGTTGCAAGCAGATTCCCGCATTTGTCAAACTTGCCTATTTTCTTATTTACATGCTCATGCACCCATGCATTTACCCTTTCCCTTGCCGTTCCGTATTCTGTGTTATACCTATTATCACACCACTCTAAGTTTTCCACATGATTGTTGCTTGGGTTTTCATCTTTATGGTTAATAATAGGCAGGTTATCTGGGTTCGGTATGAATGCTTGTGCCACAAGACGATGCACGAAATAATGAGGTGACCCTTTACCGAGTCTGATATTTAAGTGTCCGTCTCTGTGTCTTGATGGGGCTATAATCTTCCCTTTGACGTTAGATGGGAACATTTTGCCATATTTGCTCGGTTTCATTACGATACGGTCAACTGAGCGCACACGGCCATACGAGGACACCTCATAGATGCCCTCGTAGCCTTTTACTGGTTTCCAAACTTCGCTCATGCTATTCCTGTCAATAGTGCAAACACGATGGCACCGACGGCACCCATTACCCACTCCTTCAGCGTGAAGTTCTCGCGCTTGTAGTCTTCGATGATTTCCTTCATGGCCTTACTTCTTTAGGTACTTACTCTCGTCACACTCAAACGCTAACCGATTGGGCAGCCCCATTGCTTGGAACAGCCCTTCAAGGATGGTGCGGTACTTCTTCAGGTACTTCACATGGGGAGACTCGTCGATTGTGCCCTTGGCTTCCTCGCCTGGGTTGTAATACTTCGAGTAATACATGTTGGTCAGTCGCAGGCTGTCGCGGTTGCGGTCGAGATACATCCAGTACTTAGCGGCGATGCGCACAAGTTGAAGTTCATAGTCTCTCGATTCCTTGCCACGGCCTACGAGGTCGAGCAGGTCATTGATGCGGTCTTCGTAGAACGCCTTGGCTCGGTTGTCCTTCTCTTTGAGTTCTGCTCTCTGTTCCTGCCAGTAGTTCTTCTCCGAAGTAGGCTGGCTCGTCTTGTTTTTGTTGCTCATAATGGTATGTTTTGACAAATAAAAAATGCGGCACTACGCGCTGTCAAGGCCCTACCAGTTATGATGTACGCCTTTGGGGGTGTTTCCACTTGCCCACGCGGTTGCCGCTATGCTTCTATGCACCGGGCACAAAATAAGCAGCCGTCTTGTTTAGAGTGGCTGCTGCATCGTGCCACTGGTAGGTTTTGACGGTGCAAAGATAAGCAATTATTTTTATATCTGCCAAACAATCGAGCAATAAATTAAGATATTTTAGGAAAAATCACTTCTCTCTCCCTCGGTTCATATACTCCCCGATATATGCACCACCTGCTTTGCCATGCACCAGTCGGCGATGTCCTTGCCGCCGCCATAGACCACGAGGTTCGGGTGGTCGCACTCGCTGATGCGGCGGGCCATCTCCAGGTGGCGGTCGAGGGTGGGCTGCCAGCCGCTCACGCCACGGGTGAAGAAGGCGTTGTAGCCCTGCGGGATGCCGAGAGCGTTCCAGCGTTCAAGGTGGGGCGACACGTTCAGGTCGGCCCATACCTGTAGGCCGCACTCCTGAAGGTAGCGGGCGAGGTATCGTTTGCGGTAGATCTGATAGAGGGCGATGGCGACGGGTGTCTGGTCGTGGATGCTGACGTTTGGCTCTACGACGGCGCGACAGCCGGACTGCAACAGCAGGATGGGGTTCTTGAAGAGCTGCT
>Ga0310694_10002654_pt1 | contig 18084 bp, 10 predicted proteins | sample 174DNAGHGhighgp2_FD_203884 | JGI IMG/M metagenome (GOLD analysis project Ga0310694, IMG submission 203884) | Sheep rumen microbial communities from Palmerston North, Manawatu-Wanganui, New Zealand - 1742 DNA GHGhigh gp2 (v2) (version 2) | ecosystem: Host-associated > Mammals > Digestive system... | reverse complement strand
TGCTTCGTGCCCCGCAGCAGGAATCAGGAGGAAAAGACTACTCGCATGAGATAGGTATATTGTATAATATGGTGATGCAGAACAAGAAGGACCTGGAGGAACTGAAGGAGTTGCTGTTGAGCGGTCACCGCGAAACCGGCATACCCGAATACAGCGACCCCGGAACCCCCACCATCACCATCCAACATCAGGATACGTCATCCCGCAAGCCGATAGAGGCGGAGGATGTGGAAAGCAGTTTGCGCATAGAAGATGCCGAGATAGACCGCATCAAACGTGCGTTGGAGGTGGCCGGCGGCAACCGAAAAGTGGCAGCGGACAAACTCGATATATCCGAGCGGACATTATACCGCAAGATTAAAGAGTACGGATTATAAACGTAACAGGATTAGAGCGTCAGATGGTCAAGATGATTTATAATAAAAGCGTCAAGCGGTTTGGATTCCTTATCGGGATAATAGCCGTTGCTCTTTTGTCATCTTGCAGTATCAGTTACAAGTTCAACGGAGCGAATATCAACTACCAAACAACACATTCCATCTCCGTATCCGACTTTCCGAACAATGCGCCGATGGTCAATCCGATGCTGAGTAATATGCTGTCCGAGGGCGTTCGTGACTTGTACCAGCGGCAGACACGTCTTCAGGTGCTCCGCAAAGGCGGCGATCTGGAACTGGAGGGTGAGATAGTGGGCTATGATATTACGCAAGGAGCTATCTCAACGGACAGTTATGCTTCCGAGAGCAAACTGACCGTACGTGTGTCGGTGCACTTTACGAACAACATCCATCCGGAGGAGTCGTTTGACAAGACCTATACGGCGTATCAGACCTTCGATGCCAGCCGTTTATTGACCGACGTGCAGGATGAGTTATGCGCTATCATTGTGACCGAGATAGCGGAGAATATATATAATGACACCGTGGCGAAATGGTGAAAACATTTGTGATTTGTCATTTGTCATTTGACATTTGTGATTTGTTGAGAAATTTTATTATTTGAGAATATGAGAATAAGACAATTATTTGCGTTAGGCGCGGCGGTAATATTGACCGCCGGATGCGTGACGCAGAAGAAGATGACTTACATGCGCGATGCAGTTGCCTCCACGGCAGATTCGCTCAATGCACATTTTGAATCGAAAGCGGAGTCCATCATCCGAATAGGTGACCAGTTGACTATTTTTGTCTCGGCGCTGGACAAAGAGGCGGTAGAGCCGTATAACCTGCCGACGGTGATTTTTGCTACCCCCGGTTCGAACGAAGTGAAGACATCTCCTCAGTTACAATGCTATACAGTGGATTCCGAAGGCAATGTGAATATGCCGGTATTGGGCAAGGTGCATGTTGCCGGACTGACGCGTACGGGCGTAGAGGATGCAGTCCGCGAGTTATTGGAGAAACAAGTGGTCAATCCGTCCGTTCAGGTCAATCTGGTGAATGCAAAAGTGTCGGTAATGGGCGAAGTGAACCATCCGTCGAAGATCTATATGACAGGTGACCGGATGACGCTTCTGGAGGCATTGGCGCAAGCCGGCGATTTGACTCCTTACGGCAGACGTGACAATGTGCTGGTGACGCGCGAACTGAACGGCAAACTGGAAATGGCGCGTGTAGATCTGACCAGCGCAAATTTGTTCCTGTCCCCGTATTATTATCTGCAGCACAACGATATCATCTATGTGTCGCCGAACAAGGTACGCGCTATCAGCAGTGCGAACGCAGGCCTATGGCTGAGTATGGTTTCCACCGTAGCGAGTGCCGCAACGGTCATCGTGACGGTAGTCAATGCAACGAATTCTTCCGCAGTTGCCGCCGGTACGGCTGCAGCATCAAAATAATAAATGAATATGGAAAACAAGACGAACGAGATAGATTTGCGCAAGATAGTGCGCGTAGTACAAGAGCATTGGTGGTGGTTTGTGTTAGGAGTGGTCATTTGCGTGACCTTAGGTGTGTTGTATTACCTGCGCAAAGCGCCCAGATGGGTGACCGACGCATCCATCGTATTGCGTCAGAAAGACGGCGACGGTTCCATGAACCCCCTGTCCATGTTAGGCCTTTCCGGCAATACGGCAACGGAAGACGAAGTCGTTGTTCTTTCCTCACGCGGTCTGCTCTATCAGGCGATAGATGCACTCGATTTATGGGAGGACAACGCCAAACGTGGCGGTTGGCGCTGGGAAGGCGAGTTCCGCAATCCGGCACTGACTATTGAGTATGTGCAACTGACAAAGGATGCACAAATCAAACCATTCGTGGTGACGGTCAAGCCCAACAAGAAAGGTTATAAAATAAAGACGAAGATGGGGTTCTTCCACCGCTCGTCCAAACAAGTGGAGCGTCTGGACGAACCGGTCGAATTAGGTGTGGGTACTCTCATTATTCATGCCAATCGTCCGTTGAGTCCTGATACGGCCTATCGTGTAGGACACAAACGCAAGGAGTTGGTGGTGGATGATTACCGTACCGCTATTCATGTGACGCAGCACAAGAAAGAATCCAACATCATCATGCTTTCAACCAAATCCCCGCTGCCGGAGCGCGACCGGGCGTTGTTATCGCAGATGATAGAGCAATACAACCTGAATGCAATCATAGACAAAAACCTGATTGCCACTAACACCGCCACGTTTATCGAAGAGCGTCTGGCTATCATCACCGCCGAACTGAGTGAAGCGGAGAACGCTGTGTCTGCCTACAAAGAGCGGAACAAGATTGCGGACCTGAATGCGCAGGCGCAGTTGTTTCTGGAAGCCAGCAGTCTGGAGCAGCAGGCATTACTGGAGGTGGAGACCCAACTCAGTCTGATGCAATATATTGATGAATTCCTCCGCGACGAGTCAAAACGCGACAATCTTATTCCTGCGAATATAGGAGTGGATGATCCGTCGCTGGCAAGCGGACTGAGCGAGTATAACGCACTGCAGCTCCAGCGCATGCGTATCCTGCGCACCGCAACAGAAGACAACCCCGTACTGGAGCAGATGAATGTGCAGCTGGCATCTATGAGGCAGAATATCATCGCCACTATCGGTTCCGTACGCGAGAGTCTGCGTATCCGCCAGAAGAGCCTGCAGGCACAAGATCAAAAATATAATCAGCAGATTCAAAACGCGCCAGAGCAAGAACGTGAATACGTGCGCGTAGTCCGCCAACAGAAAATCAAGGAACGGCTGTACCTCTATCTGTACGAGAAGCGCGAAGAGAACGCGCTGATGCTGGCGGCGACATCTATGCCGGCAAAGATTATCGACATTCCTCAGCGTGACGTGAAGAGCCAATCCCCGAAATTGAAGAAGCTGATCTTTCTGGCATTCCTAATGGGCCTGATGCTTCCCGCCGGACTGCTGTATCTGATGTTGCTGTTCTACGACAAGATAGACGACGCGAAAGAATTCGAGCGCAAGATAAAAGCGCCGATGTTGGGACAATTAGTGAAGAACTCCCGTAATGCCCACATCGCAATCCATGAGGGCGAGTCCACCGTTTCGGCGGAACTCTTCCGACTGATACGTACCAACTTGCGTTTTGTCATCCCGGCAGAGACCAAGTCCCCGGTAATCCTTGTCACTTCCTGTATCAACGGAGACGGAAAATCGTATGTATCCAGCAATACGGCTCTGTCGCTGGCTATGTTAGGCAAGAAAGTGGTGCTGGTGGGTCTGGACATCCGCAAGCCGATGCTCGCTACCTATTTCGGATTGAGCAATAAGGGACATCTGACCGATTATCTGGCAGAGCCGGATGTGACACTGGATGATATTATTGTACCGAGCGGAGAGCACAAGAATCTTGATCTGATTCCGTGCGGCACGATACCTCCTAATCCGGCAGAGTTGCTGCAAACGGAACGACTGGACAAGTTGTTCGCTGAGTTGCGTGAGCGCTATGACTACATCATCGTGGATACAGCACCTGTGGCTTTGGTTAGTGACACGTATCTGCTTGACCGCGTGGCTGATATGACCATTTTTGTATGCCGATACAAGTACACACCAAGCGAAATGATTGGCTATATCAATCAGGTAATAGAGCAGAAGCGGATGCATAACGTGGCGTGTGTGCTCAATGGAGTCAAGGGACTTCGTGCAGGTTATGGGTACGGTTACGGTGTGCAGAAAACTTAAATCAGCAAATCCTTACTATTCATGGTAGTTTGTGTAGCCGAAAAACCATCCGTAGGAGCGTATATAGCCAACGTGTTAGGCGCGAAGCAGAAGCATGACGGCTATTTCGAGGGCAACGGGTATCAGGTGACCTGGACTTTCGGACACCTGTGTGCTTTACTGGACCCACACGAATATACGGAGCAGTGGAAGGCATGGAGTTTGAGCTCGCTACCGATGATTCCTTCGCGTTTCTCTATCAAAGTGAGTGGAGACGCGGGTGTACACAAACAATTCAATATCATCAAATCCCTGATTAATAACGCTGACGAGGTGATTAATTGCGGTGATGCCGGTCAGGAGGGAGAGCTTATCCAACGTTGGGTGTACCAGCAGGCGGGTTGCCGGTGTCCGGTCAAACGTCTGTGGGTGAACTCACTGACGGAAGAGGCTATCCGGGACGGATTCCAGAAACTCAAAGACCAGTCCGAGTACCAGCGTCTGTATGAAGCGGGGCTGATGCGTGCCATTGGTGACTGGCTGCTCGGAATGAACGCCACGCGCGCATATACATTAAGGTACGCGCGCGGAACGGGAAAAAACCGAGAAGTGCTGTCTGTCGGTCGTGTTCAGACACCCACACTGGCATTGGTCGTCAAACGACAGGCTGAGATAGAGCATTTTGTGCCACGTACTTATTGGGAACTGAAAACGAACTACCGAGACACACTTTTCAGCGCCCAACTGCCGGCGGAAGATGGTGAATATGCCATTACCTCCGAACAGCAGGGACAGGAACTGGTCGATAGTATCAAGGATCTTCCGCTCACTATTACCTCTGTGGAAAAGAAAAAAGGACTTGAGTTTGCCCCGAAACTATATGACCTGACATCGCTGCAAGTTGATTGCAACAAGAAGTATTCTTTCTCTGCAGAACAGACGCTCCAACTCATTCAGTCTCTCTACGAAAAACGACTCACAACCTATCCTCGTGTCGATACCACCTATCTGAGCGACGATATTTATCCCAAAGTACCGGGTACATTGGCGGGAATAAAAGACCATTACCCGCAAGTGACACCGTTGCTATCTCTTAAAGCCGATGGCAAGAAAGGCGCAGGGTCGTTACCGAAGTCAAAGAAAGTATTTGATAACAAGAAAGTTACTGACCACCATGCTATCATACCTACTGGTCAGCGACCGGAAGGGATGACCGCGGATGAGAAAAAAGTATATGACCTCGTAGCTTTGCATTTTATTGCGGTGTTCTACCCTGAGTGTGAGGTGAGCAACACGACCGTTCTGGCTAAAGCCGGAGAAATCGATTTCAAAGTGACCGGTCGTGAAGTACTTAAACCCGGTTGGCGCGAAGTCTTTGACAAGGGACAAGGGGACAAAGTACAAAGCACAAAAGATAACTCGGATGATGCCGACTCCGATACTAATGAGGAGAGCAAATCGCTGCCGGCATTTGTGAAGGGCGAGAGCGGACCGCACGAACCCGTCCTGAAAGAGAAGACGACTACGCCGCCCAAATACTATACGGAAGCCACATTGCTGCGAGCGATGGAGACGGCGGGCAAGACTGTCGCTAACGAAGAACTGCGGGATGCAATGAAAGAGAACGGTATAGGGCGTCCCTCTACCCGCGCTGCCATCATCGAGAAACTCTACCAGCGCAAGTATATACAAAAGCAGAATAAGTCTCTCCGTGCAACGGAAACAGGTATCAATCTGATCCATACCATCATTTCTCCGCTACTCAAATCTGCCGAACTGACAGGTTTATGGGAGAAAAAACTACGTGAGATAGAACGCGGTGAATATACGGCGAAGCAATTCTTAGACGAGTTGAAAGAGATGACCTCGGGTGTGGTCAAAGATGTCAAAACAAACAAAGCGGGGATGCTTTGCCCCATTTGCAGGCAGGGGCTGATTATCCGCGGAAACACACGATACGGCTGTTCAAGATGGCGGGAAGGATGTTCTTACGCAGAGCCTTTTGACAACTAAAGTTAGCAAAAAATGCATAAGTGGAAAATTTGCGTCAATTTTTCTACATGCTTTTTTTGTTTTTTGACTACTTTTGTACCCGATTTTCATATGCGCGTGCATTATGAGGTAATAAAAAAGACAAAAACCAATAATTTAACTTTAATATCAACACAAACAAATTCTCTTTATGAAACTGAATCTCAGTTTATTCCGTACCATGATGCTTTCAGCTCTGCTCTTGACGGGCATGGCTGTTGAGGCACGTGTGATTAGCGGAGTAGTGAAAGACCAGACGGGAGAGACGATTATCTCTGCTTCCGTTGTGGTAAAAGGTACCACATTGGGTACCGTGACGGATTTCGACGGTAATTATTCGCTCGAAGTTCCGGATGATGCCAAAGTGCTTGTTTTCTCGTACGTCGGCATGCAGACGCAGGAATTGACCATTACCGGAAATGTGATGAACGTAGTACTCTCTGAGAACAGCGAAGTGCTGGAGGAAGTGGTGGTGACCGGTTACGGCACAACCAAGAAACGCGATGTCGTAACTTCCGTGGCTTCCGTGGGTGCAGAACAGTTGAAGGACATTCCTGTGACCAGTGCCGCTGAAGCATTGCAGGGTAAATTATCCGGTGTGTCGGTAACAACGACTGAAGGAAGTCCAGACGCAGATGTGAAAATCCGCGTGCGCGGTGGAACGTCTCTGACACAGTCGAACGACCCGTTGTATATCGTAGACGGCATGCCGGTGAGCTCGATTGCCGACATTGCGCCGAGTGACATCGCTTCCATGGATGTGCTGAAAGATGCTGCGGCTACTGCTATTTACGGTGCACAAGGTGCCAACGGTGTTATTATCATCACCACCAAGGACTCCGACTCCGATGATGACAAGATGACCTTCCATGTGGATTACTCTGGTTATATCGGATGGAAGAAAATTGCGAAGAAATATGATGTGCTTGACCCGCGTGACTTTGCGTTGATGCAATATGAGTGGGCTTCCATGAAATATAACACGGTGGATCCGGGCAACTCCGACTTGCGTGGGCAGTTCTATGCTTATTTCGACAAAGTGTACAACGATACGAAATACAAGGATCCTGCAGAAATTCAGACCACTTCGGTCAAAGACCTGCTTGGGCAGTATGATGATCGTTCGCTTCATGAGTTCATTGATTGGCAGGACGCAACATTCGGTCGTACAGGATTCAACTCCAACCAGTCGGTCAGCATGAGCGGCGGTAACAAGAATGCAAACTTCACGCTGTCGTACAACCGCATTGACGACAAGGCGATCATGGAGCAATCCAACTACACCCGTAACAATATATCTGCCAAAGCGAAATTCAAACCATTCAAGAATTTCACGGTTGGTTTTACTACCCGTTACACCAGTACAGAAGTGCTCGGCTCGGGATCCAATGCCATCAAGGACAATGGTACTTCGACAGAATCCCGTCTGCGCAACTGCGTTGTATATACGCCGACCACGCTGCTCTCCAAGAACGACGGCACGGTAGAGGAAGAAGATGAAACTTTCGGCTCGCTCTATGACCCCTTGACTACGATTCGTGACAACTATAAACTCAAAACGGACAAGAAATGGAATATCCAGGGTTATGTGAGCTACAAGTTCGCGAAGCATTTCACGGCACGTGTGGACATGGGTTATGAGAGTCGTCATATACGGACGAACCGTTATTACGGCCCTACTACCTATTTCTCCCGTAACACCGGACGTCCGGGTATAGCAGGCGGTACTGCTCAGATTCAGGTAACCGATGAGTACAAATCATCTCTGACGAACCACAATACTCTTGAGTGGAAGCAGAGTTTCAACAACGATCATAATGTGAGCGTCCTTGTTGGCGAGGAGACTGTTATCCGCAAAGGTTCGTCCCAGAACGAGTACGGTTTCGGTTACAAGGGCAGTTATGATGTGCTCAATGGTGAGATTTTCAACTATATGGGCCAGGCTGCTTACTCGGAATTCAATAATTACATCAACCCGCGTGACAACCAATTATCGTTCCTCGCGCGTGCGAACTATGATTATAAAGGACGCTACTATATTACCGGTACTTTCCGTGCCGACTGTTCCACCCGTTTCGTCAAGGGGCATCAATGGGGGTACTTCCCCTCAGGGGCTGTCGCATGGCGTATGTCGGACGAAGAGTTCATGCAAGGCGCTTCTTCATGGTTGAGCAACCTCAAATTACGTCTCTCGCTCGGTATGGCGGGTAACAACAATGTAGATCTCGGTTACCTCCATCCTGATTTCCTCTCGTCGCAGATGACCTATTTCGATATGGGACAGGGTACAAGCAATATCCTTGTGGTAGGCGGTAGCGAGAAGATTGCAGCGAACCCCAATCTTAAATGGGAGACCACCATCACCCGTGACTTCGGTATCGATTACGGATTCTTCAACGAGCGTCTCACCGGTACCATCGACCTCTATTGGAACACCACCAAGGACCTGATTATCCGTCAGAATATGCCGGCGCGTTACAACTACCAGTATCAGAATATCGGTTCAACCCGTAATATGGGTATGGAGTTCTCTATCAAGGGTATCATCCTTGACAAGAAATCCAAAAGCTTGAGTTACAACCTGTCTGTGGATGCGAATATATCGTTCAACAAAACACGTGTGCAAGACCTTGGTAATATGACCTCGATGTTGGCGCAGACCAGTTGTTTCGGTTCTTCCGAATACCTGACGACGGCAGAGTTCCTGCTGGAGGTTGGTCAGCCTGTAGGTAATGTGATTGGTTATGTAACGGATGGTTATTATACCGCTGCGGATTTCCAAAGTTACCTGACCTCCACTCATGCATGGGGATTGGCGAACGGAGTACCCAATTATGGAGACGGTTTCCTGACAAATAAACCGGTTCCTGGTTCGATTAAGTTCAAAGATATTTCTGGTCCTAATGGTGTTCCGGATGGTGTTATTGATGAGAATGATAAAGTGATTTTAGGTAACACTGTTCCTACTCACTCCGGTGGTTTCAATATCAATTTCAATATTGGCGGTGACAAATGGGGTAAGTTTGATCTTGCTGCCAACTTCACTTTCGCGTTCGGAAACAAGATTCTGAACCTTTCGAAAATGGAGTACACCACTGTTACTGAGAAAACAAAGATGCGTAACCTGATTTCCGATGTGTCATATAACAACCGCTATTCGCTCTACGACCAAAATGGTCAGTACAAACCGGAAAATCTTGCAACAGCAGCACTTATGGTAGGTGAAGCATACACCATTTTTGCTGACTCTTTGGATCAGTTCAATGCAAACAAAGGTGCCAATCATTGCAGCCCGATCATGTCGCACTTTGTTGTGACTGACCAATGCATGGAGGATGGTTCGTTCCTGCGTCTTAACCAACTGACACTCGGTTATTCACTGCCGAAAGTATGGATGGAGAAGACCAAAGTCATCAATAATATCCGCGTCTATATACAAGGAACCAACCTCTTCTGCGCTACCAAGTACAGCGGTCTGGATCCGGAAGTGGACACCCGTTCAAGCAAGAACCCGCTGACACCGGGAGTGGACTTCTCGGCATATCCCAAGAGCCGTGGATTCAATATGGGTATGAATATTCAGTTCTAAACACCGTAAATTCTATTTGTTATGAAAAAGATAAAATATTTCCTTTTAGGTGCTCTGGCACTCACTATGGCAGCCTGCGAGAAAGGCTTCTTTGAGACGGAATCGCCTTCGGCGATGGATGAAGCGGTCTTCAAGTCGGCTGATCTCACCGAGCAGGCGATAGGTGCCATTTATAACACTTTCGGCGAGGATAAATCGTTCCGAAACCGTCTTTGCGGTGGCTATGTGGCTATGAATACCGACATTGAGCATGCTTCCAAAACAGAGGACGCAGAGTACGCAGCGTATAACATGACCGGAGGAACCGGAAACCTTTCCACTTCAAACGGTAAGGATCCTTGGGCGTATCTCAACTCGGCTGTCGAGCGTGCAAACGTAGTGATTGACGGTATCCGACAACACTCGGACACGACGGACGCAACATTCAAATACCTTCTGGGAGAAGCACTCACGCTCCGCGCTTTCTGCTATCTGGAGATGGTCAAACTATGGGGTGACGTACCTGCCAGTTTTGAGTCTTTCAACGGCTACAATCCAGATGTTCTTTATACGAAAAAGCAAGATCGCAATGTGGTGTATGAGCAGTTACGCATTGACCTCAAAGAGGCGGCTCGTCTGATGCCGTGGTCAGCACAGTGTCCGGGCAATGCCGCTAATTATACCGGTCGTCCGAGCAAAGCTCTCGCACTGGGTCTCCTTGCACGTATGGACTTGATGTACGCCGGACTCGCTATGCGTCCTGATAAATTCACGGAGGGTGGAACATCTGCTTGCTCCGTCCAATATAACGTGAAAGAGCCGGACAAACGTCAGGAACTCTATCAGGAGGCTGTTTGGGCGTGCGCACAAATTATCAAACAGGAGGACTATAAGTTCAAACCGGAGTTTGAGGATGTGTTCAAAGACCTCTGCACCGATGTAACCGACTATTCTAAATCCGAGTGGATATGGGCTTTGCCATTCTTGGATGGCGCACGCGGACAAGTGTTAGCTCTGACGGGCAACAAAATGTCCAATAACTGTGCTGGAGCACTCATAAACACCATCTCTTTCGGTGCAGGAAACAACAACAATGCCAAGACTCAGGCGATGATTGAAATAGTACCGACATTCTATTATGCATTTGACAAAGCCGACAAGCGTCGTGACATCACCATTCTGCCTTGGACATGGGAATATGACAACGGGGAAGGTACCGGTTCTTCTTATTCCGACGTAGTCTTCCCGGGAGTACCGGCGGCTGATAAGAAATTGTACCAGAAACAATCCAACGTGGCGCAGATGTATTGCGGTAAACTGCGTGTGGAATGGATGAAACGTAGTTATTCGTCCAATGAGGACTGCATCGATATGCCGGTTCTCCGTTATTCGGATGTACTGCTCATGTTCGCTGAGGCGGCCATCGGTTCGAAAGAAAACAATGCTCCCTCCGAACTGTACGGCATCAGCGCTCAGGAATGTTTTGACAAGGTGCGTAAACGTGCCGGCTTGGCTTCTAAACCGCTCACTTTCAATGCGCTTGTGGATGAACGTGCCTTTGAGTTCTGCGGCGAGAATATACGTAAGTATGACCTTATGCGATGGGGATTGCTGAAAGAGAAACTGGAGGCTGCGCAGGCCGCTGTTTATGACCTGCAAAACAATACCGGTGCATATGCCGGAAGACCGGATTCGGTTTGGTTCCATTACACCCGTAATGACGACTATGCTCAGAATGGGGCAGCCTATGTATTCGACCGTTTCGTAGGTCTTGACCTTGACGCAACACGTCCGGCGGAGTTTGCCAAGGAAGGCGGATGGGTGGCTAAGTCGTTCTTCGACAAAGACGGAGTGCCTGACATTACAACCGAAAACTGGTATCTCTACAAAGCAGGCACTAATATTGATATGCATCAGTACTGGCCGATTTTCGAAGTGAATATCGCTGCTTCCAATGGTACGCTTTGGAATGATTATGAGTACTAAAATAGTACCGTTTATGCTGGCTGTTCTTCTCTGTCTCCCTGCTTGCAAGGGAGGCGGGGAAGATAAACCGGTTCCCGTTTCGCCTATCCCCGCTTTCCCCGGTGCGGACGGAGGGGGTAAGTATGCTACTGGCGGACGTGGAGGCGTGGTGATTCATGTCACTACGCTGGAGGACGAACGCGACAAAACAACCGGACAACCGGCTTTCGGTACTCTCCGCAGAGCACTGCAGATGGACGGCACGAGAACAATTGTTTTCGATGTGTCAGGAACTATCAATCTGCGCAGCCAACTGGAGATAACTGGTGGTGATCTAACCATTGCCGGTCAAACAGCCCCAGGGGACGGTATTTGTATCGCTGGCTATCCGGTGGTTGTCAAGGCAAGCAATGTGATTATCCGATTCCTACGATTCCGTATGGGCGACCAGAACAAGGTGGAGGGAGATGCACTTTCTATCAATGACCACCGCAATATTATGATTGACCATTGCTCGTTCTCCTGGAGCACCGACGAATGTGTCAGTTGTTATGGCAATACCGATTTTACCTTGCAGTATTGCTTTATTACAGAGAGTCTGAGACGCTCTGTGCATGTCAAAGGAAACCACGGGTACGGAGGTATTTGGGGAGGCACAAATGCCACCTTCCACCATAACCTGCTTGCCCACCACGACAGCCGTAATCCGCGTTTCGACCATTCATATGTGAATAATAAATGCTTCGGACCGGTGGATTATGTTAACAACGTGGTCTATAACTGGGGAGGAAACTCCACCTATGGTGGGGAAGGATATACGCAGGCGCGCAAAATTAATATGGTCAATAACTACTACAAGTACGGTCCCGCTACAAGCAAGAAAAACCGTCTTGTGGACCCAACCGTCAGTTGCTCTTACTGCTCCGACGGACACACGCTTATTCCCGGCAAGTTCTACCTCTATGGCAATGTCATGTTTGGCTCGGATGCGGTAACAACCAATAACTGGGAAGGATCAACGGTTAAAACAGATGCGGTGAAATCCGACCTACGATGGACGGAAGGATTGACGATGCTGGCGAAAGAAGAATCTGCGGAAAATGCATTCGAAACAGTACTCGCTAAGGCCGGATGTTCTTTCCGGCGAGATCCGGTTGATACGCGTATCGTTAATGAGGTTCGCGAGGGCAAATATACCTACAACGGATCCAATGGATCAACCAAAGGGCTGATTGACTCGCCCAATGATGTGACAGGATACCCTAAGTTGCAGGAAATCACGCGACCGGACAACTACGATACGGACAGGGACGGGATGCCCGATGATTGGGAGGAGGCGAACGGACTGGACAAAAACTCCTCTAACGACGGAAAAAGCAATACTCTTGATAAAGAATATACCAATTTGGAGGTTTATCTGAATAGTTTGGTACAAGATTTGTATTGAGTTTTTAAGGAATACTAAAAGAAATAGTTATGCGAAAAATCTTTCTTTCTGTTTTGGCGTTCGTGGGCGTAGTTGCTTTTGCACAAAACCCCTACGACAAGTACTACACCGATGACCTGCCTTGTGCCGTTGAGCATGTGCAACCGGTCATAATCCCGGATTATACCGTTAATATCGTTGATTTTGGCGGCGTAAATGATGGCGTGACGGACAATACCGAAGCCTTTGCTGAGGCGCTCAAACACCTCGAGAAGCAAGGCGGCGGGCATCTTATTGTACCCGACGGGAAATGGCTGACAGGACCGATTGAACTGATCAGCAATTTTGACCTCCATCTTGAGGACAATGCTGTTATTCTTGGTTCTACCAACAAGGAACTCTATGTCCAAAAGAACGACTCACTCCGGGATGGTTCGAAGAAATGCCATGCACTTATCCACGGCTCCAAACTGGAGAACGTGGCGATTACCGGGCGCGGTACGATAGACGGACAGGGAATCTATTGGAGACCCATCAAACAAAAGAAAGTGGTCGATCCTGCCGTCGTTGCTGCGGATGGCAATGTTTGGGATGAGGTTCTTGCAATGGGAGGAGTGACCCTGCAAGACGGAAACAGCAAGAACTGGAAAGTATGGTATCCTTTCAACCTCAATAAAGAGTACAATATTCCGAATATCGCAAAGGATGCTATAACCCAAGAGAAGATGAGACCGCATCTGGTCAACATTACCGACTCCAAGAATGTGCTCATGGAGAATGTGCATCTGCTCAACTCTCCGAAGTTCCATTTTGTGCCTACGCGCGTGCAAAACCTTATTATTGATGGTGTCAACATACGTTGCCCGCACTGGGCGCAGAACGGTGATGCCATGGACCCGGGAAACATACAGGTCGCACTTATCGTCAACTGCAATATCTCCTGCGGTGATGATGGTATCTGTATGAAAGGCGGAGTAGGGCAGAAGGGTGTGGATGCCGGACCGCAACGCGATTTCCTCATTACCAACGATACCGTCTATCGTGCACATGGTGGATTTGTTATCGGTTCCGAGTTCTCCGGAGGTATGCAGAGACTGGTAGTCAAAGACTGCCGGTTCGAAGGTACCGATATCGGTTGCCGCTTCAAATCCGCTCCAGGACGTGGAGGATGGTGTGAAGATATCTATTGTTACAACATCATCATGAAGGATATCCGCGAATCCGCTTTCCTCATTTCTTCCGGTTATGCAGACAAGGGCGCTGGAGTCTCCGCTACCGACTCGGACGACAAGAATGCCTTCTTCCCCGATTGGTCCAATATCACCTTCCGCAATATCACCTGTATAGGTTCCAAACAGGCAGTCGATATTCAGGGACTCAAGGGAAAACCGGTGCATAATATCCTCTTTGATCAGGTAACAATTCTCGGAAACAAGAACGGAATCAAACTGGAATGGGCGGAAGATATCAATTTTACCAACTGCCAGATCAACCCCAAACCCATGCCGGTTACGGACTACAAAAAGATTAAAAATGTACTCTATAACGGCAAAGATCCCGACGCAGCTGACTAAAAATGCAAAAATTCTACATTTTTTGGCAATATGTACTTGCATATTTCCGAAAAATGTAGTATCTTTGCAGCCGAAATTAATAAATAAAGCATCTAGTAAATCTAGCGAATCTAGTAAATCTAGTCAATCTAGTATATCTAGTTAACAACAATATTAACTTTAAAAACTAAAAACATTATGAAGAAATTTTTCCTCTTTACTGCTGCTATTGTTGCAGCTTTGACCGTTAACGCAAAGGTTATCGACCTGTCAGTTGCGGGTACTGCTATTGGCGATTGGACTGTTAGCGAGGCTACTTTGAATGATGGCGCTTCGGATGCCGCTGCAGGTAAGTATGTTTACGACATCAAAGGTGGTGTTGCTTCTGAATCATTCATCACGGCAGAGCCGAATGTAGTTTTCCAAATCAAGAACGGTTCGGATAAAGCTAAAGCATTCGTGGTTTATCCGGGCAAGTGCTATGAGTTCGGTGGCAAGAACGGCATTCTCATCATCAAGAATACTGCTGCCGGTGACAAAATTCGTCTGACTGTTGCTGCTAAAGGTAGTACGGCTGCAAACTTCGTAGATCCGAATGGTGAATATCCGAAACAGGCTGCTGCTGTTTCTACCGACCTCACTCTCCCCGCAAAGGGTAGTGATGGTGCTGACGCACAAGGTTATGTATGGAAAGAGTTGGAGTACACATCTCTCGGCGGTGATGTAGAAATCAAAGAGTTCGATGGTGGATATCGTATCAACAAGGTTATCATTGGTTTTGGTGAGGGCGTTGAGAACGTAAACGCTGACGTTAAGACTGTTAAGACCTTCGAGAACGGTCAACTTGTTATTATCAAGAATGGTGTTCGTTACAACGCTCTTGGTGCACAATTGTAAGAATTGCACACCAACGACCTACGAACGGTTCGATGCTACTCTCTAATCACTTCGATGAATAGTATCAGCCATCGTGATTAATCAAAAATCCATCAGCTAATCTTGGCTGATTGCAAAAATGACTCGCACTCACGCGAGTCATTTTTTGTCATTCCCAACTCTCAATTCTCAATTCTCAATTCTCAACTCTCAATTTCCACCTCTCAATTCCCACCTCTCAATTCTCAACTCTCAATTCTCATATCTCCCTGTCTATTTTACATAATTCTTTAGTTCTTATTTAGTTCATATTTAGTTCTTATTTAGTTCTTATTTGGTTCATCCTCATCTTTTACGCCACGGTAATCTACGGTACACGTACCGTTTGTACTTTAGAATTATGCTAATTCGGAAATTTTCAGTGCGGCATTGATTCCATCTAACGCACTGCTTGTGATGCCTCCTGCATATCCAGCTCCTTCACCGCAAGGGTACAGGCACGGCGTACTCACCGATTGTAAAGTCTCCGGATCACGGATGATACGTACAGGACTGCTACTGCGGCTCTCTACTCCGACGATTACTGCTTCATTCGTTAGAAACCCGCGGTATTTCCTGTCAAAATCCATGAATCCTTGTTGAAGACGCTTGCCTATATGAGTAGGTAACCATTCATCCAAACGGCTTGGCACAATGCCCGGCAAATAACTGCAAGCCGGTAAATCCTTACTCGCTCGACCTTCCACGAAATCCCGCAAACGTTGTGCCGGAGCGGTTGAGAATTGAGAATTGGGAATTGAGAACTGAGAATTATGTGCCTGCTCAAAGGCAAGGCGTTCCAGTTTCTCTTGAAATTCGAGTCCGCGGAGCGGATCGTCTCCAGGAATATCCTCAGGATTAATCTGTACGACCATACCTGAGTTGGCATACGGACTGTTTCGATGGCTTGCGCTCATGCCGTTCACCACACACATCCCTTCTGCGCTACCCGCTGGCACGATATGTCCGCCCGGACACATACAGAACGAATAAACGCCTCGTCCGTCCACCTGTGTCACCAAACTATAACTTGCGTTCCCCACATATTCAATGAGTTTTGCTTTCTCTCCTTGGGAGAGGTTTGGGGAAAGGTGATAGAACAATCTGTTGATAAGCGCTTGCGGGTGTTCCGCGCGGACGCCCATCGCAAAGCCTTTGGTCTCTATGGCTACACCTTCGGCGGCTAACATCCGATACGTATCATGTGCCGAGTGACCTATCGCCAATATGATTGGCGAATTTGTGATTTGAGTCAAGCTCTCGATCTTTGTCTCAAAATGTATCTCCCCGCCGTGCTCCAATATACATTCTCTCATTTTTCGGATGATGCCTGGCAGTTTGTCGCTTCCTATATGTGCATGTGCCTCATAGAGCACGGTATCCGGTGCGCCGAAATAATGGAAAATTTCCATTACTCGTTGCATGTTGCCGCGTTTCTTGGAGCGCGAAAACAGTTTGCCGTCCGAGAATGTACCCGCTCCGCCTTCGCCGAAGCAGTAGTTAGACTCCGGATTCAGTCCCTCGTTCCTATTCAGCAACGCGATGTCTTTTTTTCGCTCGCTCACTTCCTTACCACGCTCGTAGATTATAGGCTTTATCCCGTGCTCAATGAGCGTTAGTGCTGCGAAAAGTCCTGCCGGACCGCAACCGATTATTACTGCCTCGCGTTTAGCCTTATGTACATCCTGATAAACGGGCGGATCATATAATTTTTCTCCCTCTCCTTGGGAGAGAGAGGGGGAGAGATTGATCGGGTTTCCTTCTTCGTCGGTTAATATAGTAAGATGCACGCGCAACTCTCGCTGCCGTGCATCTACACTTCGTTTAACGACCCTCCATTTTTGAGCCGCTTCGTAAGCCTCTTTCGGAGATAGTATATATTGTTTCGTCCCCATAATGATTGTATATAGGTCTATTCTCTATCAGCCTCGCGGTCTATACTCTATCAGCTTCGCGGTCTAAATTCTATCAGTCCGCAGGACGGTCTTTTTTTACTTTCCTATCTTGGCTAATACGGCCTCTAATCCGAGTTCTTTGACTTTTTCGCTGATTTTTGCTTCCAACTCGTCGCACAGATCAGGATTGTCGGTTAATACATCCTTTACTTTGTCACGGCCTTGACCTAATTTGGTGTCTCCGTAGCTGAAGAACGAACCGCTTTTCTTGATGACATCGGTAGCCACTGCAAAATCGAGGATCTCACCGATACGCGAGATTCCCTCGTTGAACATGAGGTCAAACTCAGCTTTCTTGAAGGGAGGAGCCACTTTGTTCTTCACTACTTTGACGCGTACTTGGTTACCTTTGATGGTGTCGCCATCTTTAATCTGACCCGTTTTGCGGATGTCAAGGCGTACGGATGCGTAGAACTTAAGCGCGTTACCACCTGTCGTCGTTTCTGGATTGCCGAACATGACACCAATTTTCTCACGCAGCTGGTTGATGAAGATAACAGTAGTACCTGTTTTATTGACTGAGGCGGTCATCTTGCGCAGAGCCTGTGACATCAAACGTGCTT